>Ga0126307_10000467_pt1 | contig 25875 bp, 31 predicted proteins | sample Plot28_FD_89955 | JGI IMG/M metagenome (GOLD analysis project Ga0126307, IMG submission 89955) | Serpentine soil microbial communities from UC McLaughlin Reserve, CA, USA - Plot28 | ecosystem: Environmental > Terrestrial > Soil > Grasslands | place: USA: UC McLaughlin Reserve, Lake County... | reverse complement strand
CGCGGCCGGCGCGGAACGGCACCCGGCCAGGAGACCCTCAGCATCGGCTGAGGGTCTGGGCGGCAGGAGGCTCCCGGGGCCCTTGCAGGCGCCGGAGCGTTGGTCCTACAGCTCCTGCACCTCGCCGGTGACCTTCGCCACCGACTCCTTCGCGTCGCCGAACAGCAGGGCGGTGTTCTCGTTGTAGAAGAGCGGGTTGTCGATCCCCGCGAAGCCGGCGCTCATGCTGCGCTTGAGGATGATCACCTGGCCGCAGCGCTGCACGTCGATGATCGGCATGCCGGCCTCGGGGTTAACGGTGTCGTTGGCCCCGATCACCAGGGCGACGTCGATCTGCGGCAGCTCGGGGTTGATGTCGTCCATCTCCTTGAGCTGCTCGTAGGGCACGTCGGCCTCGGCGAGCAGGACGTTCATGTGGCCCGGCATGCGGCCGGCGACCGGGTGGATCGCATAGACGACCTCCACGCCGCGCTTCTCGAGCTCGGCGGCCATCTCGCGCACGGCGTGCTGGGCCTGCGCGACGGCCATTCCGTAGCCCGGTGTCACCACCACGCGCCGGGCATAGGCGAGCTGGATGGCGGCGTCAGAGGCGTCGGTGGAGCGCACGGGCCGGCCGTCCTCGCCGCTGCCGCTGGTCAGGTCCACGCCGCCAAAGCCGCCGGCCACGATCGCGGGGATCGAGCGGCTCATCGCCTCGGCCATCAGGTTGGTGAGGATCGAGCCCGACGCGCCGACGAGGATGCCGCCCACGATCAGCGCGGTGTTGTCGAGCGCAATGCCCGCCGCCGCGGCCGAGAGCCCGGTGAAGGCGTTGAGCAGCGAGATGACCACCGGCATGTCGGCGCCGCCGATGGGCAGCACGAACATGTTGCCGAGCAGCGCCGCGGCGACCAGGATCACGAGGAACAGCAGCTCGGCCTCCGAGCCGGCGGCGATCGCCACCGCGCAGGCGATCGCGATGAGCAGCAGCGCGCCGTTGACGAACTGCTGGCCCGGCAGCTGGATCGGCCGACCCGGGAGGATCTCCTGCAGCTTGCCGAAGGCGATGTTCGAGCCCCAGAAGGAGATCGAGCCGATGATCGCGGCGAAGAGGATGGGGACGCCCTCCTCCAGCGGCAGGTCGCCGCCCGACTTGCGGAACTCCGCCCAGGCGATGAGCGCCACCGCGCCGCCGCCGACACCGTTGAACAGCGCCACCATCTGCGGCATCTGGGTCATCTGCACCGAGCGGGCGGCGGGGACACCGATAGCCGTGCCGATGGCCACGCCCACGGCGATCAACCCGTAGTCGCCGACCTCGGGGATGAGCAGGGTCGCGATGACCGCCACCGCCATTCCCACCGCCGCGGTGACGTTGCCGCGCCGCGCGGTCTTGGGGCTGGTGACCCCCCGCAGTCCGAGGATGAAGAGCGTGAAGGCCACGATGTACATGGCCTGGATGAAGTCGTCATCCTGGAAGAAGCTGGTGGCGAGGGTCACTCGTCGGCCTTCGCCTTGGGCTCGGGCTTCTTGCTGAACATCTCCAGCATCCGGTCGGTGACCAGGAAGCCGCCTACCACGTTGATCGTGCCGAACGCGATCGCGATGACCAGGATCAGCTTGTTGAACGCGCCGTCGACCTCACCGATCACGAGCAGGCCGCCCAGCAGCACGATGCCGTGGATGGCGTTGGTGGCCGACATCAGCGGCGTGTGCAGCGTGTTGGGGATCTTCGAGATGACCTCGAAGCCCACGAACGCGCCCAGGACGAGGATCGCTATCTCGGTGACCAGGTCCATCAGGCCGCCGCCTTCTTCGCGCCCTCGTGGACGATCTCGCCGTCGCGGGTGATGCAGGCCCCGGCCAGGACCTCGTCCTCGAAGTCCAGCTTCAACTCGCCCTCCTCGATCATCAGCTCCAGCAGCGACTGGACGTTGCGGGAGTACAGCGCCGAGGCGTGGTCGGGCATCGTCGAGGGCAGGCCCAGCGGCCCGACGACCTTCACGTCGTGCCTGACCACGGTCTGCCCCGGCTCGGTCAGCTCGCAGTTGCCGCCCGTCTCGGCCGCGATGTCCACGACCACCGAGCCCGGCTTCATCTTGCGCACGGCGTCCTCGATGATCAGCAACGGAGCGGGGCGGCCCGGGATGGCGGCGGTGGAGATCACCGCGTCCATGCCGCCGATGGCCTCGGCCAGCAGCTCGCGCTGCTTCTGCTGCTCCTCCTCGGTGAGGGCGCGGGCGTAGCCACCGGCGTCCTCGGCGTCCTCGAGGCCCATGTCCAGCTCCAGGAAGCGCGCGCCGAGCGACTCGATCTGCTCCTTGACCGCACTGCGCACGTCGAAGGCCTGCACCGAGGCGCCGAGGCGCCGCGAGGTGGCGATCGCCTGCAGGCCGGCCACGCCGGCGCCCAGCACGAGCACCTGGGCCGGGCGCACGGTGCCGGCGGCGGTGGTGAGCATGGGGAGGAAGCGCGGGAGCTCCTCGGCGGCGATCAGGGCGGCACGGTAGCCGGCCACGGTGGCCTGCGAGGAGAGAGCGTCCATCGACTGGGCGCGGGTGATCCGGGGGATGGCCTCCATGGCGAAGGAGGTGACGCCGGCGTCGGCGAGGGCCTTCGAGGTGTCGCCGGCCGTGAGCGGCTGGAGGAAGCCGATCAGCACACCGCCCTCCTTCATTCGGCTGATCTCCTCGGCGGTGGGCGGGGCGACCTTGGCGACGACGTCGCCGGAGAAGCCGCCGTCCGCGGACACGCTCACGCCCGCCTCTTCGTAGGCGCCGTCAGGGTGGTGTGCCGCTTCCCCGGCACCCGACTCCACCGCCAGCTCGATGCCGGTGGGGGAGAGGCGCTTGGCTACTTCGGGGACGAGAGCGACCCTGCGCTCGCCCTCGGCGACTTCCTTGGGTACCGAGACCTTCATGCGAATCCGAAGCCGGGCAGGGTACTCGACAAAGCCCTAGAGTCAGGGATCGGTGGCGTCCTCGCAGCGACCGCTGGAATTGATCCTGGCCCGGAACATGCTCTCGAGCCTGTCCACGCCAGGGGTCTTGGTGACCTATGACGCGGACATCGTCTTCTACAACGAGGCCGCCGGGGCCCTGCTGGGACGGCGTTTCGAGGACATCGGGCCGGTCCCGGTGTCCGAGTGGATGGCGATCTTCGGTCCCCGCGACGAGGGGGGCGAGCCGGTGCCCTTCGAGCGCCAGCCGCTCCTCGCGCCACTGCGGGCCGGGCGTCCTGCCCACGCCAGGGTGCTGATCGGCGCCGCAGACGGCGCCAACCACCAGATCGAGGCCAGCGGTCTGCCGATCATCGGCAGCGACGGCTTCCAGGGCGCCCTGATCTTCTTCTGGCCCGTCGCCGAGGAGAAGGCGTGAAGGTCAAGGTCTGGGGCGCGCGCGGCTCGGTGCCCTCGCCCGGCCCCGAGACGAATCGCTACGGCGGCAACACGTCCTGCGTCGAGGTCATCGCCGACGACGGGACCACGGTGATCCTCGACGGCGGCACCGGCATCCGGAACCTGGGCATGTGCGTGGACCCGGGCGACGGGCCGCTGCACATCCTGCTCACCCACCTGCACCTGGACCACATCCAGGGCCTGATGTTCTTCGCGCCGCTGTTCCGGCCCGAGTCGGAGGTCACGATCTGGGGGCCGGCCTCGCCCGAGGCGCCGCTGATGGAGCGCATCGCCCGCTACATCTCCGCGCCGCTGGCGCCGGTCGAGGTGCGCGAGCTGCCCTGCCACCTGGCCTTCCACGAGGCCGAGCCCACCGAGTGGAACATCGGCGGCCTGCGCATCCGCGCCGACTCGGTCACCCATCGCGGTCCCACGCTCGGCTACCGCGTCTCCTCGGGCGCGGAGTCGGTCTGTTACATCCCCGACCACGAGCCGGGCCTGGGCGTCCCAATCTGCGACACCGATGACGACTGGCTCTCGGGCTTCGACCTGGCCCGCGACGCGAGCCTGCTCGTGCACGACTGCCAGTACACCGACGAGGAGCACCGCGACCACCTCGGCTGGGGCCACTCAGCGCTGACCGACGCGCTGCAGTTCGGGCGGCGCACCCGCGCCGAGCGCGTGGCGCTTTTCCACCACGATCCGCTGCATACGGACGATTTCCTGGACGGCTTCGCGGGGGATGCGGCCGAGCAGTTCGCCGAGCTCGGGGGCGATCCCACCCAGCTCCAGCTGGCGACCGAGCGGGCCGAGATCGACGTGACCGGCGCTCCGGCCACGTGACCGGCGCTCCGCCTGGACGCGCGCGCACCACGCGTCCCTTCTGAAGGGTTCGTCAGGCGGCTGACGGATTCGCCGCTGCGGTGCGCCATGTGGTGGCCTTGCGCCGACTGGCCAGGCGCGCCGACAGCTTCGCCATCAGAGCGTGGGCGGGGCGGTTGTCGCCATGCATCGCGGCCGTGAAGCGCTCGATCCCATGGCGCAAGGCCTCCTCGACCAGCTCGTAGCCCATGCGGGTGCCCAGGCCCTGGCCCTGCAGCGGGTCGGCGATCACGATCGCGATCTCGGCCTCCGCGGGATCCTCCAGCCGCACGAAGCGGCCCACGCCGACCAGGTCGCCGTCGCCGTCGATGGCGACCAGGGCCACGTGGTCGTGGCCGTCGACCTCGGTGAGGTAGCGCAGCTCGGCGGCCGTGAAGCGCGGCTTGGGGGTCAGGAAGCGACGCTGAATCGTGGCCTCGGACAGATGCGTGAGGCCCCAGCTGAGAAGGGCCTTGTCCTCGGGTCGAATGGGCCGGATGCGAACGTCCATAGTTCGATTTTGTTCGAACAGAAGCGGTCGCTGTGTGCCCGTCGTCACGCAGGCGGGCCGCGCTCCAGGTCGAGCTCGGTGTGCACTCCGAGGGCGTTGAGGATCGTGTTCGCCTGCTCCAGGCTCCCGGCCTCGCCTACCGCGGCCGCCAGGCGCGCCGAGGAGCGCAGGGCCGCGGCGACGTCGAAGAAGAAGGTCCCCGCCGCCACCGCCGACAGCTCGACCGAGCGCCGGCCGCCCCTGATTGCCGTGGGGCCTCCGGCCCCGCGGAAGGCGCGAACCGCCTGCGCGCTTGCCTCCGTAGGCACCTCCGCGAGCGCCCCCTCCAGCCGCTCGACCACCGGGCCCGTCAGGCCCCGCGCCCCCGCCAACCCGCCCGCCTCCGCCACCTCGCCGAGGCGCTCGAGCGTCTCGGCCGGCGTCAGCTCGCCGTCGCAGCCGATGCCGAAGACGGCGCCGAGCACAGGGACGCCGGACACGCGTGCCGCCGCGGCGAGCATCAGCGCGTCGCAGAGCGGGCTGCCGAGGCCGGGCTCGTCGCCGTGGGCGAGCGCGTCGCCGCCCACGTCGAGCGCGACCAGGAGGTCACAGCCGAGGCCCTCCATCGCCTCCGACAGTCCCTCAGCCACCGCCCGGACTCCTGGGTGGGGGTCCACCAGCACGACGTCCTCGCCGAGGAAGCGCGCCATGTGGGACTCGGCGAACAGGGTCCCGTCGCCGCGCACGCGGGTAGCGGGAGAGGCGGCGAGCACCGGCCCGGCCAGCACCCGCGCGCCCTCGATCTCCCCGGCGCTGCGCGGCCCCGGACGGGGGTCGATCGGCCGCCGCTCCCAGGTCACGCCCCCGACTACTGGCGAAGCGGCGTGCAGCTGTCGGCACGACTCGGCGACGGCCAGGGCGCCGACCACGTCGCCGCCTCCACCCACGCCGATCACCAGGGGCCGCCGGGAGGCGGCGAGCAGGGCGTCGGCGTCGATCACCAGTGCAGGGTGCCCGGGGCGCCCTTGAACGGCCCCTGAACACCGCTCGTGATCCAGCCGCCGTAGAAGTCCCCCGCGTTGGGCTCGACGCGCTCGCCGCCGAGCCAGCACGCGTCGACGGCCTGGGGGTAGAAGGCGACGTGGTCGCGCAGCTCGGCGTAGCGGGCCACGGGGTCGGGGTAGGACCACGCCGCGGCCTCGGCGCGCCGCTCGCCGACCACGACGTCGAAGTACACGGCCCGGCCCTTCCACTCGCAGAGGCTGCGTCGCCCGTGGCGCTGGAGGTGGGAGACGTCGCCGGCAGGGAAGTAGATGCCCGGGGCCTGGCTGGTCTCCAGCACGCGCAGGGCGCGCACGGAGTCCGCCACCGTCACTCCGGCCAGCTCGACGCGCGCCCGCAGCGGAGCGGGCTCGACCCGAGGCGGGCGGGGGTAGTCCCAGACGGACTCCAACTCAGCGGGCGATACAGGTCACGACCCGGTCATCCTGACGCCAGGAGCTCTCCGAGGGCACGAAGAAGAAGCTCTCGGCGCAGCGCCGCTCGGCCGCCGCGAGCACCCGCTTGCGGCCCGGCCAGCGGCCGTCGGGAAGCTGCACCCGGGCGCGCACCTCGCCCCGGTGTGGCGAGCGGCACGGGACGACCCGCGCGCTCACCGACTCGCCTCCCTCCACGGTGCTCAGGCAGTCGCCGACGCGGAGGTCGCCGAGGGCCACCCTGGTGGGCTCGATCACGCGCCCGCGCCGGTCACGCACCTCTTCGTCGGAGGCGAAGAGGACGCCGGCGGCAAAGCCGGCGCCCAGCGCCACCAGCACTGCGAGCAGGGCGAGAGCCCACCGCATGGCAGGCCCTCGCCCTGGCCTCCTATCGGCTCACTTGATGAAGCCCTCCGAGCGGAGGTAGTCCTTCGCGACCTTCTCCGGCTCCTGCTTGTCGAGGTCCACGCGCGAGTTCAGCTCGCCCATCACCTTCTCGGTGAGCGGCTTCTGAACCTGCTCGATGACCTTCTGGCCCTCGGGCCCGATCTCCTCGAACGTCTGGTTGCGCATCAGCAGCGAGACGTTGTAGGGCGGGAACAGGGTCTTGTCGTCGTCGACGGTCACGTACTTGCCGGTCGTCAGCTCACCGTCGGTGGTGAAGCCGAAGATGACGTCGGCCGAGTTGTTCTCGATCACGTCGTACTTCTCCTCGGAGGCGACGAAGCCGCCGAACTTCAGCCCGTAGGTCTGCTCGACGCCGAGCAGGCAGTCGATGCGCTTCTTGCACTCCGGGAAGCCCGAGACCTTCAGGTCCTCGGTCTTGCCCTTGAGGTCGGACATGGTCTTCGGCTTGCCGAGCTTGTTCCACAGCTCCTTGCTCATCGCGAGCCGGTAGGTGTTCTCGAACGGCGTGGGCGGCAGAGCGGTGATCTGCTCCTTGGCCGTTTCGGCCTTGACCTGGTCGAAGGTCGCCTGCTTCTCCTTGGGCACCTTCTGCACGGGCACCTTGAAGAACGCCGTCAGCGCCGTGCCCGTGTACTCGGGATAGGCGTCGACTTCGCCTTGGCGGAGAGCCTTGTAGGCCACGACCTCGGAGCCAAGGTCGAGCGACTTCTTGACCTTGAAGCCGGCGGCCGACAGCGCGTCGGCGTAGATGTTGCCCAGGATGTACTGCTCGGTGAAGTTCTTCGAGCCGACGGTGATCGTCGGCTTGGAGCCCGCCCCCGAGATCTTCTGGATCTGCTCGCCGGAAGCGGCCTGTGAACCGCCGCCTCCACCGCCCTCGTCGTCGTCGTTCCCGCATGCCGCCAGCCCGAGCGCCAACAGGAGCGCGGACAGGATCGCCAGCGGTAGGCGTAGCGCCGGAGCGCAGGTCGAGCGTCGGTCGGCAGAGCACCGCTCGCTCGTCGATCTCTTTGACCTCATGGTGTTGCCGCTTCCCTCCTTCGTAGGTTGGGCAGGCGGCGCCTTTGCGGTTCCCCTGCCCCCAATTTGAGTCCCTCGGGCGTGACCGCCCGCTGCAGCGCCGCCAGGGCGCCGGAGACCGCCAAGGTCAGGACGCTCACAGCGATCGCGGCGCCGAGCCGCCCGTCGGCACCGTAAACGTTGCCGGAGATGATCGGCGTGCCCAGCGAGTCGACGCTTCCGAGCGGCGCGATCGTCGCGGTGGCCACCACGTTCACCGCCGCCACGCGGATGCCGGCGAAGATGGTCGGGAGCGAAAGCGGCAGCTCGACCTGCCGGATGATCTCGGTGTCGGTCATCCCCATGCCGCGTGCGGCGTCCACCGAGTCGCGCTCGACCTGCGTGACCGCGACCCAGGTGTTGGTGAGCACCGGCGGGAGCGCGAGCAGGGCCAGCGAGAGCATGATCGGGACGAAGCCCACGCCGATGTAGGCGATGAAGACCGTGAGCAGCACGAGCGTGGGGATCGCCCGGCCGACGTTGGAGGCGTTGATCGCGGCGAACTCGCCCTTGCGGTGGTGGCCCAGGTAGAGGCCCAACGGGATCGCCACCGCCGTTCCGATGGCCACCGCCGAGGCCGACAGCGCAAGGTGCTTGAGCGTGAGATCGAGCATCTCCGAGATGCCGCCGACCTCGGTGTTGGGGTCTAGCTGCGAAGGCTGCTGCTTGAACAGGAACTCGATGGCCCCGCCGAAGTCGTTGAGCACGTTCGCCAGGACGAGGCTCATGCGGCCGCCGCCCTGCGCCACGGGGTCATGAGCCACTGCACTATCAGGATCAGGAGGTCGAGCACGAGCGCGAGCCCGATGGCCAGCGCGCCCGCCACGGCGATGTTGGACTGGAAGCCCTTGTCCGCGTTTATCTCCTCGCCGAGCCCGCCGGCGCCCGCGAAGAAGGCCAGCGCCGCCAGCCCTACGGTGGTAGTGGTCGCGATGCGCAGCCCCGCGAAGATCTCCGGCAGGGCCAACGGCACCTCGACCCGCCACAGCAGCTGGCGCTCGGTCAGGCCCATGCCGCGTGCGGCGTCGACGCTCTCCTTCGGCACCGCCTCGAGGCCCGCGGTCACGTTCACGAAGATGAAGATCAGCGTGTAGGAGACGAGCGCAACCAGCCCGGTCACCGTCCCGCGGCCGGTGATGGGAAGCAGCAGCAGGAACAGCGCGACGCTGGGGATCGCGTACAGGATCTGCGCCGATGCCGACAGGGGCGGCAGCAGCCAGCGCTTGCGGTGGGCGATCAGGGCGAGGGCGAAGGCGATCACGAAACCGATGGCGACCGACACCACGGTGAGGAAAATGTGCTGAAGGAAGGGATCGACGTAGCGGTGGAGGTTGTCGGCGATCCAGTCCGGGCAGAAGCCGTTGTTGGCCTCGCAGGTGCCTCCCTGCCGCTCTCGGATCTCGAGTTGGCCGAGCTGGAGCCAGCTATTCATCGGCCACGAGCGCGTCCGCCCCGTGCGGCACCTCTTCCGGAGGCGTCTGGAGGATGTGGCCGATCAGCTCGAGCGAGAGCACGCCGGCCACGCAGCCGCGCTCGTCGACGACGGCGCCGTAGCGGGTCTCGCTCTCCAGCAGGTCCGACAGGGCGTCGCGCAGCACGTCGTCGAGCTCGACCAGCGGCTCGGCCTTCGAGCGGAAGTCCTCGGTCACGCGCTCGCCGGCGAGAGCTCGCTCGCTGAGCCACCCCCACGGGTGGCCCTCGTCGTCGACGGCCAGCAGGTAGTCGATGTCGGCGTCCTCGACCTTCATGCGGGTCTCGGCCACCGACTCGCCGATGCGCACAGTCGCGCCCTTCCACAGGTCGATGTCGCGCACGCGCTGCAGCGCGAGGCGCTTGAGCGCTCGGTCGGCGCCGACGAAGTCCTCGACGAACTTGTTCGCCGGGTACATGAGCAGCTCCGCCGGCGTGGCGTACTGGGCCAGGATGCCGCCCTCCTGCAGAATGGCGATGCGGTCTCCCATTTTGATCGCCTCGTCGATGTCGTGGGTCACGAAGACGATCGTCTTGCGCAGTTCCTTCTGCAGGCGCAGGAACTCGTTCTGCAGGCGTTCGCGGTTGATCGGGTCGATCGCGCCGAAGGGCTCGTCCATCAGCATGAGCGGCGGGTCCACCGCCAGCGCTCGCGCCACGCCGATGCGCTGGCGCTGACCGCCCGAGAGCTGACCGGGGTAACGGTCGCGCGTCTCGGAGGGGTCGAGGGAGACGAGCTGCAGCAGCTCGTCGACGCGCTGGGAGATGCGCTCCTTGTCCCACCCCAGCAGGCGCGGGACGGTGGCGATGTTGTCGCCCACCGTGAGGTGCGGGAACAGGCCGATCTGCTGGATCGCATAGCCGATCTCGCGGCGCAGCTGGGCCGGCTCGCGCTCGGTGACGCTGCGGTCGTCGAGCAGGATGTCGCCGCTCGTGATGTCGATCATGCGGTTGACCATCCGCATGGCCGTGGTCTTCCCGCAGCCCGAGGGGCCGACGAGCACGCAGATCTCCCCCGCCGGCACCGTGAGGGAAAGCCTGTCGACGGCGGGCTGCTCCTGGCCCGGGTAGCGCTTGGTCGCCTCCCGGAATTCGAGCGTCGCTGCCTCAGCCACGGCGCATCATGCGCGGCAGGCTATCGCCGGACCGCAGGCCGGGCGTCGGCCGGCCGAGCACCGCCGATCGCGGGCGTCACTGGGCTGTGTGGCGTGGGGTGGTTCTCGAAGCCTTGACGTCGGCCTGCGCGAGGCGGTCGAGCTCACGGCGCAGGTCTGCCCGGAGACTGGCCACTTCAACCTCGTCGATCTCCGGATCGGCCTCGGCCGAGGCGACGATGGCCGCCGCGAGGCTCTCGTTGGCTGCGTTGAGCTCGCGCTCAGCCTGCTCGCGCTCGGTGGTCCCGCGCAGATCGAGCGCGCGGTCGCGGGCGTCGCGGGCGAGCGGGGCCAGGCGCTCGCGGTCGTCGGGCCCCATGCGCAGCCAGCGAGTGTGGAGCGTTCGTGCCAGCCGGACCGGGATCGAGACGAAGCCCATGCCGAGCGCATGGTCCCCGGCCCGGCGGACGGATCCGCGTAAGAGCTGCGAGCCCTAGGCGACGGCGCCCAGGCGCGTCGGCCTTCGCCGTTGGGCCTTGCCGGAGCCCGACCGGCTGAAGCGCTGCAGCGCGTCGGCGATGCCGCGATAGGCCCCCGGGTTCATGCCCATGCCGCAGTGGCTCGAGCGGACCTCGAGATGCTCGGCGCTCGGGTCGAGGCAGGACCTCCAGTCCACGACCCCATCCGTCTTCGAGTAGATCGCGAGGTAGCCGATCGAGGAGTCCAGCGGAGCGGCCAGATGCTCCCAGAAGGTCTCGCAGCAATCGCCGTCGATGCAGCTGCGGCTGAACAGGTTGGGGATGCGCAGGCTGCCCCCGATGGCGACCGCCTCGACCTGCAGGCGGATGAGCGGGTGCACCGCGAGCGGCTCCACCTGCGGCGTGCCGAGGCTGATGACGCCGGCCACCAGGTCCGGGCGGGTCTGCGCGAGCACCTTGGCGAATGTCCCGCCGCGGCTCTGGCCGATGATGATCGCCGGGCGGCCCTGGCGCTCGACGAGCTCCTCCAGGCAGCGCTCGAGGCGACCGAGGGCACGGGCCGAGCAGTTGACGTTGACGCGGATCCCGGCCTTGCGGGTGTGGTAGCCGCTGCGGCGCAGCCAGTGGGTCAGCATCGACAGCGAGCCGTCGCCGGCGAGGAAGCCGGGGATGAGCAGGACGGGCTGGCCGCGGCCGTCGGTGACGCCTTCGCCGCGCCAGACGCGGCTGCGCACGAGCTTAGCGGCCTCGAGGCCCATCCGCGACTCACGCCACAGAGGGGGGTGGGAGAAGGTGGGCTTCACGTTCACGATCGACCTCACTGCGCGTCGCCTCCCCCAACGACGGAGGGCAACATACCCGTCGGCAACCGCAGCAAACCTACGCCGCGTTCCGGAGGGATAGGGTGGCGCGCCGTGAAGGCCCTGGTGATCGAGGACGGCGCGCTGTCGCTGGCCGACCGCCCGGACCCCGAGCCCGGCACCGGCGAGGTGCTCGTAAGGGTGCGAGGTGCAGGGATAAACGGCGCCGACATGCTCCAGCGGCGCGGCCGCTATCCCGCGCCGCCGGGCTCTCCGCAGGACATCCCAGGCCTGGAGCTGGCCGGCGAGGTGGTGGGCCGGGGGCCGGGCGCCGAGCGCTTCTCCGAGGGTGATCGCGTGACGGCCATCGTGGGCGGCGGCGGCCAGGCGGAGCTCTGCACGGTCCACGAACGTGGGGCGATGCCGCTCCCCGGCGCGCTGGACTGGCCCGCCGCCGGGGGCTTCGCCGAGGTCTTCACGACCGCCCACGACGCGCTGTTCAGCCAGGCCGGGCTCGAGCCCGGCGAGCGACTGCTGGTGCATGGCGGGGCCGGGGGAGTGGGGACCGCGGCGGTCCAGCTGGGCAGCGCCTGCGGCGCCCGGGTGACCGCGACGGTGCGCCGCGAGGAGGCCCGGCCGGAGGTGGAGCGCCTGGGCGCCACTACGATCGACCCCGAGGGCTTCGGCGAGCACGGGCCGTTCGACGTGATCCTCGAGCTGGTGGGGGCTCCCAACCTGGGGGCCAACCTGAGCGCTCTGGCCACCGCGGGCCGAATCGTGGTGATCGGCATCGGCGCCGGCGCCAAGGGGGAGATCAACCTGGCCGCTCTGATGGGAACGCGCGGCCGCATCATGGGCTCGACGCTGCGCTCGCGCCCCCTGGAGGAGAAGGCGCTCGCGATGCGCCTGGTGGAGCGCCACGTCCTGCCCCTGGTGGAGTCCGGCGCGGTGAGGGTGCCGGTCGCCGAGACGTTCGGGTTGGCTGACGCCGAGGCGGCCTACGACCGCTTCGCCGAGGGCGGCAAGATAGGCAAGATCGTCCTCACGCCCTAGGCGCGCAGGCCGTCGAGCAGCCCCAGCAGGGACGGCTCGACCTCGCGCCGCGCCGCCTCGGGGTCATCGGCGTTGGCGATCACCATCGCCGCCTCGCCGAGGGCGCCCAGCATCAGGTGGGCGAGCGGCTTGACCGGCTGGGGCCGCAGGCTGCCCGCGTCCATCGCCCCCTGCAGGCCGGCCATCACCAGGCCGAGGCCGTAGCGCTCGTCGATCTCGCGCCACTCGGCCCAGCCCAGCACCGACGGTGCCTCCAGCAGCACGATGCGCGCCAGCCGCGGGTCGGTGCAGGCGTCCAGGAAGCTGCCGACTCCGGTGGTCAGGCCCGCCAGGGGATCCTCGGCGGCGGCCTCGGCCAGCTGCGCGGCGATGGCGGCGGTGAGCTCGCCCTCCATCTGCTCGTGGACGCCGCGGAAGAGGTCCTTCTTGTCCGCGAAATGGTGGTAGAGGGCGCCGCGGGTGACCCTGGCGCGCTGGACGATCTCCTCGGTGCCCACCGCCGCATAGCCGCGCTCGGAGAACAGCTCCCGCGCGGCGGCGAGCAGCGCCGCGCGCGTCCCCTCCGTCTGCTCCTCCCTCCGGCTCACGTCGTGAACCGGACCCTACGGGTGGTCCTTGACGTACATGCTGTCTGTATGTTACATACTAGCTGTATGCCAACGCGAGCCGAGGTCATCCGCGAGTTCGTTCCCGCCTCCCCGTTCGCCGGGGAGCTGGCGCTGCGCCTCGAGCACGCGGCCGACGACGAGGCCGTCCTGGTGTTGCCCTTCCGCCCGGGCCTGGCGACGATGAGCGACGTCGTCCACGGGGGCGCGATCAGCACGCTCATAGACACCGCCGGCATGGCCGCCGCCTGGGCGAACGACACCGAGCCCGAAGCCCTGGCCGGCTCGACGGTCGGCCTCACCGTCGACTTCCTGGCCGCCGCCCGCGGCAGCGACCTCACCGCCCGTCCCCGTGTGCTGCGCCGCGGCCGCTCCCTGTGCTTCTGCGAGATCGACGTCACCGACGCCGAGGGCGAGCCGGTGGCCAAGGGCCTGATGACCCACCGCTACGGCGAGGAGCGCAGCCCGAGCGCTGGTCGGGCGAGCACCGAAGCTCAACCCCATAGCGCGGAGCGCAGCCCGAGCGCTGGTCGGGGAGCACCGGAGCTCAACCCAAATGAGGAGGACCTGATGGACGACAGGGGACGTTGGCGCGCCGCCCAGCTGGGCGAGCGCGGCGAGGTGCAGACCGGCCTGGGGCCGATCCGGTACTTCAGCGCGGGCGAAGGCCCGACGGTGGTGCTCGTGCACGGCCTGCTGGTGAACGCCAACCTGTGGCGCAAGGTGGTCCCGCAGCTCGCCGAAGCAGGCCTGCGCGCCGTGACCCTCGAGCTGCCGCTGGGCTCACACGAGCGCCCGGCCCGCACCGGGGCCGAGGTCTCCCCGGGCACGGTCGCCGCGGCGATCCTCGAGACGATCGAGGAGCTGGGGCTGGAGGACGTGACGCTCGTCGGCAACGACACCGGCGGCGCTCTGTGCCAGCTCGCGGTCACGACCAAGGCCGACCGCATCGGCCGCCTGGTGCTGACCTCGTGCGACTACCGCGACAACTTCCCGCCCAAGGCCTTCTCCTATTTCAAGCTCCTGGCCCGGGCGCCGGGCGCGATCCCGCCGCTGCTCGCCCCGGTGCGCATCCGCAAGCTGCGGCGCGTCCCGCTTGCCTTCGGCTGGCTGGCCAAGCGGCCGATCGATCCCCAGGCCGAGGACTCCTACATCCTCCCTACGCTCACCGACCGCGAGGTCCGCAACGACCTGACGCGCTTCCTGCGCAAGATGGACAAGCGCGACACGCAGCGGGCTGCCGACCTGCTGGGCGGCTTCGGGAAGCCGGCCCTGATCGCCTGGTCGAAGGAGGATCGCTTCTTCCCGCCCGAGCACGCGGTGGCGCTCGCCGAGGACCTCGGCGGCGCGCGCGTGGAGTGGATCGAGGACAGCTACACCTTCTCGGCCGAGGACCAGCCGGAGCGCGTCGCCGAGCTCGTCGGCGGCTTCGCCCGCGAGTGAGCGAGGCCGAGGGCTTCACGCGCCGCTTCGGCGAGGCGTGGGCCACGTCCAGCGGCGAGCGGCTGGCGGGGCTGCTCACCGAGGACGTCCACCTGGCACAGTCGCTAATGCGCGAGGTGCACGGCCGCGACGCGGCGCGCCGGGCCTTCGACGAGCTCTTCGCGCTGGTGCCCGACCTGCGCAGCCAGGTCCGCCGCTCGGGGCCCACGGCCGACGGCGTGCTGATCGAGCACCGAATGACCGCGACGCTCGGCCGCCGTCCGTACTCCTGGGACGTGGTCGACCGCATCCTCCTGGAGGACGGCTTGGCCCGGGAGCGGATCGCGCACTTCGACCCGCTCCCGGTGCTGGCTCAGCTGTTGCGCAGCCCGGGACGCATCCCGGCCGCGCTGAAGCTGCTGCGTTAGTTGAGCCGCTCGACGAGCATGGCCTCGCCCTGCCCGCCGGCCACGCACATGGTCTCGAGGCCGATCGTCTTGTCGTCGGTCTCCAGCCCGTTGAGGAGCGTGGTCATGATGCGGGCGCCCGTCATGCCGAACGGGTGGCCGAGGGCGATGGCGCCGCCGTGCGGGTTCATCTTCTCCTCGGGGATGTTGCACTCGGCCATGATCGGGATGACCTGGGCGGCGAACGCCTCGTTGAGCTCCACCGTGTCCACGTCCTCGATCGTCATGCCGGCGCGGTCGAGCACCTTGCGGATGGCGCCGATGGGAGCCACGCCCATGATCTCCGGCTCCAGCGCCGCGGTCGCGGCGGTGATGATGCGGGCGCGGGGCTTGAGACCGAGCTCGTCGGCCTTCTCGCGCGACATGACGAGCGTGGCCGCCGCGCCGTCGTTGAGCGGGCACGAGTTGCCGGCGGTCACGCCGCCGCCGCCCTCGAAGGCCTCGGGCAGCTGAGAGAGCTTCTCGAGCGTGGACGAGGCGCGCGGACCGTCGTCCTTGACGACTTCGTTGCCCTCGGCGTCCTTGACGGGGACGATCTCGCGGTCGAAGAAGCCGTCTTCCTGGCTCCTCACGGCCAGCTCCTGCGAGCGCTGGGCGTACTTGTCCATATCCGAGCGGCTGACCTCGTACTTCTTGGCCACGTTCACCGCGGTGTCGCCCATCGCGATGTAGGCGTCCGGCTGGCCGTTGTTGCCCTGCAGCTTCTGGTTCTGGTCGGCCGCGCCGGCGGGCTCGGTGCGCTCGTTGAAGCGCGAGACCCACTCGAGGCCCGCGGCGATGTAGGTGTCGCCTTGGCCGGCCCCGATGTTGTTGGCGGCCTGCTTGATCGCCTCGAGCGACGACGCGCAGTAGCGCGACACGGTCACGCCGTTGACGGAGTCGGGCAGCTTGTCGGAGAGCAGCACCGAGATGCGGGCCACGTTGAAGGCCTGCAGGCCCTGGGGCATTCCCACGCCGGCGATGACCTCCTCGACGGTCTCGGGGGCCACGTCTGGATTGCGCTCGAGGAGCTGGTCGAGGACGTAGGCGGTCGTGTCGTCGGGGCGAAGGCCGGCCAGCGAGCCCTTGAAGGCGCGGCCGATGGGAGTGCGGACGGTGTCCACGATCACTGCTTCGGGCATGGGAACAGGTGCTCCTGAAGTTGCTTACGGGGCAGAGAGAGGGCCGAAAAGGCTAGAACCTACCGAGCGAGCGGTGCTCGGCCGACCAACGCTCGGCCTGCGCTCCGTCGTTACTCGGGCGCGGCCAGCGCGAGGGCGAACAGGCCCTCGTCGTCGCTGAACAGCCGCCGCAGGCGCAGGCTCGCGTCCCCCAAGGCCGACTCGATGTCGGTCCGGCGGAACTTGCACGAGATCTCGGTGCGCATCTCCTCGCCGGTCGCGAAGGCGACCTCCAGATCCGCCCCTGGGATCCGTACCCGGTGGTCGCACAGTGAGCGCAGGCGCATCTCGATCCAGGACCTCTCGGCGTCGAAGAAGGCCACGTGCTCGAAGGCCTCGGTGTCGAAGTCGGCGCCGAGCTGCTCGTTGATGGCGCGCAGGACGTTGAGGTTGAACTCGGCCGTGACGCCGGCGGCGTCGTTGTAGGCGGCCTCGAGCACCGCGCGGTCCTTGAGCAGGTCCATGCCCAGCAGCAGGTGGTCGTTCGCGCCCATCTGCTCGCGCACGCGCGCGAGGAAGGAGGTCCGCTCGGACGGGTAGAGGTTGCCCACGGTGCCGCCCAGGAAGGCGATGAGGCGGCGCTCGCCGCCGGGCAGCTGCTCGAGGTCGCGGCCGAAGTCGCCGACCACGCCGTGCACGTCCATGCCCGGGAGGATGCGGTGGAGCTCCTCGGCGCACGCCTCGACGACCGAGTCGTCGATGTCAAAGGGCACGTAGCGGTCGAGCCTCCCCGCACCCGCCATGGCGTAGAGCAGCGCGCGCGTCTTGGAGGCGACCCCCGAACCCAGCTCGACCAGCTCCTCGGCCCCGGACTCCTCCACGATGACCGGCGCGTAGCGGTTGAGGATCGAGCGTTCGGCGCGGGCGGGGTAGTACTCGGGCTGGGCCGTGATGCGGTCGAAGAGCTCCGAGCCGCGCGCGTCGTAGAACAGCTTGGGCGGCAGCTCCTTGCGCTTGCGGGTCAGGCCCGCGCGCACTGTCTCGGCCAGGTCGGCCTCGACGCCGTGGCGCTCGATGGTGATCACGACGGCACATCCGATGCGCAGCGAAAGCCCGCGAAGATCTGACGCCGGTAGGGGAGATCCCAGTTGCGGAAGGTCGTGCGGGCCACCCGCGGCCGGGTGGCCCAGGAGCCGCCGCGCAGCACGCGGTAGGTGTCGCCGAAGAAGACCTCCGAGTACTCGCGGTAGGGGCCGTGGCGGAAGCCGGGATAGCCCTCGAAGCGGCTCGAGGTCCATTCCCAGGCATCGCCCAGCATCCCCAGGGCGCCGGTTTCGGAGGCGGCGCGAGCGGGCTTGGGCCCGAACGCGAGCTGGTCGAGGTTGGCCTCGGCGTGCTCGGTGCCCAGGGCGGCGCGCTCCCACTCGGCCTCGGTGGGCAGCCTGCGCCCGGCCCAGCGCGCGAAGGCGTCGGCCTCGTACCAGGAGACGTGCATCACCGGCAGGTTGGGGTCCAGCGGCTCCACGCGGTCGAAGCGCCGCTCCTCGCCGTGCTCGGTCCAGTAGCGGGGCCGCTCGAGGCCGCGGCTCCGGACCCACTTCCAGCCCTCGGGGTCCCAGACCTCCTCCCAGCGGTAGCCGCCATCCTCCACGAACTCGGCGAAGCCGGCGTTGGTCACCGGGCGCGCGTCGAGCTCGTAGGCGGGCAGCTCGACGTCGTGGGCGGGAAGCTCGTTGTCGTAGGCGAACTCCGGTCCCCGCGCGCCCAGGACGAACGGGCCCGCGGGGATCGCCACGCGCGGAGGTGTGGTTACCACGCCCGACCAGTCCTGCTCGCGCTCGGGGGCGTAGGTCCCCGGCTCGGCGAGCTGGAGCGTCTGCAGCATGGTCTCACCGTGCTGGTGCTCGTGCTGGAGCACCATCTCGACGAGGTAGGGCTCGGACCGATCGAGCACCGCCAGCGTCCGCTCGCGCACGCCGTCGAGGAAGCGCATCGCGTCATCCATGCGCAGGTAGGGCATCGTGCCGCGGTCCGCGCGCGGGGTCTCGCACGCGTCGTAGACCTGGAGCAGGTCGGGGTGCAGCGGCTCCATGCCGGCCTGGCCGCAGAGCCACAGCTCCTCGAAGGCGGCGATGTGCCCGAGGTCCCACACCAGCGGGCTGTTGAGCGGGTCGTGAACCCGGTTCAGGTCACGCTCGTCGACGCCGTCTACCAGCGCGAGGGTCCGCTCGCGCGCCTCGGCCAGGAGGTCGCCGAAGTCCTCGGGCAGCGCGTCGGCCCCTCCAGGGGGCAGGGTGTCGCTCTTGTGAGGCGCCATGGGCGGGGCGTTGTGCCCAGCCTAGTCAGTCACGCGATCCACCAGGAACGAGATCCTCACCAGGGCGCGCCATTCGTCGAGATTGGCGCCCCGCAGCCCGGTCGAGACCACGTCCACCGCCTTCACGTTGCGCAGCGACTGGCGGGCCTCGTCGAGCGCCGCCTGAACCGCCGCGTCGGAGCTCTCCGTCGAGCTTCCCACCACCTCGATGATCTTCGTCACGGCCATGCGGGAGCCACCTTTCGCTCTCTTCCTCGGGAGTGTAAGTTTGGCGTGAGGTGGAGGCGAGCGCGGAGAAGGGGGAGTCGAAGGCCTATCTCAGCCCGTCGAGGCTGACGGCCGCCGAGCTCGCCGGGATGGTCGCCGCGGTCATCTTCGGTATCTCGCTGTTCCTGCCCTGGTTCTCGACCAGCAGCAATCCCAACTCGATCATCACCTCGGCCCAGCCGGACATCGGGCCCAACAGCACGGGCTCGGCCTGGGACGTCTATCCCTGGGCGAAGTGGGCATTCCTGGCCGCCGTGATCGCGCCGTTCATCCTGGCCTGGATAGTCATGCGCGGGCACAAGCTCGGCTGGAAGCCGGGCGAGGTGACGATGATCGTGGGGATCACCGCGTTCATCCTCGTGCTCTGCAACGGGATCATTCTCGGCGCCCCCGAGCAGAAGATCGAGATCAGCCTCAACTACGGCTACCTCATCGCACTGCTGAGCTCGCTGGCCATGGCGATCTGCGGCTTCATTCGCCAGGCCTACTACGTGGACGCCAAGAAACCGCCCGGCACCATTTGAACGGCTCGGCACCCCGCCGCGACCGCAACCTGGCTCTCGAGCTGGTGCGGACCACCGAGTATGCCGCGCTCGCCGCCTCGCGCTGGGTCGGCCGCGGCGAGAAGGAGAAGGCCGACGGCGCCGCCGTGGACGCCATGCGGCTGATGCTGGACACCGTGGCCATGGACGGCACCGTGATCATCGGGGAGGGCGAGAAGGACGAGGCGCCCATGCTCTACAACGGCGAGCACGTCGGCGACGGCACGCAGTTCTCCGTCGACGTGGCGGTCGACCCGCTCGAGGGCACCGAGCTGTGCGCCAACGGCCAGCCCAACGCCTTGGCCACGATCGCGGTCTCCGAGAAGGGCACGATGTTCGACCCCGGGCCTTGTGTCTACATGGAGAAGATGGCCACCTCGCGCGAGCTGGCGCACCTCCTAGACCTCGAGCGCCCGCTTGCGGACACGCTGGAGGCGATGGCCTCCGAGAAGGGCGTCGACGTGGGGGACATCGTCGTGATCATGCTCGACCGCCCGCGCCACGAGGACGCCATCCGCGACATACGCGGGGTCGGCGCCCGCATTCGCCTGATTCCCCACGGCGACGTCTCCGCCGCGCTGGCGGCCGTGACCGAGGGCTCGACTGTCGACGTCCTCTACGGCATCGGCGGCACCCCCGAGGGCGTCCTGGCCGCCGCCGCGATCCAGTGCACCGGCGGCCAGATCCTCGGCAAGCTCTGGCCGCGCAACGACGAGGAGCGCCAGGCCGCCCTCGACGCGGGCTACGACCTCGACGAGGTCCTCGACCGCGACCGCCTCGTGTCCGGCGACGACGTCTTCTTCTCCGCGACCGGCGTCACCGACGGCGAGCTGCTGCATGGCGTCCACTTCGCCGGCGGCGCGGCCTACACCGAGTCGGTGGTGATGCGCTCGCGTAGCGGCACCGTGCGAACCGTCAGCGCCAAGCACGACCGCGAGAAGCTGCGCGCTCTCATCGGTCCGCGCTTCGGCTAGACGGCGCCCGCCGCCTCCTCCTTCTCCCTTTCCTCCTCCGCGCCGGCCTTCAGCGCTCCCACCATCGACTCCTCGAGGTCCAGCCGCGCCAGCGAGCGCAGGAAGGCGTTGGTGACGATGATGTGGATGCGGAACTGCGTCATGCGGTACAGCGCGCGCCCCACCCGCGCGAACTTCCCCCGGCCGGCGATGGTCGGGTAGAAGTTCGCCACCTCGGAGCTGACCTCGCCTACGGCGGTGTCGCCCGACTCCTTCTCGGGGAAGCGGCGCACGGAGATGCGCAGGAAGCCCTTGCCGCGCCCGCGGTGCTGCACCAGCAGGCCCTTCTCGATCGGCCAGGTCACCGTGCCGAAGTTCTCGCCGATCTCGTACTGGGGCTTGTGGAAGCGCAGCAGCACGAAGGGCCGCGTGACCACGGCGACCTCGCGCGCGTCCTCGGTGTAGAGCACTCGCAGGATGCCCAGGGAGACGCGGGAGAGGAAACGCCAGTAGGTGCGCGCGAGACGCTCCAGGTACTCGGGCGACCAGATCCGGTCGAGCTCCTCGCGCGGAAGCGTCACCTCCGCGGTCTGCTTGGTGGTGACGGCGCCGTCCTCGGAGTCCTCCGACTCGGGCACCTTCACGATGTTCACCTGCGCTTGGGCGTCGCGCCGCCGCGCCAGCAGCCTCCGGGGGTCCCGCGGCCTCACGCCGTCGAGGCTATTGCTCATAGAAGCTCGACGGTCACGTCCGTGCCGGCGGGCAGCTCCTCCTCGCCCGGTCCCACCAGCGCCAGGCCGTCGGCGCCGAGCATCGAGGACAGGCGGTGCGAGCCCTGGTCGCCGGTCGGCTCGGCCAGCAGGCCCGCTCCGTCGGGGCGCAGCCGGCAGCGCACGGCCTCCGTGCGGCCCGGGTTGACCTTCCAGGGCGTGACCAGGCGGGCGGTCGTGCGCCGCGCGGCGGGCTCGCCGCCCTGCAGTGCGCGCAGGGCGGGGCGCGCGAACAGCTGAAAGCAGACCATGGCCGACACGGGGTTGCCGGGCAGCCCGAACACGAGCTTGCTGTCGCGGGTCCCGAACCACGTCGGCTTGCCCGGCTTGAGCGCCACGCCCCAGAAGCGCTCGTACACCCCCAGCGCGGCGAGAGCGGGCTTGACGTGGTCGTGGGGACCGACCGATACGCCGCCGGAGACGAGCACGACGTCAGCACTGTCGAGCGCCGCGGCAAGGGCGGCCCGGGTCGAGTCGCGCTCGTCGGGCACCTTGGCTCGCAGGGTGACCTCCGCGCCGGCCTGGGCGGCCTGCCCCGCCAGCGCGGCGGAGTTCGAGCTGTAGATCTGGCCCGGCTCGAGCGGCTCGCCGGGCTCGGCCAGCTCGTCGCCGGTCACCAGCAGCGCCAGTCGCGGCCGGCGTGCGCAGAGGGCGCGGTCGCGGCCGAGCGAGGAGAGCACTCCCAGCTCGGCCGGACCCAGCTCGGCGCCGGCCACCAGGACGCCCTGGCCGCGGCGCAGGTCCTCGCCGGCTCGCCTTATGTTGGCCCCGGGGCGCGACTCGCCGACCCGCACCCGTGAGTCGCCTGCGGCCTCGGTGCGCTCCACCGGGACAACGGCGTCAGCGCCCTCGGGGACCGGGGCGCCCGTGGAGATCGCTACCGCGACGCCGGGGCGCGCGGCCTCGCGCGCCGGGCGGCCGGCGCGCGACTCGCCCCGGACCTCGAGCTCGGCCGCGGGGCCGGCGACAACCGCGTAGCCGTCCATCGCCGAGCTGTCGAAGGGAGGCACGTCGAGCGGGCTCTCCACGGTCTCGGCGAGCACCCTGCCGAGGCCGGCCGCCAGAGCCACCTCCTCGCCCGGCAGCGGCTCCACAGCGGACAAGACCGCCTCGCGGGCTGCCCCTGGAGAGATGAGATCGGCCACGGGCCCATCTTCTCAGCCGCTCCTCTGACGCAGGAGCCGCAGGCCGAGCGCCGGTCGGCCGAGCACTGCACGTCCGACCGGCAACGCAACATTGCATTCCAGCAGGGCGTTCCCAACCCGTGCGAAGTAGGCAGCAGTGGCCCGGAGAGAGAAGAGAGCGGACGCGTGACATCCCCCGAGGGCCATCTGGCACGTCTCGAGTACGCGCGCGAGGAGATCGCCAAGCGCTGGCTCGTCCGCCTGATCGAGCACTCGAGCCTCGACGAGATCAAGGGCCTGCCCACCGAGCGCATCGCCCGCGAGCTGCCCGAGCTGATCCTCGACGTGGTCCGCTCGGCCGCCGACGGGGAGAGCGACCCCTTGGCCGCCTCTCCGGACCGGGTGGCCGAGGCGAGGCGCTTCTCCGAGCTGGCCGGAGAGGGAGACCGCTCGCCGGTCCGGATCGCCCGCGACGCCGCGGCCCTCCAAGCGCTCATGCTGCGCGAGCTCTGCGAGGTGGGCGAGGGTGGCCGCGAGGCCGACGGCTTCGCCGACGCCGCGGAACGCCTGGCGCTGGCGGTCGGCTCGATCCAGACCGCCGCGGTCGAGGAGCTCATCTCGCGACGCTCGCGCGAGCTCGAGTGCGAGGCCAGCACGGACACGCTCACGGGCCTCTACAACCTGCGCTACTTGCAACGGGTGATGACCCAGCTGGTGGGCTATCACCAGCGCTACGACCACCCCTTCGCGATGCTGCTGCTCGACGTCGACGGGCTCAAGCGCATCAACGACGCCCACGGTCAGGCCGCCGGCGACCGCGTCCTGGTCCAGGTGGCGATGGCCGTCCGCCGCTCGGTGCGCACCGTCGACACCCCGGCCCGGCTGGGCGGAGACGAGTTCATCGTGCTCGCCCCGCACCAGAGCGCCGAGCACGCCAGTGTGCTCGCGAGGCGCCTGGCCACCGCGGTCGAGCACGAGGCGGCGCTGCCCGACGGGCCCACCGTCGGAGTCTCGATCGGGGTGGTGGCCTGTCCCGAGCACGCCAAGGAGCCCGAGCCGCTCCTGGAGCTGGCCGATCAGGCGATGTACCGGGCCAAGGCGTCGGGCACGCGCGTAGCGGTGGGCGAGGTGACCGCCGACAACGGCCGGCCCTGACGGTCGCGCGCTAGTCGATCAGCCCGTGGCGGAGGCCGATCGCCACCGCCTCGGTGCGCGTGGAGGCCTCGAGCTTGGCCAGGATGCGCTTGGTGTGCGTGCGCACCGTCTCGGTGGAGAGGCCGAGCTGTCTGGCGACCGCCTCCGTCTGCATGCCGTCGGCCAGCATCTGCAGGATCTCGCGCTGGCGCACGCTGAGGTTGCGCTCGGAATCGTCGAGCATGAGCGAGGACGACAGCCCGGGGTCGACGTAGAACTCGCCCACGAAGGCGGCCTCGATGGCGCGCACCAGGTCCTCAGCGGGAGAGTCCTTGCGAACGTAGCCCTTTACCCCGGCATCGAGCGCCTGGCTGAGCAGCCGCGCGCCGCCGTCGGAGGTGAAGACCACGATCGGCGCGTCCGAGCGCCGGCGCAGCCCGCTCACCGTGCTGCCCACGTCCACGCCGGGGCGCCAGGGATCGATCACGATCACCTCCGGCGCGTCCCCGGAGTCCTCCAACGCGGCGTCGACGGACTCCGCGTCGCTCACGGACGCTCCGTCCAAGCGGCCCTCGAGCAGGGCCTTCACCCCCGCTCGGACGACCGGGTGCTCGTCAACGACGACGATCCTCATGGAGCCCCAGCATACCCCTCTCAGGTCTGTCGTGGTAACCCCGAAGGGTGAGCGCGGCGAGCGTTGACCACCGCCCCCAGCAGCAGGATGAAGGCCAGCGCGTAGAACCACACGAGCACGATCAGCACGAACACGAACGTGGTCCCGAACTCATCGATCGTCGAGATGTTCGAGAGGTAGGCCGGATAGGCGTAGTCCACGAGGCCGATCGCCAGGGTCGCGCCCAGCGCGCCCGGCCAGACCGCCCGCCACTGCATCCCCTCGTTGGGCACCGCCCAGTAGACGATGCAGAGGATGCCGAACAGCAGCGCCAGGCCCGCGACCAGCGTCCCGGCGTAGAGCAGGCCCGGCACGTCGGAGAGCCCGAGCGGCAGGTCCTGGGCGCTCGAAACGAGCAGGCTCTGAACGGTCGGCACCAGCACGGTGGCGGCCATGAACGCCAGCACCACCAGGAGCATCACCAGTGCGAAGCGCTTCTGCTCGAGCCACGAGCGGCAGCGCAGGTGGTAGATGCGGCAGAAGGCGGTGTCCAGGGCGCCCCAGAAGCTCGAGCCGATGTAGACGCTGGAGAGCAGCGCGAACACTCCGAAGCTCGTGGACCGCTCGCGCACGTGCTCGAGCGCGCTGGTCAGCGTGTTGTCGGTGGCGGTGGGGAAGAGCTGGCGCAGGTCGGCGAGCACGCTCTGCTCGAGGCTCGGCTCGCGCAGTACCCGCCCGGCGATGAACAGGGCCAGGAGCGCCAGCGGGAAGACCGACAACAGCATGTTGTAGGCGACCATCCCCGCCAGGCCCGTGAGGCCGTCGTCGTTTACCTTGCGCGCGACGTCGAGCAGCAGCTGCCGCGCGCGGCGGGGGGAGCGCTCGGCGCCGGCGGGGCTCAGGGCCTGGGCAGCCGGCGCAGGATGCCGCGCGTCACGCTCGACGCCGTGCCGAGCACCGCGCCCGCGGCCCCCGTGGCCAGGCGCAGCGCCTCCTCGGCCGTGCCGGGCGCGGGCTCGCGCGGAGGCGGCGCGGGCGGCGGCTTGGAGGCGCCCGCGGATGGCCTGGGCCGGGTCACGCGCTTCGCGGCCGGGCGGGCCGTCCCCGCCGCCTTCGCCGCCGCGGGCTTGGCGGGCCGGGTGCTCCCGCGCTTGCCGCTGCGCACGCCGGGCCGCGAGCGGGGCAGCCCGCTGAGCAGGTCTTCTTGCTCGTCAGCCACGGCGGCGAATGGTACGCCCGCGGGCAGGGTAAGGTCGATTCATCCAATAGCTGGGGATTCTTGACACCCCCTTGACCCTGAATATTCTTTTCAACGCTTGTTTAGATGTCCCGCGGCTCGCGCCGTGGGAAGCTGAGAGAGGCCCATGTCAGTAGGAGAACTGCAAGAGCTGGAGGAGGTGAAGCTCCTCCTCACCAAGGGCCAGACGACAGGCGTGCTCACCTATGCCGAAGTAGCGACCGCCCTGGCCGAGGTCGAGCTGGACGAGGGCGACGTCGAGGAGCTGCACGGGTTCATCGAGAAGTCGGAGATCGAGCTCGTCGAAGAGGTCGACCCCGCGCTCAAGGCCAACCAGGAAGAGCGCGCGGTCGACCGCCGCAGCCGGCGCAAGGCCAAGACGGTCGACCTCAAGCCGGACATGACCACGGACAGCCTCCAGCTGTTCCTAAAGGACATCGGCAAGGTCCGCCTGCTCACCGCGGCAGAGGAGGTCACCCTCGCCAAGGCCATCGAGCGCGGCGACCTCGACGCCAAGCAGAAGATGGTCGAGTCCAACCTGCGGCTGGTGGTCTCGATCGCCAAGAACTACCGCAACCAGGGGCTCCCCTTCCTCGACCTGATCCAGGAGGGGACCCTGGGCCTGGTCCGCGCGGCCGAGAAGTTCGACTACCGCAAGGGCTTCAAGTTCTCCACCTACGCCACTTGGTGGATCCGTCAGGCCATCGCCCGCGCACTCGCCGACAAGGCGCGCACGATCCGCATCCCGGTGCACGTGGT
>Ga0126307_10000466_pt1 | contig 25898 bp, 20 predicted proteins | sample Plot28_FD_89955 | JGI IMG/M metagenome (GOLD analysis project Ga0126307, IMG submission 89955) | Serpentine soil microbial communities from UC McLaughlin Reserve, CA, USA - Plot28 | ecosystem: Environmental > Terrestrial > Soil > Grasslands | place: USA: UC McLaughlin Reserve, Lake County... | reverse complement strand
CATGGGCCAAATCTTTGTATCGTCTAAAGGATCGAAATCGAGCTCGGGATGTTCATCATCACTCATTATCTGTACACACAATTCCCATTCAGGAAACTCTCCGCGTTCAATAGCATCATAAAGATCTTGCGTGGCATGATTGAAATTTTTTCCTTGTATTTCTTCGGCTTCTGTCTGGGTTAAGTTCCTGATACCTTGCTTGGGTTCCCAATGATATTTGACTAAAACCCCTATTCCATCCGCATTAATCCATTTATAGGTATTAACACCAGAACCTTGCATTTGACGATAATTGGCCGGAATGCCCCAGGGCGAAAATAAGAAAGTGATCATATGCATTGCCTCTGGAGTATTGCTGATGAAATCAAAAATGCGTTCACCATCCTGTCTTTGTGTAACTGGATCTGGTTTAAATGCATGAACCAGGTCAGGGAATTTCATAGCATCACGAATAAAAAAAACTTTCAGGTTATTACCTACGAGGTCCCAGTTACCATCTTCTGTATAAAATTTTGTAGCAAAGCCCCGCGGATCTCTTAAGGTTTCAGGAGAATGACCACCATGTATTACGGTTGAGAAACGAACAAAAACAGGTGTTTTCTTTCCTTTTTCCTGGAATAGTTTAGCACGGGTATATTTAGCTACAGGTTCATTATTAACGGTTCCGTATGCTTCAAAATAACCATGAGCTCCCGCACCTCTTGCATGAACCACTCTTTCAGGTATTCTTTCCCGGTCAAAATGTGACATTTTTTCAAGGAATTGGTAGTTCTCTAACGTAGCAGGGCCTCTGTTGCCTACTGTGCGAAGACTCTGATTGTCTGTCATTGGGTGACCTTGTCTGGTTGTAAGGATATCAGGTTGTTGTTCTTTCCCCTTACCATTATTTTGGCCATTTCCGTTTTGATTGGTTGGGCTTTGACTCATAAAAAAGATTTAAGTGGATGAATGCATCAAATATTGTACTACAATAAATTGCCGGCAGTTGCTGATCAAATTTGCAAAACCATCTCCAGCTTGGTAAAGGTCTGTCCTATTTTATCATAAGCAAAAACAATTATTTCTATACTTCCATTGACAACCTTATAAACCTGCAACAACTATGTGGTACCCATTTAAAATCTTCCTAGATTTAACTATGGCGATTTAGTTTTACCAGACACTCAACAAACGATTTTATGCAACTAGAGATTGGACAAAAAGCGCCGGATTTTACCTTGTATGACACTGAAAAAAATCAACAGAGCCTTTCAAAATTTAGGGGACAAAACGTTCTGCTTTTATTTTTTCCTTTGGCTTTTACGTCCGTTTGTACTGCAGAACTTTGTTCCGTAAGAGATAATTTGAAAATGTATGAGACGTTAGATGTGCAACCTTTGGGCATTTCTGTTGATTCTCTTTATACACTTGCCAGGTTTAAAGATGAGCAAAAATTAAATTTTCCCTTGTTAAGCGATTTCAACAAAACAGTGTCGAAATCCTACGGCTCTCTGTACGAAACGTTTGGTTTTGGTATGCAGGGAGTTTCTAAAAGATCAGCTTTTATAGTGGATAAAGAAGGTATCATTCAATATACTGAAGTCCTTGATAATGCTGGAATGCAGCCTGATTTCGAAGCAATTCAGGTAAAACTACGAGCGATAGCGAAGTAGTTTTTACAAATTATTCCCATTTTTTGGCAAGTCCTTTGCACTTTTTGTAAATTCGAGTATTATTGTATTCGGGACCTAAATTTAACATTTGAACAAATTTTTACTTATACTGTCTTTTATTGTTTTCACTACCGCTCACTCACAGGCTCAAAACCGTGAGACCCCTGGAAGTGTAACAGCGAGTATAGTAAGATTCTATCCTAACCCGGCTACAACAGTTATTAATTTTGATTTTCAGAAAGCATATGACAAAGGGTATTCTATACAAGTCTATAGCTTTATGGGCGGCAAAAAAATGTATGAGCTGACCAATATTTCTGATCGTACTACTATTAATATTTCTGATTTCAATCGTGGCGTTTATATTTACCAGCTTCGCGATAAGACCGGAAGATTGGTTGAATCAGGTAAATTCCAGGTTTCTAAATAGCCTCTCATTTGTATTCTCTTTCATTGAACTTTATTTCTTCCTTCACTGTTTTTTCAATCCAAAATCTTGGCCTCCAGCACCAGTAATGCTTATCATCTTTTGTTGTGTCACTCACTTACAGCACTGCAATCATCAGCCTTTGCATAGCGTTATACCAGTGCCAACCATTGAATATTATAATTACGTTTCCTCAATAACGGTCTCCTACCTCTACAATCAAAAATTTCAGGTAATGCGTGTTTTCCATATTCCAATGAATAGGGTGATCAGATGATTGCGTTTGAAAAGTTACCTGGCGTATTCTTCTGCGGGCATCTTTTGCAGCCATATCTATGATTTGCAGAAACAGCTCTGGCCTAACAAGATTAGTACAGGAAGATGTAACGAGAAATCCTCCTGGCTTCACCAGTTTCATTCCTCTCAAATTGATTTCTTTGTAACCAGTAATTGCTTTTTGAATAGTTGCACGACTTTTCGTAAAAGCGGGTGGATCGAGCATCACCACATCATAGCGTTTTTCTTCCCTGGACCATTGTTTTAGGACATCGAAAGCATTGGCTGTTTGAAAGCGAACAACACTTTGTAGCCCGTTTAATTCTGCGTTCATATTAGCCTGGGTTACTGCATTTTCAGATATGTCCAAACCCAAAACACTTTTGGCCCCATAATGTGCAGCATGAATTTCGAATGTGCCTGTATAGGTAAAGGCACCTAAAACATCGGCACCTTGTACTATGTTCCGAATGGCCTTCCGGTTGTCTTGTTGGTCTAAGAAATAGCCTGTTTTCTGCCCATTCTCTATATCAACGTGAAACTGTAAGCCATTTTCATTGATCATAATCTTTGTATCAAAGGGCGCCGACAAAAATCCTTTTTGCTGAGGCAGACCTTCCAGTTCTCTTACAGGCACATCATTTCTTTCATAAATGCCCTTAGGTTGAAATACAGCGTGTAGAGCTTTAACAATAGCCGGTTTCCAACAATCAATTCCAAGAGCTAAAGTTTGTATAACAAAATAGTCATTGAACTTGTCAATAATCATCTGGGGCAGTCCATCGGCTTCCCCAAAAACCAATCGGCAATTTTCTGTGTAGCCTAAATGCTGCCTGTATTTCCAACATTCCCTTATTTTGTTTAAAAAGAAATCGTCTTTGATCTCGGTTTTTTTATCTGTTGTTAACAGGCGTACAACAATCTGTGATTGCTGGTTAAAATAACCTTTACCTGCAAATTTTCCATCGGCAAAATACACATCAACAATGCCACCCGGCTCAGGATTTCCTTCTATTTTGTCAATCTCATTGGCAAAGATCCAGGGGTGGCCACCTGCTATTCTATTAGCTATTTTTCGTCTTAAATGAACTTTTTTCATATCGGGGCCGCAAACTACTTAAATTATGACAAGAGCATCGGCCAAAGCCTTGTTAACAGTACATTAAAGGACATTTTGTCCCTTAAAACTCCGTTGGCAATATTCTTGACAGTGCTACCTTTGCACACAATTTTGTTTTGACCATGAAGAAAAATGACGCACAGGAAAACGGGTTAAATCAGGACAACGACGTTTCCGTTAATATTAATACAGATGAAAATATAGATGGTAACCAGCATTTAAACGATCCCGTAGCTGATGAATCTGAAATTGAAAAGTTGAGAGTCCAAATTGACGAGTTAACTGACCGTAACCTTCGTTTGGCAGCCGAATTTGATAATTTCAGACGCCGCACGGCTAAGGAAAGAATGGAGCTGATTCAAACTGCCGGGCGGGATGTGATTAGTGACTTGCTGGATGTACTTGATGATAGCGAAAGAGCACAAAAGCAAATGGAATCAACAGAAGATGTACAGCAGATAAAAGAAGGCATTCAGTTGGTATTTACCAAATTGCGCAATACTTTGTCCGCAAAAGGGCTAAAACCCATTGAGGCCCTTAATAAAGAATTTAATGTTGATCTTCATGAGGCCATTACGGAAATTGATGCCGGAGAAGAAATGAAGGGGAAGGTTGTGGCCGAGGTTCAAAAGGGTTATTATTTGAATGACAAGATCATTCGTTTTTCAAAAGTTGTTGTTGGCAAGTAATAAAGAGTGGATTGTTGAACAGAATTGTTACGTACAAGAGTGCGACGCAAGTAATGGTCAACAGAATTACCAGAGACGACTACATAAATCACAAGTTACAAATTCAAATGGCGAAAAGAGATTATTACGAAATACTAGGTGTAGGTAAAAGTGCTTCCGGGGATGAGATCAAAAAATCTTATCGCAAAGTGGCCATGCAATACCACCCCGACCGTAACCCGGGAGACAAATCTGCAGAAGAAAAGTTTAAGGAAGCTGCGGAGGCTTATGAAGTATTAGGCGACCAGGATAAAAGAGCCCAATATGACCGGTATGGCCATGCTGGAGTAAGCAGTAATGGTCGTGGTGGCCACCCTGGCAACATGAATATGGAAGATATTTTTAGCCAGTTCGGTGACATTTTTGGCGAAGATATTTTCGGAAGCTTTTTTGGCGGAGCCGGTGGTGCAAGAACAGCCGGGGGACAAAGAAGAGCAAGAGGAACAAGAGGCAGCAATCTTCGCATTAAATTAAAATTGAATTACGAAGAAATTGCCAAGGGCGTTACCAAGAGTATCAAAGTGAAGAAATACGTTTCTTGTAACGTGTGTAGCGGTAGTGGTGCAAAGGACAAAGGCAGTGTGCAAAATTGTGGCACTTGCGGGGGAAGTGGCCAGGTAAGAAAAGTAACCAATACGTTCCTGGGCCAAATGCAAACAGTTACTACCTGCCCCACCTGTAATGGCGAGGGAACTACAATAACGGCTAAATGTGGCAACTGTAAGGGTGATGGAAGAATTTATGGTGAAGAGACAGTTACTATTGACATCCCAGCAGGTGTTCAGGAAGGCATGCAATTAAACATTAGCGGCAGAGGAAACGCGGGTGAAAGAGGAGGGATGTCTGGCGACTTAATTATCCTAGTTGAAGAAGAGCCACATAAGGAGCTACAACGTGATGGTTTAAATGTAGCCTATGATCTCCATATATCATTTACTGATGCTGTATTTGGAACGCAGGTGGAAGTACCGACGATTGATGGTCGCGCCAAAATAAAAATACCGACAGGTACTCAAAGTGGTAAAGTATTCCGGCTGAAAGGCAAAGGCTTTCCTGCTGTTAACAGTTATGAGAAAGGCGACCAGTTGGTACATGTAAATGTGTGGACACCACAACATGTTTCACCGGAAGAAAAAGCTATGTTAGATAAATTGAGCCATTCCTCTAATTTCAAACCTGCACCCGATAAAAATGAAAAAAGTTTCTTCGATAAAATGAGGGAGATGTTTTCTTAGCAATCAGTGGTTAATAAATGAACGGCTTATAAGCTGATGATATGTTTGACTTATAATGTCAAGTTATTCCTCTCTTTCCTTTTTCCTTTTTTTACCGTACAAAGTCCTTGCGTGTTGTATGAGTGTAATAAATTCTTTTTGAGAGTAATTATCGTTGTCGACCGTGTTTGTTGCTATTTCCAAAATAGAGTTCCAGGTAACATCTTTTGCAAGTTTCGAATTACGCAGCATGGCGCCAAACATGATAACAGAACTGGCAAACTGTTGACATTTGGGAATGGCAGTAAAAGCAACCATATGTATTTTTGGAGTTTCAATTAGTTGGTGCGTCTTACTGTTGGCCGGTTGTTTATATTCTAACTTAAACGAAATAAAATTGTCGATTTCTTTTTCCAGCAGCGTATTAGCGGGCATTGAGGGAACTATCTCAAACGCAATTAAAGCTGAATAAGCGGAACCTATCTCACCTCCTTCTATGGTAGCTGTAGTATCTTTTATAGCCCCAACCTTGTTATCAAACCCAATTAACCGGTATTCTTTTACATAGTTGGGATTAAACTTTACATTTAAAAAAGCATCATCCGCAACGGTATAAAGCGTTTGTGTAAATTCTTTTAATAATACTTTCTCTGCTTCTGCATAGCTGTCCAGGTAAGCAAAATTGCCATTACCTCTCTGGGCAAGGGCTTGAATTTTTGAGTCCTTATAATTGCCCATACCTATTCCCAAACAGGTTAAATAAACGCCTTGCTCCCGCTGTGTAGAAATCATTTCTTCCAGTTCATCCTCCTTTTTTAATCCTACATTAAAATCACCATCAGTTGCTAAAATGATGCGGTTATTTCCTCCTTTAATAAAATGATTTCTTGCCACTCTATATGCAAGCCTGATTCCAGACTCCCCGGGCGTAGAACCACCCGCTTGAAGGCTATCTATTGTTTTGAAAATAGTTTCTTTATCGGCTCCTCCCGTAGTGGGCAAAGCAATTCCTACTGTTCCGCCATAAACAATTATAGATACAGAATCAACCGGCCTCAAATTATTAACCAGTGCTTTAAAACCACTTTTTAAAAGAGGTAAGCGGTTAGGCATATCCATTGAGCCAGAAACATCGATCAAAAAAACCAGGTGACTCGGTGGTAACCTTTCAAAAGATATTTTTTTGGAAACAATTTGCGCAATAAGCAATTGGTTGTTTTTACTCCATGGACATTGGGTAAGTGTTGTTCTGATCTCGAAGGTTTTTCCATCAGAGGGTTCTGTATAATTAAAATTGAAATAATTCAGCATTTCCTCCATCCTAACGGCATCCGGAGGGACGATCATATTCATATTCAAGAACCTGCGGACATTGCTGTAAGATGCCCTGTCAACGTTTAATGTTAAACCGGTTGTTGGATAATCCGAGGCATCAATAAATTGGTTCTCAATAATACTGGCATACGTTTCATCTCCTGAAAACCATTGTTGCTGTGCTTCTCTTTTTAAATTTTGTGTAAGGGAGGCAAGTCGATATCCGTGTGCATTTTTGGAAATTGCCGTTTTCTTAAGCTTTATATCAATAAGCTCTTTTGAACTTACAGCTAACTTCTGTTTCTGAAATCCTTCATAAGAAAAGGTAAGCGTGTCAGTCGGATTATGGGTAAGAATCCCAAAAGAACCTTCAGCTCCCGAATAATAAACGTAGCCTGTGCTGTGTAAAACGATACTTACATTTTGCAATATATGGCCTGCTTCGTCCTTCACCTCGCCTTTAATGTAGTATTGTTGATTAAAGGCAAGCAGGGGGCAAAAAATTAAGAACGCAATATGTGTAAAATGCTTCAAAGCAATCTTCAGCGAAAAATACAAAACTTAATGTAAGCCGTCAAGCGTTATCAGTAAGCTGGTAAATCTCTTTAAAGTTCCTTCCAAGACCATCATAATCCAGTCCGTATCCTACTACAAATTTGTTTGGAATACTAAAGCCTAAATAATCAATAATTAACGGATACTGAGTTGCTTCTGGCTTATGTAATAAGGCCGCAATTTTAAACGATTTTGGTTGCTGGTGATGAAGTTTTGGTAGAAATTCATTTAACGTTTTGCCGGTATCCACTATATCTTCGATAATGATCACATCTCTGTCATATAAATCCTGGTCTAAACCAATGGCTGTTATGATATGGCCGCTTGATTTCATCCCTTTATATGATGCCAACTTAATAAAACAGATCTCAGCATTTATGTCCAGGTACTTAAACAGGTCTGCAGCAAACATGAAAGAACCATTTAATATGGCAATGAACAACGGTTTTTTGTCTTTATAATCCTGGTTGATGTTGGTTGCTATTTCTTTAACTTTTTCCTGAATGGCGTTTTCTGATAAATAGGTACCAAAACTTTTGTCGTGCAGCTTAATTGGTGCCATTCCCTGTTTTTTTATTGATGCGTAATTGTTGGCCGGTTTTTAAATGAATCGTTTGCATGTCATTCCACCTCATTACGTCCTCTACAGCTACATTATATTTTTTGGCGATCGCATACATCGTCTCTTTTGGCTGAACGGTATGAAAAATAAGCTTCGTTTCGGATGTTTGTGATGAAGGTATAATAACGGGTGATTGATTAGCCAATTTCGGTATAGCAGGCGCTTCTTCCTGCAGGTATAGTTTTTCCCCTGCTTTTGGCTGCATGCCTTCCTTTAAAAAATTATAATTTAAAAGGCTTTCCATTCTAATGCCTTCTTTTTGGGCAATGTTATACAAGGTTTCTCCAAACCCGACAATATGAAATTCAGCAGCGCCTTTTTTTCTCTTACGCTGTAAAAACATCAAATGATCTATCAATGCTATATCAAGGCCTTTCATATCGTTAAACTCAAATAATTTCGCAAGCGAAACATTATTTTCCTCTGCTACTTTTAAATACGAAGTTCCTTGTGTTATCCAGATTACTTTTGTTTCATTAATTTTAAAGATTCCAGCCGGATAATTCGTTGCAGGGATTATACCTAGCTGGGGTGAATTTATTCCTTTTGCATCAGACGAAGATTCATTCTGAATATTATTCGGATTACTTGTCAATACAACATCACTATTGGATGTTTTTTGTTCTAATGCAATTAGAGTGTAATCCTGAAGATCATAATCCCGAATTAATTTGATCAATATCTGTGGATATTTCGGATTAGTAGCATACCCTGCTTTCTTTAAGCCATAGGACCAGGCTTCATAATCAGTAGGGTCAAGCTTAAATAAAAAAGCATAGTGAGAACGATTCTTCAAAAAATCGGAATGATCCCGATAAGACTCCAATGGGTCATTATATTTCCTAAAACATTCGCCCCTGGCGTCATCATCATGACTTACACTTTCACCGACCCATTCACTTTTACATTTGATGCCAAAATGATTGTTTGACTTTCTTACAAGGTCACTTTGTCCGGCACCTGTTTCGTGAATTCCCTGCGCTAGTGTAATAGCAGCAGGAACACCTGTGCGCTGCATTTCCTGCATAGCTATATCCTTATAAGTAGTAATATAATTTCGAACAACTTCGGAAGATTGTCCAAACATAAAATCGCTTAATAACAGGAAAATGAGAATAAGTGGAAGCTTTTTCATTGGATGCTTTAGTTTTTCTCAGCTTAACAAAATCAGTGCAATTTTCTTATCACGTATAAACCATCTCGTACTGTTAACATTAGCTTTTCGACATCCGTCCTGGCAAAAACATAATCATTAAAAGCCTGTATAGCCTTGGCATTTTTGCCTTTGATTTCCTCTTCTAGTACCTGTCCGTGAAAGAGCACATTATCAGCTAAAATAAAGCCGTTTGTCCTTAGTTTAGGCAAAACCAGGTTAAAATAATTGATATAATTTTCCTTATCAGCGTCGATGAAAACCAAATCCCACGTTTCCTGCAATTCATCGATGATTTTTAACGCGTCGCCGATATGTAAAATTATTCGTTCTTTAAAAAAAGATCGGTCAAAATATGCTTTTGCTGTTGCAGCATCTTCCGTGTTAACCTCAATAGTGTGCAAAGCCCCTCCATTAGTAAGTCCTTTTGCCAGGCACAAAGCGCTATAACCGGTGAATGTTCCAATCTCCAAAATTTTTTTCGGTTGAAGTATACAACTGATCAATTCAAGGAACTTGCCCTGGATATGACCACTTAGCATATGTGACTTTGGATGATTTTTAAAAGTAAAATCAGATATATTTCTTAAAAGTTCGTCTTCTGCAGATGTATATTTTTCTGCATATGCATGAGCTAATGAATTAACTATGTCCATGCTGTAAAATTTCTTTCACCTGTTGGGGAACGGGTTTAGGTTTAGAAATAAGAAACAAGCCCAGAAATACCAATAACCCGTTAATAAGGATAAGTTCAAGTCCTATCTCAAACGTACCAAAGATCTGTTTTTGGTACTTATCAATAAAAAAACAAATGAGCGGGGACACTAGGGCAACAGCAGGAACCAGCCTGTCAGAAACCTGACGTTTTGTAAGAATGCCAAAGGCAAATAAACCCAATAAAGGGCCATATGTATACCCGGCCACTTTTAAAATAACCCCAATCATGCTCGGACTATTGACCCATTTGAAAATCATCACAAACAATAAAAAGACAGCAGCAAAAACCAGGTGTACCGTCTTTCTTATACGTTGTCTTTCTTTTTCACTCCAATCTTCTCTTCTTCTTAGCCCCAAAATGTCAATGCAGAAAGAAGAGGTCAATGCTGTAATAGCTCCATCAGCACTTGGAAATAAGGCAGAGATAAGAGCAATGATAAAGATTACCGAAATTATAGCTGGCACACCTTGAGCAAGGGCAATAGTAGGAAACAATCTATCAGCAGTAGCTGTAACATTATTTGTACCACCATACAAGTACAAAAGGCCGCCCAAAAAAAGAAACAATAATACTACCACCGCTTGTATCAGTGAAAATGTAATCATGTTTTTTTGGGAATCTTTGAGGTTTTTTACACTAATATTTTTTTGCATCATTTCCTGGTCCATGCCAGTCATGGTAATAGTAATAAAAGCCCCAGCTAAAATCTGTTTTAGAAAAAATAAGCGGCTGTTGGGATCCCAAACAAAAATATTGGTATAACCTTTTTCGCTTAACGCGTTAACGCCCTCACCAAACCCCATTCCCAATGTTTTTAAAATATAAACAACACAAATAACCAGACCCATTAACATACACGTAGTCTGTAGTGTGTCAGTCCACACTATAGTTTTAACACCACCTTCAAATGTGTACAATAATATCATTAGAAGAATAATGAGCGTCGTCAACCAAAATGGCATTCCAAAGCTGGAGAGAATAGCGTCCTGCAAAATTGCAACGACGAGGTACAACCGCGCTGTTGCTCCCAACGTTCTTGATAAAATAAAAAAGGAAGCGCCTGTTTTGTAAGAAACAAAACCCAGCCGGGTGCTTAAATAATTATAGATGGAGGTAACATTTAATCTATAATAGAGTGGTAACAGAACATACGCTATAACAAGATATCCGATAACATATCCTACTACGATCTGAAAATAAGTGAAAGCTTCAAAACCGCCAGCAAATGTCTTTCCTACCGCTCCGGGCACACTTACAAAAGTTACTCCGCTCAAAGATGTTCCGATCATGCCAAAAGCGACCAACATCCAGTTGGAATTCCTATTGCCGATAAAAAAAGAATCATTGTTTGCATTTCGGGAAGTATAATAAGCAACAACTAATAGTATAATAAAGTATCCGATTACAAAAGAGAATAGCAGTAGTGGCGACATGTATTATTTTTTAGTCAACATTGTTGATGTAATGAATAGTAATTTTTGAAGATAGAAAAATTTGTTTTCCATTTGCTGCTCAAACATACAGCAATGACTAAGATTAACAAAGTGGCCATTTTTTGCGGATCAAGGTTTGGAACTAATAACATTTACATAGAGCATGCAAGGAGCCTGGCCGGCATATTTGCTGAAAATAAAATTGAACTGATTTATGGCGGCGGCAAAAACGGATTGATGGGAATTGTTGCTGACACCGTAATGGAAAAAGGCGGTATTGTCCGCGGTGTTATTCCTCAAATACTAATTAATTGGGAAAGCCAGCACAAAAATATAAGTGAGCTGGTAGTTGTAGAAGATATGCACGTTAGAAAAAGAAAACTATACGACCTGTGCGATGCTGCTGTTATTTTACCAGGGGGGTTCGGAACGCTTGACGAGTTGTTTGAAATTTTAACGTGGAATCAATTATCCATTCACGACAAAAAAATATTTGTCCTTAATTCGGCCGGCTTTTACGATCACCTGATAGCCCATTTAAAACATCTTGAAACGGAAGCATTTCTTTACGGAAAGTTGAGCGAAGTATTAACTGTGTTAAGCGAGCCAGAGGAATTTAAAACTCACCTGCTATAGCCCCACATTATAACCAAATGTATAAATAGGCCTCGCGCCATACGGCGAATTTATGTTCTGCAATACATCATAAAACACAGAGGCGATAAAAGATCCTCTGCCAGATGGGATTACAGCCCCGCCCCCAATCAAAAGGCTGGGAACAATAAGGGCATCGAGCTTAGTCGTTCCAATTGAACTGTTGTAATATTTGGTATTTCCAAAAACATAGTTCGCTTCTGGTTGAATTTGTAACATAATTTGGTTAATTGGATAAACCCTTCCAAAGACATTCAAGCCAGTAACGCCACGCGAAATTTTGTAATCTGCCTGACCATTATAATAATTGTAAACCTTTTCACTGATATATTGAGCATTAATGCCTAAACCTGCAGCAACGTAATCAGTGAAACGATATCCAACTTGCGGAGAAATATTAATTAAAGTATAGGTGCCGAATGAGAGCCCAAAATTCCCTCCTACAAATAATTTTTCTTTTTGAAAACCCTTCTTCTCATTTGTTGGTTCATCTTGTGCAAAAGAGCACAGTGAGCTTGCCAAAACAATTAATATAAATATTGTGTTTCTCATATCGAAAGGTTAGACTTAATCGAAAATTTTCCCGGCGTTTAAAATATTATTCGGATCAAAAACTTTTTTTATCTCTTTCATAAGGTGCATTTGCATAGTATTGAAAACAATAGGTAAATATTCTTTTTGTACCAGGCCCACTCCATGTTCACCGCTTATAGTTCCCCCCAGGCTTTTTACCAATTCAAAGATTTCTCTGATACCATCTTTCAATGATCCACTCCATTGTGCATCGCTAAGTTCACCTTTAATAATATTCACATGCAAATTACCGTCACCGGCGTGCCCATAACAAACGGAATGAAAACCATATTTTTTACCAATATCCTTTACTCCCTTCAACAAAATCGGCAATTGGGCCCGCGGCACTACCGTATCTTCTTCCTTATAAATAGAATGTGATTTTACCGCCTCTCCTACTCTCCGCCGTAATTTCCATAGCTGATCTTTTTGCTGCGCATCTTCTGCAAATAAAATTTCGCCACAATCAAAACCCATCACAATTTCAGAAATACCTTCCATATCCTTCATTAAGACATCCACATCATTTCCATCTACTTCTATCAGTAAATGAGCCTGTACTTCATTGTCAAACGGAATAATATTGTTATCTACAAAACGCATTACCCATTCAAGCGCATCGCGTTCCATAAATTCCATAGCACTTGGTGTATAGCCGGCCATAAAAATGGCACTTACAGCAGCACAGGCATTTTCAGCGTTCCGAAATGGAACTAACATTAAAAGGTCATGCTTAGGTAAGGGAAGTAGTTTTAGAACAGCCTTTGTTACAATACCCAAAGTGCCTTCGCTCCCAACCATTAGCTGAGTAAGATTATAACCGGTAGCATTTTTTAAAACATTAGCACCGGTCCATATAATTTGTCCGGTAGGAAGCACCACTTCCAGGTTCAACACATAATCTTTTACTACACCATATTTAACTGCTTTTGGACCTCCGCTGTTCTCGGCAATATTTCCACCAATCATACAAGAACCCTTACTGCTAGGATCAGGTGGATAAAAAAGCCCTTTTTCTTTTACGGCATCTTGCAATACTTCAGTAATAACACCCGCCTCTGTCACCACCTGTAGATTGCGTTCATCAATATTAATAACCTTATTTAAACGCTCAATGGAAAGAAGTACGCCACCAAGGTGCGGCAAAGCCCCGCCGCTCAATCCCGTTCCGGCACCGCGAGGTGTAACTGGAATTTTATACTGGTTGCAAAGTTTTATGATCTCGCTTATTTCAGTAGAATTACCAGGCTTGATAACTACATCCGGAAGAAAGTGAAGGTCTTCTGTTTCATCGGAAGCATAGTTGTTTAATACTTCCTCATCCACAAAAACATATTGCTCGCCAACAATATTCCTGAACTGACTAAGGTGTTCAACAGCAATAGCAACTTTGTCAATGGTAAGCATGAAAATGAATGATAATTACTGTAAAAATCGGGCAAAAGAGCCATAACTAAAAGTGAAATCCCCCTAGTACGTTTTAAATGTTGGGCAGGGCGTGACTTTTTGCCCGCCGGGCGTTATTAGTCCCTGCTTGATTAATGCAAATTCAAACGCGCCTCTTGAAGCGTTATAAGTACTTAAAGAAGATATGGTAGCATCGTAAGTAAAAGAAAATGTATAATCTTTATATCCCAGGCCAATCATTGGTATTACCGCTTCTTTATGCCTGTAATAAGCACCGGCAATTAACAGGTATTCTCCATCACCTGATAGGTTATAGTGTGCATTAATGCCGCCTACTAATTCAGATGCACTGGATTGCCTCGTGTAATAAATGTTAGGGTTTATTATTACCCGGTCGTTAAGTTTAAAACTGCCGTTCAAAAATCCTATATACCGCATTGGAACTCGGTTGTCAACACCTGTTATATCTGATTCAAAAAAAGATTCACGCGGACGGTTAACATGATGTACAGAAAACCCAGTGTTTACATAAATATTAGGGCTAGGGAAATAGGCGTAGTTCATTCCCACCTGCATATCCAAATAGCTAATATTATTTCGGTCTAAAGACACACTGGTAGGCAGTTTATTATCAAAAAACTTTCCATCAAACTGGTCGGGAAATTTGAGATTGGCAACATTTATTTGTTTGTTGGCCCAACCAATGTTATACCCTAAACTCAATAAACTGGAGTAACCCAATAATTGGTGGTACGCAATGGAACCATAAATTTTTGTTGACGTCAGGTTTCCGCTTCCTGCCACATCCCGAAGAATGACGCCACCGGCACCAATCCAGCCATTTTCAAAACGTTCTTTCATCAATTGTACATCACCAAAAGCACTCATTGTTTTATATGGTATCGCCATCACAGACGACCATTGATCACGGTAATTTATTCCCAACCGATAATCACCGTCAGGAATAAAACCTGTATTGGCAGGGTTGGTTGTTAAGGGTGAATTGAAGAATTGGGAAAAATGCAAGTCTTGGGCACGGCTTAAAACTACAAGCGCCAGGCTGCAAGCTACAAGCATCGTATGTTTTATTAATTGCTTCAAATCAAATCGCTTTATCTAATTAATGTAATATCCCCTTTTTTACTTGCTTTTGTTCCGTCAGTAAATTCTACATCTAATGTATATGCATACACATCCATTGGAAGCACTTTACCGTTATAACGTCCATCCCAGCCATTTCGTTTGTCGTTGCTTTCAAAAACTTTCTGTCCCCAACGTGCCCATATTATAAACTTCACCTTTGCAAAACCAAAGCCACGAACAAATATTTTACTATTGACATCGCCACTCAACGGTGTAAAAGCATTTGGCACATCTAACGCAGGAACTATAAGAGTAGTTACAGGTTTACAAATTGTGTCGGCACAGCCTGCGGGGTTAGTAGCAATCAGGCAGGCATTGTAAGTGTTAGTAGCATTATATTCATGTTCAACAGCAGCCCTTGAGGTAGTTATTAAAGAATCACCATCGCCAAATAACCACTTAAATTTTACTGCGTCAGTAGTAGAGAGATTCGTGAACGATATAGGCTTGTTTTCAGTTGGCGGCTGCGGGGATGCTGCAAAATCGGCAATAGGATTATCGTAAACAGTAATAGTGAAGACTTTTACATCGATTTTATTACAAGTTGCCGAATCAATAGCAGTTAATTTAATGATATAGGTTCCTGCGCCACCATACAAGTGCACTGGGCTAACATCTGTAGATGTTGCACCATCACCAAACTCCCAATTAAACGCTGAACCGCCCGCTGAAATATTATTAAATACTGCTTTATAGGGAGCGCATCCGGCTTTAGGCGTTTCAAAATCGGCCTTGACAAGAGCTGACACCCGTATTGTTTTTTCAATAAAATCAGGCGAGTTACAATAAGTACTATCATCGAGGGTCAGTCTTACTATATACGTTCCAGGTGCAGCATAATTATGCGTAACACCTGCTGTACCTGTTGTGATCGTTGGAGATTTGTCACCAAAGTCCCACGTAAATGATTTGTTTGTAAAGGAAAATCCTGATGGTGCTGTGGTTATGTTGTCAAATTGGTACAGTAAAGAATTACAGTCTGTAGGGTCAGCTTTCCTATAGTTAAAATCCGGCAGCGCCTGTGTTGCACCTACCTTAATATTGAGATAAGAGGTATCACGGATGTTACATGTAGTTGAGTCTATAGCTACTAACATCACCTTGTAGACGCCCACAGCAGTAAAAGTATGTGTTGCGTCCGGAGCGGTCGTAGTAATCTGTGCGGAACCGTCTCCAAAGTCCCATTCATAACTCACCGCCATTTGTGCAGTATCTTTAAAATCAACTGTAAGAGGTACACATCCGGCTGTATCTCTTGGAACACCATTGATGAAGGATTGAACCCCCGAACCTACTCCGGCAAAATCAAAACTGATTTTTACCATGGCCAGGTTGCAATTGGCACTTGAAGGCTTTGCTGTTGCCCAGGCTCCAGGAGTTGTAGGATACGCCAGGTTATTGCTACAATTGGCGCAAATAGCCTGGTAAATAACACCATTTTGATCAAAACGACTGGTTCCGCCGTCCACATGATCGCCAATAGAGGTAGGCGCATTCTGTCCGAAGAAACTCCCGTACAATTGAGCTTTTGCGTTTTTTTCCAAAACAAAAAAATAAAAATCCTGCCCCAGATGGGTTGTCGAATTAATGTCTGGAGCTGATTTAATGGCATCAGGAGTGACTGGGAGCCCTTGAACCCCTGAGCTCTTGTATTTGGTATCAACCTGCCCGCCCCATCCGGATACATATACATTTTCACATCTGTCTACCAAAAAGGCCACTGGAGAAACGTCAGGAAAGGCCTCGCCCTTGCCAAATGTGGTTGAATAAGCATAGGCCGAAAGATCAGGCTTGAGCTTGGCAATGAACTGTTTTCCATTTGGCTGACTCCATGCTGCATTCAAAACTGGCCAGGCGCCTGTAGTCTGCCCCATTACATATGGAAAGCCAAAACGGTCGAATTGAATTCCATATACCTGGTCAATGCCTGAAGTTCCCAAATAAGTGGTTTTTAGAATGCTTGAACCATTGCCGGATACGATAGACACAAAACCGTCGATGCCTCCGTTATATGAAGGCCCAATCGTACCAGAAGTTGACCCTGGTAAATTATCGCTTTCCGTTCCACCTGCTACATATATATTACCGTCAAAAGGGTTTATAGCTAAGACATAAGCTGCGTCGTTACCCCTTCCACCTAAAAAAGTACTAAACGCAAGTGTTGAAAGGTCGGGAGAAAATTTCAGTAACACTCCATCCTGTGCACCTCCCCCACTTACAGACTGAAATGCACCCTGTACCGGGAAACCGCCTTGACTCTGTAGACTATTGGATTGTGTACAAGAAGCTAAATAAATGTTACCTGCAGCATCCAGGTCTACTTCGGTCCTGGATTCATCTCCGTAATTTTGTTGTAAAGATTGCGCTCCGCCACCGCAAGGCGTAATATTGGCTCCATCATCATTTTTGCCCCCTATCCGCCTTGAACCAATTAAAGCCGATCCGGAAGCGTTAAGTTTTGTTATTGTTATATCCCATCCCCCACCATCTCCAATAAGCGCCCCATTTTTAAGAGGATAATTTGTCGAATTGGTTTTACCTGCAACAATTAACTCACCTTGCGCATCAACAATTAAACTGTGTGGCATTTCATTAGCAGAGCCCCCGATATATGTAGCATAAATGCGGCTTGTTCCATCGGGTGAAAGCTTAATTATACCGATATCAAAGCCACCTGTGCCGAAACAACCACTCGCCCCTCCTCCATAGTTAGTCTGGAAAGCTCCAGTTGAAGTGGGAAAGCCCTGGGCAAATACAATACCACCACCATACATGCTACCATCAGGACCATAGGTAGCCGTGAACCCCCAATTGTCAGCGCTGCTTCCAGAAAGAGAACAGAATATCAATGTTGGGTCTATGATAAGGATAGTACCCGGATCGTAGTTTTTAATGTTGAACCTAACTGTATTATCTTTTATGGAATATTTAGATTGTACTTCAGCCCTGCCCTTTTCCTTATATTGATACGTATAAGGAGACAGTTCTTTCAACTGGCCGACAGAAGTACCGATTACCAACTCCTTGTTTTTTATTTCCAGTTTATCGATGCCATCGTATTTCAAGGCTATATCAGACACTCGCCCGCCAGGATTTACAATTAAATCGTATTTCATGGTTCCCCTATCTGAATAATAACGCACGTCTATGTTCGGATAAATATTCCTGATTGTAATTCCCTGATAGATCTTGCAATCTGAAGCCCATTTTGATGGATCATCACCAATAAAATAATTATTATAAGTCATTAATGGCTTATCCGGAATTATTTGCGCTTTTGTATCTGCACCAATAAAATCAACTTTGTAGGCGTGTGATCTAAGAACCAGGTTCCGGGCTTCTGCTCTTTTATTTTCCTCTGAACCGTGATTATGAGAAGATTGGTTCAGGCTCTCCCAATCAGTTGCATTGTGTTGTAGGACTGTAAAACCATTTTTGTGAATAAAAAAGGCGCCTGCGGATACTTTTCCCATGAATAATACTTCCTTATCCCATTGGCCCTTGTTTTCAATAAATTCAATGTTTTGACTGAGCGCAAGTATTCCAATTAGAGTGGACAGCAGAAGAAGTATGGGACGTTTAGGGTTCAAATCTTTTCTAAATTAACTAATTATCCTCAAAAATGTTGTGTAAACGACATGTTAAGAAATCTTACTCCACGGGGTTTTACCATGTAATGACAGCAAGTAATTTTTCAACTGCAAATTTTCAGCCGATTCCAGCTCAGGATCTTCTTCGATTACCACTTCTGCAAATTTTTTAGCTGTTTCCAAAATCGCCTTGTCTTTGACAATATCGGCTAACTTGAAGTTTAACGCACCGCTTTGTTTTGTACCCTCAATTTCTCCCGGCCCTCGTAATTCTAAATCCTTTTCTGCAATTTCAAATCCATTGTTGGTTGAGGTCATAATTTTTATTCTTTCCCTTGCTTCGCTTCCTAATTTTGTTGAGGTCATTAAGATGCAATAGCTTTTTTCACTACCGCGTCCTACCCGCCCTCTTAATTGGTGCAATTGCGATAAACCAAATTTCTCCGCATTTTCAATAACCATGACTGTAGCATTAGTCACATTTACACCTACTTCAATCACGGTAGTGCTAACCATGATGTGGGTATCCTTGTTAATAAACCGTTGCATGTTGGTTTCTTTTTGACCCGCGGGTTGTCGTCCGTGTACCATACTTATCCAATATCCGGGTTCTGGGAAAAATGCTTTTACATTTTCGTAACCCTTCATTAAGTTCTCATAGTCAAGTTTTGAACTTTCTTCAATGAGTGGGAAAATAATGTACACTTGCCTTCCTCTATCAATTTCACTTCTGATGAAGTCCATCACCTTAGGTCTATACGTATCATAACGATGTACTGTGATCACAGGTTGCCGCCCGGGCGGCAGTTCATCCATAATACTATAATCGAGGTCACCAAAATCAGTCATCGCTAACGTACGGGGAATAGGAGTAGCTGTCATGACCAGAACATGAGGAGGGATCACCGCTTTTTTCCAGAGGCTGGCCCTTTGTGCTACGCCAAAACGATGCTGTTCATCAATTACAGCTAAGCCTAGATTTTTAAACTGAACCACTTCTTCGATCAATGCATGAGTGCCTATTATTATGCTTAAGTTTCCTTCAGCTAAAGCCTGAAGGATAAACTTTCGTTCCGTTACCGGAGTAGAACCGGTCAGTAGGTGTACACCCACCGGCAGACCATGTAACAGCTCACTTATATTGTGGAAATGTTGTTGTGCTAAAATTTCAGTAGGGGCCATCAGGCAGGATTGATACCCATTATCAACTGCTAGAAGCATGATCAATTGCGCCACAATGGTCTTACCGCTGCCCACATCGCCTTGAAGCAAGCGGTTCATTTGATGTCCACTTCCTGTATCTGTCCTGATCTCTTTAACCACTCTTTTTTGCGCAGCTGTCAATTCAAAAGGCAAATGATCTCTGTAAAACGAATTAAAAAGTTCGCCCACTTTGCTAAAAACAACCCCTTTTGATTTTCTATGGCGTTCAAATCGCACTTTTGCCAGCCTTAGCTGCGTAATAAAAAATTCCTCAAACTTCAACCTTCGTAAAGCCTGTTCATATGATTGATTTGAGATCGGAAAGTGTATTTGTTTGAAGGCCTCGTATCTCGGTAATAACCTGAGTTTACTAATGAGAGATTGTGGCAGGTTTTCCAGAAGGTTTTCTTCAGAGAGCAAGGAAAATAAACATGCGGTTAACTTACCAATCTGCCTACCACCTAAGCCTCTGGATTTCAATTTTTCTGTAGTAGAATAAACCGGTTCAAGGTAACTCTTTGCAGGCGTTGGTCCGTTTATTACAACTTCCATTTCCGGATGAACGATCTGGACCTTTCCCATAAAAAAATTAATTCGACCAAATACATTATAAGCTTGGTTCTGTTTCAACGATTTTTCAATCCAGTTTATTCCTTTGAACCAGGTAAGTTCAATTACCCCCGTTTCATCGGTGAGAAAAGCCGTCAAACGCCTTGAACTTCTGTCACCGACTGTTTCGTAGTACCATAATTTACCTTGTACCTGGGCATAGTCCACTGATGGAGTCAGATCGGCAATCTTCGTAATCTTTGTTTTATCAATATGACGATAAGGAAACAGGTGCAAAAGATCAGCATAGGTAAAGACACCTAATTCTTTTTTAAGAAGATCTGCCCTTTGAGGCCCTACGCCTTTTAAATACTCTATGGGCTGAGCTAATATGCTGGTTAATGTAGTAATAGAAACGGTTTAGGCAAAAATACTGGTTAGGCTATAAACGCTTATATGCGCTTATAAAACAAGGTTGATATTAGTGTCGTGCAACCGTTCATCATATACCAAACCAATAATTAAAGGGCTGACTTTTCTAAATGATTGGATAAGTAAGCAGTTATACCTATTTTTCAGCTGCCAATACCTAACATGCACAACATCTTAATCCAAATAGACCTCAACTTTACCTCTTTTAAATTTGCCGTATTGGCTTTTATTACTGCTTTTATTGTGGCCATGATAGTGATGCCACCCCTTATTAAAATCATTAACCGCTTTAAGCTTTTTGATGTACCGGACGTGCGAAAAGAACATAACACGCCTATACCCACCATGGGCGGAATTGCATCCTGCGCAGGGATGGTCATTGCCTGTCTGCTTTGGTTCCATTTTACAAATGATGTTTTTGTTATTTCTTTTTTCTTTTCTATAGCTGTGTTATTTGCAATTGGTATAATGGACGATTTTAAAAGCATGCCCGCCCGATACAAGTTAGTGATACAGATGTCAGCAGCTACCTTGATTGCTTTTAGTGGGATACGGATTACCAGTTTTAATGGATTGTGCGGCATTCATGAACTTCCGGTATCAGCCCAATATAGTTTAACCATATTAGCCATCACAGGCATTACAAATGCTTTCAATTTAATTGATGGCATTGATGGGCTAGCAGGTGGCCTGGGTTTTATGAGTTTAGTAATATTAGGCTTGTTCCTTACCATTTGTAATGACGGCAATAATGCTATAATTTCTTTTGCTCTAAGCGGAGGGTTACTCGGATTCTTGTATTACAATTTCAATCCAGCCCGCATTTTTATGGGTGATACCGGTTCTTTAGTGTTAGGATTTGTAATATCGGTACTTTGTGTAAGGCTAATACAATTAAATTCCGATACTAATTCGTATGTAGTTATCAGGCACGCCCCTGTTTTTGTTATGAGCATTGTAGCGATACCCGTATTTGATACCTTAAGGGTTTTTGCTTTGCGAATCTGGCAAGGCCGATCACCTTTCTCGCCTGACAAAAATCATATTCATCATCTGTTGACCAATAATGGATGGAGTCACAGGTTTACAGCCAAGATTATTTGTGTAGTTCACGCCTTGCTATTAGCTGTGGGCTATTTTTTAAAAGACGTCTCACAGATTGGGGGACTTTTTATCCTTATTGCTATAATGTTCGTTACAATATTTATTTTTCAAAAAATGCAAGTTCCAGAATTGCCTAAACGTGAATCTGTCACCTCACCTCAGTTTAGTATAAATTCGAAATCACCCCTCTAATTATTGTGTTGGATTTAATAGCAATTGAAACAGAATTTTCTTCTTCAGATGTACCTACGGTTAATTCCATTTTTGGAGTTGTAATTACAAATGGGCAAAACGAGCAAAGTCTTTAAAACCAAACTAGGATACTAAATAACAAGCGGTCACCCCAGCCAAAAAAACAAATACAAAAAAGTTTGCAGGCACTCCTTATATACATTAATTCACAATAAATTTACCAATCAATATATATCTATGTAAAATTATTGATACCCGTTCCACAGAAGTAAAAGATCTTGAGTTTGGGTATTTTTTGTATCAAAGATTAGTTGATGTACCAATACATAAAGAGACTATCACGGTTCGATTCTCCCTCTGTCAATGAGTGGGTTATTTATTTTATTGGATTTATTATTATACAGTTACCTGCCATCTTTAACTTTTACCATAATGACGGGGCACAAAATGCCTATACTTTATTTGCCCAATCTTTACTGCATGGAAATTTAACGCTCCCCTCTATGAATTCTTATGCAGACATGATTTCTTTTAATAATTCTTATTATCTGCCCTATCCCCCTTTTCCTTCACTAGTCCTGGTGCCGTTTGTAGCAATAATGGGTGCCGGCAATGTGAATACGGTAGCTATTGCTACCCTAATGGCCTGTATTAGCCTATACCTGATCTTTAAAATTCTTTTAAAGCTGGGGATAAAACAGACCTATTTTCCGTGGATTATTGCAGCTGTATTTTTTGGTACGGGATATTGGTATGCTTTGTTCATTAGCCATCATGTTTACGCTTTTGCGCATATTACTTCTTTTCTATTTCAGCTTTTAATTATTAATGAGGTGTTAGGTAAAAGACGTTGGTGGCTAGTTGGCGTCTATATTGGTTGCAGTTTTCTTACCCGGCAATTCACCGTGTTTTATTTCTTTTTCGCTCTTGGTTACATGATTTATTTGCACAAAAATGGTATAGAAAAACTGGAGAGTAAAAAGTTCATTTCACTTTTAGCCTCAGTTGCGTTCTTTATTGGAATTTATCTGGCCTACAATTATGCAAGGTTCGGAAATCCTTTTGATACAGGCTACAGACATATACTATTTATAGGTATTTTACAGGAACGAGTAAGCGAATATGGAGTTTTTAATATTAAATATTTTCTTTTTAATTTTTATTCCTTTTTAATTAAGGGATTTAACATTCAATTTACCGGGAATGACTATTTAAGTATTAAGGACATGGATCCCTGGGGAACTTCATTACTTTCGGCAAGCCCTTTTCTTATCGCAAGTGTTAAGGCAAATTGGCCAAGGGTCTTAAAACTAACGACCTGGATAACCATTTTACTCATTTTAGCCGGCCAGTTACTTTATCACAACAACGGTTTCAACCAGGTTAATACATACCGCTTTTGCCTGGATTTCCTGCCTTTGCTGTTATTACTTATGGCTCGTGGCATTAAATACATCCCTGAATGGCTCTTTAAAGGAATGGTCGTATATGCCGTTTTACTTAATATTATCAGTTTCTCAATCCATTCCGTATATCAATAAATTGCTTTTATCTTCAAGGAGTACGGTTTTATTTGTCCAAATTATTATGTGTGATGGCGCGGTTTTTGAAATATTAGCTGCGAACCTATAAAAAAATTGTATGTTACAACTAAAAATTCTACTTTTAACGCAATAATCGACTAACTCAGACTGAGATTATCCTAATCTCATTAATACCTCTGAATAACCCATCGATTCTACTTGACAATCTGTTCAAGAATCTTATTGAAATTTCCACTTGCTTGTTTAGAGATCCATTATCATTGTGGCAGTAGCCACACGTTTCCAATGCCTTGAATTGCCATAGTTCAGTAAGACTGTACCCGAGATTTAGTGAAAATTACAATCAACCCTATTGTACTATGAGCAAAAGCATTTTAAGTGTGAATGGCAATAAGGCCATGAACTTTTTATTACAAACTATTTTTGAAAAGGAATATTGTTTTGTACCGGCTACAGATGTGTTTCATGCAATACACCAATTAAGAATCCACAAATCAATAAGAGCTTTGATTGTGGATGTGGATTTTCAACCCCAACAAAGTTGGGAGCTTATCCAACATATTAAAAGCAGCAGACTCTATAAATTTCCTGTGATTGTTCTTGCAACTGAAAATAATGATACTGTTAAACAAAAATCATATGACTTTGAACTAGATGAAATATTTTTTAAACCTTTTAATCCGGTTGATTTAATTACAGCTATTAAAAACTTGATGACAGCTGACCTATTAAGTAATGTGTAAGGTGTAATTAATAACCAACCCTAAAACCAGAAACCATGCAGGCAGATTTATTAAATAAGGTACTTGAAAGCGAGCCGAAAAACTTTTTAAGAGTAGCCACCATTACAAATGAAAAAAGTTCTCTTTTCTTCCTTTATATTGGAAATGACGAGGCTTCAATCAAATTTTTATTGAATACAACCATTTCAGGCGTCATTGCTGAAAATTTTGAAAGTACTAAAAGACTTATACAATCAGAAAACTTTACTGAACAGGTTATAGATGTAATTATTATTGACGTTCCTTATGATTCTTGTGAATTAAAAGAATTTGAATCATTTTTGAAAAATTCCGGTAAGTGGTATGGATCTATACCTATCATTTACAATGCAAATCACGTTTCTAAGGCAGAATTGGGTTCATGCCCTGATATCATAGATGATATAATAGACTTACACAACTGGCAGTTCGATTTTGCCAGCAAAATCTCTTTTTTAAAACAGGCCAAATCGCATAATAGCATACTAAGCCATGAAAAGGTTAGGACAAAGCCGGCACCACAGCTATATAAAAGAGTATTTGATATAATAACATCACTTCTCCTTTTACTGATAACACTACCATTATTCCTGATTATAGCAATTGCCATAAAACTTGAATCTCCTGGACCTATTTTTTATAACGCAAAACGAGCCGGAAGGGGTTTCAAAATTTTCAGGTTTTATAAATTCAGAACAATGGTTGTAAACGCTGATAAAAAAATTGAAGCCTTACAGCATTTAAACCAGTATACCGAAAATAATAAAGGAGCCAAATTTTTTAAAATCATCAATGATCCTCGTATCACCAAAGTTGGTAAGTTTCTTCGAAATACAAGTTTGGATGAACTGCCACAACTTTTTAATGTATTAAAAGGTGATATGTCTATGGTTGGAAACAGGCCTTTACCACTTTATGAAGCTGCCACATTGACTACGAATGAATTTGTAGAACGTTTTATGGCCCCTGCCGGTATAACAGGATTGTGGCAAATTAAAAAACGTGGCAGAGCAGAAATGTCTATAGACGAAAGAATTGGATTGGATATTTCCTATGCAAGGCAATCTAATTTACTTTACGATTTTTGGATCATGGCAAAGACACCGGGCGCCTTACTTCAGAAAAGTGATGTATAATCATACCTTTGCGCTGTAACGCTCTTTTAATCCTGCCACTAGTATATGCTTAAGCCAGATCAATTAGTTTCAATCATTACGCTAAACTGGAACAGCACGGCTGTAACCTGTGAATTTTTATGTTCTATTAAAGAACAAAACTCCTATCATAACATTGAGGTGATTATAGTAGATAATGCCTCAAAAGAAGACCCCACAAAAACCTTTCTATCAATTTACCCGTCTGCAAAAGTAATTCGTAACCAGGTAAACCTTGGATTTAGTGGCGGTAATAATGCAGGCCTCCGTATAGCTAAAGGAGAATATTTATTTATTGTAAATAATGATACTGAATTTACACCAGGGCTACTTGACGGGTTAGTAAATCTATTTAAAGAGCACTCTGATGCGGGCATAGT
>Ga0126307_10000465_pt1 | contig 25902 bp, 28 predicted proteins | sample Plot28_FD_89955 | JGI IMG/M metagenome (GOLD analysis project Ga0126307, IMG submission 89955) | Serpentine soil microbial communities from UC McLaughlin Reserve, CA, USA - Plot28 | ecosystem: Environmental > Terrestrial > Soil > Grasslands | place: USA: UC McLaughlin Reserve, Lake County... | reverse complement strand
CCGCCCGCGCCGTGCGCGCCCCAGTATCAACGCGGACTTGCTTCATGAGCGAGAGGTCGATCATCAGACCGCCGTCGCACACGGCGTGGCCGGCGACGGCGTGGCCGCCTCCACGCACCGAGACGAGCAGATCACGCTCCCGCGCGAACCGGACGGCCTCGACGACGTCGTCGGTGCCCGCGCACCGGGCGATGAGCGCAGGACGCCGGTCGATGGCGCCGTTCCAGATGCGGCGGGCTTCGTCGTAGCCTTCCTCGCCAGGCCTGAGCAGCGCGCCACGGAAGCGGGTTCGCAGCTCACCGACAGCCTTCGATTCGATATCTCTCTCTTCGATCATTGGGGTCCTCCTCTCTGTTCAATGCACCCGTGACCGGGACAGGGCGTTCTCCAGGAATTCCTCAAGCCGGGTCGGCGTCATCGCTTCAGCCGTGCGCTCGACACCGTCGAACGGCCGGCCTTCGTTGAGGGCGAGCTGCATATCCACGAGGAGCGACGCTGCCTCCGCCGACATGCCGGCAGCGAGGAGCGCACCCTTCATGTCGGCCGGAGGGAACTCGACGTACGGTAGCTCTGGCAGGCCCAACAACGTGCCCATGGCACGCGTCGCCTCGCGCATGCTCACGTCCTCCGGCCCCAGGAGTATCTTGACCTGGTGTCCCGTGAAGTCGCGGCGTACCAATCGCTTGGCGGCCTCGCGTGCGACGTCCTGAGTCGCGATCATCGGGAACCTCAGATCGCCCTTGATCGCGCTCCCGTTGATCTTCTGTGACTGTATCAGCGGTAGGTTCGCTAGTAGATAGTCCATGTAGAACGCAGACCTCAACACGAGGACGTTGATGTCCTCGTGCTCGAACAGCCGCTGCTCGTATTCACGGAGTCCTGCCGGGGGTCCCGCCACGTTTTCCTCCTGATCGACGCCGACCGCGCTCAGCGCGACGACGTGACTCACCGGCCGCTCCCGCAAGGCCTTCGCGAGAGCGCGGCTGATGGTCGAGCGGGTGGCCACGAACTGCGGGTCCGCCAGGTTCTCAGGAAGGAGAACGAGGGCCGCGACGGTATCCTTGAACAACGACCCCAGGTCCTCGACATTGGTCGCGTCGCCCGTCACGCCCTGGGCGCCGCGCTCGCGAAACTCCTCCAGCTTCCGTTCGTGCTCGAACACGCGAACTTCCTCGTTCTGGCGCAGGAGCAGGTCGGTCACCTTACTTCCGACGTTCCCCGCCGCGCCCATCACCGCGATCATCATCGTCTCCTTCCCTTGGTCCTCACTTCGTCGGTTCCCGTTGCTCTCTCTGTCTAGAATCATCTTCCTCCACCTGCTCGATCATGAATGCGGCGAGGTCTGACCAGTTGCGGAAGCTGCGGAACGCGCCGCTGATGACCTCCCGTACGCTCCCGCGGTACTCCGACCCACCTGCCACCTGCTCCTTCCAGAGGCGGACGGCGAAGAGATGGGAGTGCAATCTCGCCGCATGGCGCTTCCCAGCTGCCCTATCATTGTTTTGCATCTGTCCTCGCAGTCTCGGCATCCAGTGCTTCGTTTCCGACCTAAGGATAGGCGAGGCAGCGTTCCTCAAGCGTTCCGCGGGGCGTTTCTGGAAAGGAATTTAGGGAGGAATTTTTGAGCTAAGTGTCCTCAGTCTCAGATTCGGGCGAGGATAGCAGTGGCCTCGCGTAGATCCGGGGTGTCCCAGCCTTCGGTAAGCTCATCGAAGATCTCGGCGAGAAGCTCGTGCGCCTCGCTCGCCCCTACACCGTCGCCGCGCTCCATCCGGTGACGGAGGAGGCCCGCCGCCGCTCTGAGCTCGAAAGATCTCGCTCCCTGGCGGCGTGCGACCCGGAGTGCGTGTTCGAACTCCGCCTCGGCGTCTTTCGCGGGGGCACCGAGCACCTCGAGGAACTCCGCGCGAAGGCGGCGGGCCTCCGCCTCCCACACACGGGCGGCCCCGCCCATTTCGAGCGCTCGTTCGGCCGCCGCGAACCCTGCTCGGGCGTCCCCCGCTGTTGCGCAGGTCTCGAGAAGCAAGCGAACGAGGTAGGCGCGCATTCCAGGGGCATGGTCGGCTCTGCCCAGCTCATTCAATGCATGCTGGATGCGAGCGATACCGGCTTCCGCCTGCCCGTCAAGCACGGCGACGTAGCCGTTAAGGGCGGCGCCGTTGACCTGTGACGGCCTCCAATGGTGCTCGAGCCCGTCGTCATTGAGCGACGCGGTGTACGCGCGAACGCGCTCGGGCTCGCGCATGTCGACGGCCAGCATCGCGGCGAACACCAACGCCGTCCCGCGGCTGTGCAGGTGTCCGATCTCATCCGCCAGGGCTAGGGCGGCATCCCGTGCCCGCGTTGCCGCCTCGGGAAAGCCGAGGAACCACAGCGTGTTCCCTAGGCGGCTTAGGCAGATCACTTTGGGATCCAGGCCGTACCTCAACAGGTGAGCGGGGCGATGTTCCGGACGATAGAGGTCTACGGCGGCCTCGAAGTGCCTCCTTGCAGCCTTAAATTCGCCCTGCCAGAACGCGGCGATCCCGAGCACGTACTCGCCCTCTACGAGGAGCACGTCGGCGGTGTCGCGCTCGCCGCGCGCGTGCAGTTGTTCGCCGAACTGCCGCGCCGCCTCGAAGTCGCCGCGGGAGAGGCTTGCGAGCGCCAGCGAACGGACGAGCGGGGGCGGCGGTTCGACCCCGAGCGTGCGCGTGAGCTCGAGGGCACGCTGCTGCACCCCGGTCAGGCGCCCCGACGAGTATCCCTCGACTCCCCCGAGCGGCGCCGGGAGCGCGCTGAGGATTGCGAGCTCTCGTGTGTCGCGCTCGGGACTCTCCGGAAGTGTGCGGAGCAGGTCGAGCGCACGCTCAAAGAGGCGGATCGCCTCGATGTTCGCGTGCAGCTGCGCCGCTTCCGCCGCGCGCCCATACCATGTGACGGCCTCGTCAGCCGCGCCGGCACGCTCGTAATGCGCGGCAAGCTGCCCGCTCACCGGCCCCGGATCGGAGGCGTAGATGCACTCCAGCGCCTGCGCAATGCGGCGGTGGTGGTGGCGGCGCCGTGCGGGACTAAGGGCGAGGTAGGCGACCTCCCGGATCTTGTCGTGGCTGAAGTCGTACGCATCGGCGCCCTGCTCGCGGACGATACGGCGTCGCCACAGCTCATCGAGGCCGCGAACCAGCGTTTCCTCGTCGGCCTCGCTCGCTTGCGCGAGCACATCTGACGTGAACTCTCGCCCGATCGTCGCGGCGACGCCTGCGAGCTCCCGGACCGGCTCCGGCAACTGCGCCAGGCGGGACCCGATCACTGCCTGCACCTTCGGGCTTATCCACCAGCGCTCGGCATCTCCACTCTTCCACCCGGCACGCAGCGCCTCGACCACGAACAGCGGATTGCCCTCGGTCTCACCGTAGAGCCGATCCGCATCCGGCTCCTCTAGCGGGCGCCCGGCGAGCCGCTCGGCGAGCACGACCGTCTCCTCTCGGGTGAGCCGCCCGACCTCGATCTCGGTGAAACGCTCCAACGCTTGCAGCCCAGCGAGGAGGTCGTTCAGGGGATGCTGGCGGTCGATCTCCTCGCGCCGGGCCGTCGCCGCCACGAGCAGACGGGCTTTCGGCGCGATCCGCAGCAGGTAGTGGAGGAACTGCAGCGTCTCCCGGTCGCACCACTGGAGGTCGTCGGTGACGAGCAGGAGCGGAGCCCCCGATGCGAAGATCGCCCGGGCGACGGCGTCGAACAGCCGTTGCCGCTGCTCGCCCTCGGGCAACTGCTCGGGGTGGGCGAGGTCGGGCACCTCCGAAAGCAACTCCGGCAACAGACGCGCGAGCTCGGTGAGACGCGCCCGGTCGAGCCGCTGCAAGCGCGCCTTGAACGCCTCCGAGCGGAGCCAGGCCACCACCGGCCCGTAGGCGAGCGCGCCTTCCACGGCGTACGAGCGCGCTTCGGCGGTCACGGCCCCGCGATGGGCGCACCACGAGCGCAACTCCTCGACGAGCCGCGTCTTCCCGATGCCAGGTTCACCGGTCAGGAGGACGAGTTGTGCTCGTCCTCTCTCGGCCTGGCGCCAGAGCGTGGCCAGGCGTTTCCGCTCCGGCCCACGCCCGACGATCGGAGGACCACCGACTCGTCCGGCCTGACGCTCTGCAGCCATGGGTTCCCACTCCAGCGGCAGCAGTGCCTCGTAGGCCTCGCGCGTTGGCGCCGACGGCTCGACACCCAGCTCGCGCTCCAGGGTCTCCGCGCACGTGTGGTACACCCGAAGCGCCCGCGCCCGATCCCCGCGCGCGTCGTACAGCTGCATGAGAAGCCGGTACGTCTCCTCGCGGAGCGGGTCGTGCCGTAGGAGCCGCTCGGTGTACCGGATCGCCTGCGCATAGTCGCCACGCGCCTCAAGGAGCGCTGCGAGGCGCTCGAGAGCCTCGAGATAGCGCTGGCGGAGCCATTCACGCTCTTCGAAGAGCCACTCGTCGTAGCACCCCTCAAGAAGGTCTCCCTTGTACAGCTCGACGGCTTCCTGCAACGCGGCGAGGCCGCCATCGGCGGCTTCACTCTCCGCCCGCTGGAGCGACTCCTCGAAGGCAGTGACGTCGAGCCAGAAGGGCGCATCCGCCCGCCACTGGAGCGTCCGCGATGTTATGTCGAGGTACCGCTCGTGGTCCGGAAGGGCGCGGCGGAGGTTGTGGAGCACGTGGCGGAGGTTCGTCCGCGCTTGCCGCTCGGTCGAGTCGGGCCAAAGGAGGAACGCGAGACGCTGTCGGGGCTGAGGTGCCTCCCAATTGAGGAGCAGGTAGGCAAGCAGCGACACGGCGCGCGCAGACTGGAGTGGCGGCAGGGAGAGTCCCTCATAGCGAAGGTCCAGCTCGCCGAGGAGCCGAATGCAGAGAGTCGGTGACTCCATGGGGATGGTTCCTTTGCGCCTGACCTTGAAGCCCGCGGTCGCCGAAGCGACATGCGCCCGTTCGATGGGCATTACCAGCCAGTGTATCTGCCGTAGTGTGCGCTGGTGAGCTTGCTCTGTCAACCGGTGGCTGCCCGACAGGCGCTCTCTGACTTCCGACTCCGGCGTACGTCGCTCTCAGCCTATCGGAACTACTACAGGTGCTGTGGACGCCGCGACAAGAGCACGGACGTCTGCTCACAGGCTAAGGGCGTCCGTGCCGAAGTGGTCGAAGGCATGGTCTGGGATTTCGTATCCGGCCTTCTTAAGGATCCTGAGCAGCTACGGAGCGACCTGGACGCGATGATAAAGTTCGAGCGCGACAACGCACGTAGCAACCCAGAGCGCGAGGCGAAGGTGTGGCTCGCTAAGCTGACCGAGGTGGACCGCAAGAGGAGCGGCTTTCAGGACATGGCTGCTGAAGGCCTTATCACCTTCGCCGAGCTACGGGCCAAGCTCACTGCACTTGAAGAGACCCGCGAGACGGCGCGTCGGGAGCTGGAAGCTCTCGACAGGCGCCGGGAGAAGATAGAGGAGCTGGAGCGGAACCGCGACGCCCTCTTGGACTCCCTTGTGGCCGTAGCCCCGGACGCTTTGGATGCCCTCATGCCAGAGGAACGCCTCCAAGTCTACAAGATGCTCGGGCTCCGGGTGGCCGTGAGACCGGAGGGCGACATCGAGGCGAGCGGGGCGTTCACGAACGACTTTAGCGTGTGCACACACGAACCGGCACGAGCGTGATCCCCCACCCCTCCCGCGACCGGAACTCGCCGTACGCGAACTCCACGCTCTTACCGTCCTGCCAAAACTTCACGAACCTTTCCCGGTCTCCCGGGTGGTTCGGATCGTAGACGTAGACTCGCCCTTCCTCGATCCGGTACGGCACGACCGCGTGGGCTCGCCTGAAGCACGAAAGGAACCTCCGGTTGAGCGCCGGCCCGAAGCAGAGGACGTGCGGGGACAGGCTCGTCCCCGCCAGACGAACCCGCTCGAGGACGCGCTCCGGCCTCCCGCCCCCGGAAGCCACCCAGTCCCATACGGTGGCGAGAACCGCCCGCGAGCGAAACTGCCGGAGGTGGTGCTTTCGGAGTACGGCCAGCAACTCCGAGGTGAGTGGGAGCTCCGCGAGCGGCGGGCGGAGTATCCCCGCCGCGCGACCGGTGAAGCTCAGGAGCGCCGCGGCGGCCATGCCGAAACAAAGCCCCTTCCCGTACACCAAAGGGTCGAACGGGCGGAGGAAAGATCTTCCGTCCGTTCGGTTCGGGGTAAGACCATTCGGGTTGTGAAAGCCGAAGCCGTCGCGAGCCGGGTCGAATTTATAGACCTCGGGTGTCAGCATTCAGGCAGTACACTGCTTTGGGCGGCCCGCGCGATCGGCGATGACCGTCGTGGCCGAGTCGCTTTCATGGTCACGCCCGAGCCACCGGCCGTCGCCCTCCAAGAATTGCTTACGCTGACGGCTATATATGAATCGCGTGCCCGTCTACCGCCATCGCGGCCTCGCCCATGACCTCGGCGAGGCTCGGGTGGGCGTGGACGGACATGCCCATCTCCTGCGGCGTCCCCTCGACCAGCTTGGCGAAGACGCCCTCGGCGATGAGATCCGTGACCTTCGGGCCTATCATGTGCATCCCCAAAATAAGGTCGGTCTCCGCATCGGCGACCACCTTCACGAAGCCGTTAGGCTCGCCTTCTATGAGGGCCTTGCCGATAGCGCGGAAGGGGAACTTCGACTCCTTGACCTCGTAGCCCTCGCCCTCGGCCTGCTGGCGATTGAGGCCGAAGGAGGCGACCTCCGGGCGGCAGAAGGTGACGCGCGGGACCATGTTCTGGTCCAGCGGCAACGGGTCCTCGCCAGCCATGTGCTCGACGGCGATGATGCCCTCGTGCCCGGCCGCGTGCGCAAGCCAGTAGCCGCCGATCACGTCGCCCGCAGCGTAAACCCCGTCCTCGGCGGTCCGGTAAAACTCGTCCACCTGGATCTCGCCGCCGTCGTTCACTTCGACGTTCGTAACGTCCAGATTGAGATCCTCTATCGCGGTCTTCCGGCCGATGGCGACCAGGATCTGCTCGGCCTCCAGGGTCTCGCCATCTTCGCCGCCGCCCTCACCGGCTGCGTCGGCCTCACCGCCGTAGGTGCTCTCCTCGTCGGCCTCATCTTCTTGCTCCTCCTGGCTTACGGAGGTAACTTTAATCTTCACTCCGTCGTCCGACTTCTCGAGGCTCTCCGTGTCGGCCATGCTGCTCGTCATGACCCGGATGCCGCGGTTCTCAAACTGCTTCCGAAGCTCGTCCGAGATCTCCGGGTCCTCGGTCGGCAGGAGCCTGTCCAGGACCTCGACGATGGTCACCTCGGTCCCGAAGTCCCTGTACATGCTGGCGAACTCGGTGCCCACGGCCCCGCTCCCAAGGACGATAATCGAGTTAGGGTAATCCTTCGCCACTACCACGTCATCGCTGGAGACGATCTTCTCGTGGTCTATCTCCAGGCCCGGTAGGGTCCTCACGGCGCTCCCCGCGGCGATGAGAACGTTCTCGCCCTCGATCTCCTGCGTCTCGCCGTCCTCGCTCTCAACCTGAATTTTCTTTGGCTCGACGAAGCTGCCGAACCCGGTGAAGACCTGGATCTTGTTCTTCCTCATCAGACCCGAGACGCCCTTCTGCAGGCGCCCCACGACATCATCCCTGTACTCCGCGAGTTGCTCGTAGTCGAGCTCGAAGCCGTTGACGTTTATCCCAAACTCTTCGCTGTGGTTGAAGGCGTTCAAGAGCTCCGCGGTGTGGAGCAGGGCCTTGGTCGGGATGCAGCCCCAGTTCAAGCACGTCCCGCCCAGTACCTGCTCCTTCTCGACCAGCGCCACGCTCATCCCGAGCTGGCTCGCCCGGATCGCGGGTATGTACCCCCCGTTTCCGCTGCCGATGATGACAAGGTCGAACTTGTTGTTGTCTTCCGCCACCCTGTTTCTCCTTCCTCTATAGCTGATGATCCAATCTTAACCTTTGTTCCCCCTCATACCAGTCTTCACGCTGGCACTCGGGACAGAAGTGCGTCGCTCTGCCCGCGACCTTCTCCCGAACTACCTCGCCCTCGCACTCCGGACACGGCTTACCGTGCTTCTCGAAGACGTGCAAGTGGTTCTGGTGCTCCCCCGCGCGACCCAGAACGTCCCGGTAGAGACGCACCGTCGTCCCCCGGTGCTCTATCCCCGCCCTAAGATTCTCGACAATTGCGCCGTAGAGCGCCTCCCACTCTCTCTCCGTGAGGGTGCTCGCCTTGCGTCGCGGATGCAGCCTCGCGTCATAGAGGATCTCGTCCGCGTATATGTTGCCGATGCCGGCGACCATCTTCTGGTCCAGGAGTAGTGACTTTATCTGGGCTCTCCGGGAGCTAAGGGCCTCATGTAGATATTTTACCCCGAACTCTTCCGCCAGAGGCTCCGGACCCAAGGACGAGAGCCGCGCCCCTAACTCTTCGGCGTTCAGCAGCCGGGCGCGGGTAAACCCAGTCTGATCCCGCAAGAACAACCTCCTGTTACCATCTAGATGGAGCACCATCATCAGTGCCGTGCGCGGCTCCTCCACCGGTGGCACGAGCAGCAGTTGTCCCCCGATCTTTAACTGGAAGACGAGGTTTGTTTCGTCGTCGAGCTCCACGATGAGGTGCTTCGCCCGCCGCTGCGCTCCCACTATAGTGCGACCTTTGAGCTGCCAGATAAGCTCCTCGGGTGAGGGTTGCTCCACGAGGCTCGGGGCCAGAACGTCGGCCCCCTCGATCCTCGACCTCACGACCAGCTCGCGCAGGTCCTCCTTTATGGTCTCGACTTCGGGGAGCTCGGGCATCTAAGGTCTGGCGGCCCGGACGGAAGCGTCGCCCGCGAGCGGAGCTGTCTCGCCGTAGACTGCCCTGTGTAGCCCGTCGAGCATCACCGAGCGGGCGTCCAAAGAGCGCATGGCGCCCTCGCGCACCTTCTGCTGGCTCTCCTCGTCCTCGGCGTAGGGAGCGGCGGCGTCCATCATGATGCGGGCGTGGGTTACGTCCATCGTCACGTGGCTGGTGAAGATCTCGAGCGCTTCATCGGAGAGCTCCGCTGCCTTCTTCAACCCCTCGGTGAGGCGCACGTATATCGGGGGCACCGGCCACTCGCTCGCCGGGCCCATCGCCCCCAGACCAAGCCGTATGTCCGGGTCGCGCGTCAGCTCCCGGTGGGCGCTTATGTAGAGCTGCACCTCCGGGATCGTGGGCGGGTCTTCCCACTCCTCCTCGGTGATGTCGAGAGCCGTAAGGAAGCGCCTGTAGAGAGCGGGGTGAGTTTCGTCGGGGTTCAGGTGGCCGTACTCGTCAAAGAGGATCTCGGCCAGAGCGAGCTGCAGCTTCTCATCGTGGCCGCAGTTGGAGATGAGGGCCGCGAGGTACAGCCGGCTCACCCGGACGTGTCTATAGTACTGGATCGCGAACGTCCTCACCCCTTCCTCGCTCACGTCCCCCTCCCCGAACCGCTCCAGAAAAGGATGCACCAGCGCCGGGTGCCCTATGACCTCCCGCTTCAGCTGCTCCAAAAATCCCCGCGAGTCCACCAAAAACCTCCTGCTCGCCGCCCGTCCAAGTAAGTTTACCGTCTCCCACAACCGATGCCCGTCCTCGCCTCTGAATACTCGGGTTTGCAGGAAATTCGGCAATGTAAATTTCGGATTTCGCGGTATAATCCTTGCATGGAAGAAGTCAGTAGCAAGAGGCAAGATTGGTTGAGCATCCCGCGACTGCGGGAGGAGGAGAGGCTCGACCCGCACTTCTACAAGCGTGGGGTGAACGGGCTGACCGTCGAAGAGGCGGTCTGGCGGGCTTACCCGCGGGTGATGGGTATACTGGCCAGGAGCGGCGAGGAGTACTCGGAGTTCGAGGGCCAGCTCGTCAGGCAGACGGTTAGGGCGTGCCTCATCTCCCAGGTCTCCCGGGCAAACCTCTACCGCATCGCGGGCATCCTCGTCGCCGATCGGCGCGACGAGGGCGCCAACCTCGGTCGCTCACTCGCGCTGGCCTACGTCGCCGCTTTGAGGGAGGCCTTCCTGAAGGACCTCGCCGCCGGGGAGCGGGTCGAGACGCCCGTGGGTGCTGGCGAGGTGCGTTACGTCTCCGGCGACGGGAACCGGGCCGTGGTAAGACTCGACGGTGAAGCTGGGCGCGAGGTATGGCTGCCGGTTGTCAAGCTCCTTCGAGTCGAGCCGGAGAACGCGTTCGAGCAGCGAGCTTCTTAGCGGTTCCCGCCATACCTCAAACGCCGTTCGGGGTAAACTCATCCTGACATGGGAGCTACGGAGGACTAGCAGTATGGAGACTTCGAAGGCCAGAGCGCGGGTGATCTGCAACCCATCCTCCGGTGGCGGGAGGAGCGATGTTGGGCGGTTACGCGCAGAGCTGGGCAGCTTCGACGCGGACTGGGTAGATACTGGAAGCAAAGACGATGCGGTCGAGTCCGCGCGAGAGTGGCGCGACGGGTTACTCATAGTCGCCGGGGGCGACGGTACCATCAATGAGGTCGTCAACGGGCTCGGTCAGGCCGGGTTCCCGGAGGGCGTGACGCTCGCCCTCCTGCCGTCCGGGACCGGCAACGATCTCGCGGCGACCCTGGCCGTGCCGGAGAACCCCGACGAGGCGGGGGACGTGATCCGTCAGGGCAAGGTGCGAACGCTCGACGCGGCGCGCGTTAGGTCTACCGGTATCGGCGAACGCTTCTTTATAAACGTGGCTACCGGCGGCATCGGGGCGAAGATCTCTGACGCCACCGACAGAGAGCTGAAGAGCAAGTGGGGGAAGCTCTCGTACCTTCGGGCTTCGTTGGAGCTCGCCCGCGGTTTCGACGTGAAGGAGGTAACGCTTCATTTGGACGGTAAAGAGCATGCGCTACGCGCCGTTAACATGGCCGTCGGCAACTGCCGCTACGCCGGGGGCGGCTGGCTCGCCGCTCCCAAGGCCAACCCCGAGGACGGGCTTTTGGACGTCGTCGTCATAGAAGATGTCGGGCTCAAGGAAGTCCTCGCGCTCGCCCCGACGGCCCTCGCCAGGTCGGACTTCCTGGACAAAGAAGGCGTGTTCTCTACCAGGGCTAGAGAGATCCGGGTAGAAACCCGACCGCCCGGGCTCGAGTTCACCGTAGACGGCGAGGTTATCGGCGACGAGCCCGCCGAGTTCTCGGTCATACCCGGCGCCTTGAAGGTCGTAGTAGGGTCAGAGTACACACCCGACCCCGAAGACTCCGTCTAAAACCAACCTACACCCAGGCCTTCGACCGGCTCCAGTTCGACCTAGCCGCCTCTCTGGCGACCATAACCTTCGTCATCCTGCTCATCTTCAGCCTCGTCTACGTTACGCTCTACGGCCGGAGGAACGAGGTATGAATCCCCTCCTGGTACGGCAGATGGTGGTATGACAGCACTTGCGATGCCCTTCGGGTTCATGCTCGTGCTAGCCTGGATCATGGTCATTAGCTCACTCAAGCCCTTGGGCGACGTCCAGATTCCGGACCCGATCTGGCTTCCGGTCGCACTCCAACCCGAGAACTACGCCGAGATCTGGAGCCAGATCCCGCTCCTAACCTACCGCAAGAACAATGCCCTCGTGGCCTTCTCCTCGACAGGGCTGTTCATGGCATTGGTGAACTCCTCCGCCTACGCTCTGGCCCGGTTCTCGTTTTTGGGGTGGCGGACGTACATGTTCGCCCTCTTGTCCACCCAAATGTTCTCCCCCGTGATAACCATAATCCCGCACTACCGCTTCATGCACGAGTCCGGGCTCTACGATACTTGACGGCAGTGAGCGGCGGCGACGCCGCTATCAGTATGGCCTTTGCGACCTGGATGCTCACCGGCTACTTCCGGTCCATCCCGCAGGACATCGAGGAGGCGGTCTGGGTAGACGGCGGCACCCGGCGCGACAGCCTGCTGCGCGTCGTACCCCTTAGCGCCCCGGGCATGGTGACCACGGCGATCTACACCTTCATCCTGGCCTAGAACCAGTTTATCCTGCCGCTCGCGTTTATCTCGAGCATCGAGAAGCAGGTCGTGGTCGTGGGGCTCTACGACTTCGTCACCGAGGAGGGTGTCGAGTGGAACCTGCTTATGGCCTCGGCCATGGTCGCCGTGATCCCGGTCGTCATCCTCTTACCCTCGTACAGCGCTACCTCACCGAAGGGCTCCTCGGGGGCCACGAACGGGCAACCTACATGCTAATATCGGTTCCATGCAGAGAGTAAGGGTACTATTCTTCGGAGCGGCAGCGGATCGCGTGAGGACCCGAGAGGCGGAATTTGCGGTAGGCGATGGCTCCGACCTGGCCGGGCTCTGGCAGTTGCTGACCGACCGCTACCCGGAGCTGAGCCCCATGGGGAACAACCTCGCGTTCGCGGTGAACCAGGAGTATGCCAGGATGGACGCCTCGGTCTCGCCAGGAGACGAGGTGGCCGTCCTGCCGCCGGTCTCCGGCGGGTAGTCGCTTGTTCGCCATCGTCGAAGAGCCGATAGACGTGGGCATACTCGTCACCGGGGCCTTCCGGCCGGACTGCGGGGCGATCGCGACCTTCGTCGGGACGACGCGCATAGACGAGAGCGCGGGCGCGAGCGTAGAGTATCTGGAGTACGAGGCTTACCGGCCGATGGCGGACAAGAAGCTAGAGGAGATCGGGGCGGAGATAAGGGAGCAGTGGGAGGTCGAGCACGTCTCCATCGTGCACCGCCTGGGAAGGGTAGACCCCGGTGAGCCGAGCGTGGCGATCGTGGTGGCATCGCCCCGGCGCGGCCCAGCCTTCGAGGCGAGCCGGTACGCGATAGAGCGCATCAAGGAGCTTGTGCCGATCTGGAAACGCGAGGTCTGGTCCGACGGGTACGTCTGGGTGGGCAGCCAGGCAGGTACTCGCTCGTCGGTTTAATGGGCAGCTCTGCGGGGAGCTAGCCCGAGGGATGTATACTCGACCCTCGTGAGCAAGGATCGCTCATCGTCTGAGCTAGACTTCGGCATCAGGGTCGGGACCGTCGTGGAGCGCGCCGGGGCGTTGCTCCTCGTGCGCCACGAGAAGCCAGACCGGGCTCCTTACTGGGTCCTGCCGGGCGGACGTCTGGAACCGGGCGAGACTATTCCTCAGTGCGCCGAGCGCGAGTTGCGGGAGGAGACGGGGCTCGAAGGCAGGTTCGTAAGCATACTATACGTGAGCGAGTTTCTGCAAGAGGGGCGACACACGGTGGACGTAACGGCGCGGGTCGAGGCCTTGAACGGAGAGGCGCGCCTCGGGAGCGACCCGGAGGCCGAGGAGGGCTCCGAGCCTACCCTCAAGGAGGTACGCTGGGTAGATACGGAGGAGCTTAAGGAGATCCCGCTCTTGCCCGCCCCTACAAGGAAAAGAATAATGTCGGACGCTGCGCGGGGATGGCCGTCGGGCGAGGTGTACCTCGGGAGCGGGACCGATGACTAGCGACCCGGTCTGGGTGCTGCTCGCCGTGGTCCTGCAAGATACCTTGTTCTTCGTGCTCACACTCAGCTTTTTCTGGGTAGGGGTCACCGTGTTGCGGGGGTTCGGAAGGTCGGTCGGTTATTCTTTGGCTCCTTTGGGTTTCTCCAAGCCTGGCCTCGGCTACTTCGCTGGCACGGCGTTAGGATTGCTTATTGGCTTCGGGGCGCTGGCCGCCAGCCTGCTAATCGCGCCTTTAAGCCGCTACGTTTTGGAGCAGCTCGACTACTCCACCGAATCGACTGTGCAGGCACCTTTTATGGAGGGGTTGTCGGAATGGGTGGGGGAGAACCCGCAGGTGGCAGTCCCGGCAATCGTCGCTGTGGTCGTTCTTTTTGGTCCGGCGGCCGAGGAGCTAGTCTTCCGGGGGGCCGTCTTCGGAGGCCTGTACCGGCTGGGCCTCCTGGTCTCGCGCAAGCTCGGCGGCAAAGCCGAAGGGGAACCTAAGGGAACCGGCGAGAAGGTCTCGTTCGCGCTCTCGGCGCTCTTCTCTTCGGTCCTCTTCGCCCTGGTGCACCAAGAGCCCGTCATCCTGCCGGTGCTGTTCGTCCTGGCGCTCGCACTGTGCGCCCTGTACAGGCGCACGAAGAGCCTGCTGCCGTGCTTCGCGGCGCACGCGACGTTCAACTCCTTCGCCGTGCTCTTGATCATCCTGAGCGGGCTTGGGGTGCTGCCGACGCCCGCGTAACGCGGGCGCAAGCGGTGGGCTAGACCGTCCCTGACGGCTATGGGAATAGGGACCGAAGCTGGACGCCGCTCGAGGAGCGGTAGAGGTTACGCAGAGCGGAACGGAGGAGTTCGACGTGGATCGGCCAAACGTCGTTAACGAGAACGAATTGGAGTGGGGCGAGCATTCGCACGGCAAGAGGTTCGGCCACCGCCGCAAGCAGCTGGGTTCGGGCGCCGGTGGGGAGAAGCTGGGGTGCAGCCTCTACGAGGTGCCGCCGGGGCGCAGGGCCTGACCCTACCATTACCACCTCGCCAATGAGGAAGCCATCTACATCTTAGAAGGCTCGGGCACATTGAGGATCGGCGGAGAAGAAATACAGGTCTCAAGAGGAGACTACGCGACGTTCCTGTCAAGAGCCGAAGGGGCGCACCAGATCGTCAACACCTCGGACGAGCCGCTGCGCTACCTCTGCTTCTCGACGATGGCAGAGCCGGACGTCATGGTCTACCCGGACTCGGGAAAGATCGGCGTCTTCGCCGGGGCCGCGCCCGGTGGCCCCAAGGAAAAGAGGACGTTGAGCAAGTTCCTCCGCAACGACACCGATATCGGCTACTATGAAGGCGAGGAATGACAACAAAAAGCGACCCCCGGATGAGTCCGGGGGCCGTACCCTTCTTAGTGTTACGCAGGTATCTGGTCTTCCAGCACGTCCGCCTTCAACTACCGGAGAGGCGGAAGAAAGATAACCCAGGAACCCGCCAGGGTTTTCGGTGGGGCTAGGTCAGAGCCACCTCTCCCAGAAGATACCTGCGACTACTACTCGATGCGTCTATCTGGATCACCTCCTCTCCGTGCCGTCAACTTAGGGAAGTGTACTACCCGCACCTATGTCCGGCAAGGGGGATCCGTCAAGTTTTGTTTTTCTCCAAGATGCGGTGTCTTAAGAAGTCGAAGGCTCTATTCGCGCTCCTCTCGCGGATGGCCTCTCGCGAGCGCCTCCAGGCCGAGAGATCCAACCTTTCGGCTACCGTCCCATCCGCATCGGATAACCCCACGAAGACGAGCCCGACCGGCTTCTCCTCCGTCCCCCCGTCGGGCCCGGCGACGCCCGTGACCGAGAGCCCATAGTCGGTCCCGGCTGCCTCCCGGACGCCCTCGGCCATCGCCCGCGCCACCGGCTCGGAGACGGCGCCATGCTCGACGAGCAACGCATTGGGCACTCCAAAGAGACGCTCCTTGGCCTCGTTGGAGTACGTGACGAGGCCCTCCATGAGGTACGCTGAGGAGCCGGCCCTGTCGGTCATGCGTTTTGCGAGGAGGCCGCCGGTGCAGCTCTCGGCGAGCGCCAGGGTCGCGCCCCGCTCAGTAAGAAGCTTCCCCACGGCGCCCTCCAGCGTCTCGTCCTCATCGCCGAAGTAATACTCCTTTAGGCGGGAGAGGATCTCCTCGGCGACCAGCCCTATCTTTTCTTCGGCCTCCTCGGGCGTAGCGGCCCTGGCGGTGACGCGGAGACGCACCTTACCCTGAGAGGCGAGGGGAGCGACCGTGGGGTCCGAAGCGTCGAGGAAGTCCTGGACCTTCTCGGCCAGAGCCGACTCGCCTAGACCGGTGAACCAGAGTGTTCGGGAGACGATGGAGCCCTCGCTGTGCTCTTTTATCAGGGGCTCCAGCGTTTCCTCGAACATCTTCTTCATCTCCCCGGGCACACCGGGTAACGTGGCGACCAGGGAGCCGTCTAGCTCCAGGAACACGCCCATCGCCGTGCCCAAGGGGTTGGGGATGAGCCTCGCGCCTTTAGGGAAGAGGGCCTGCTTGTAGTTCGAAGGAGTCGGTTCGCGCCCGAAGCGGGCGAACATCTCGTCCACGTGCTCCTTCGCTTCCGGGTACTCGACCATCTCGCAGCCCGCCGCGAGCGCCAGGCACTCGTTGGTGAGGTCGTCGGAGGTGGGCCCGAGGCCGCCGGTGGTGATGACGAGGTCCGCGCGGGCGGCGGCCTCCAGGAGGGCGGCCACGATGCGCCGTTTGTTGTCCCCGACGGTGGTATGGCGGTAGATCGGGACGCCCAAAGAAGCGAGCCGGCTGCTCAGCCAGGCCGTATTGGTATCCACGAGGTCACCGAGGAGCATCTCGGTCCCGACGGCCACGATCTCGGCGCTCTCTATGGTGTTCGTCTTCTCGCCGGGTGCGGCGCTTATCTTCTCGTTTTGCATCCCGTTATTCTACAATCACTGCCGTGACAGAAGTAGACGCCCTTCTCGACGCCGCCGAAGACTACGCGCGCGAACGCCTCTCCGACAAACGCTACGCCCACACCTCGCGCGTGGCCGACGTCGCCGGGCGACTCGCCAGGATACACAGCCTAGATCCCAAGAGAGCACGCTTGGCCGCCCTTCTACACGACACGGCCCGGGAGGTGGGCAAGGAGGAGCTCTTACGGGTGGCCGAAGAGGAGGATCTCTACATGAGCGACTTCGAGCGCGAGTGGCCGATACTCCTGCACGGGCCCGTGGCCGCGGAGCTTGCGCGGAGGGACCTCGGGGTGGAGGACGAGGAGGTCCGGGAGGCGGTGCGCCACCACACGACGGGAGGGCCGGGGATAGGGTCGCTGGCGCTCGCCCTGTTCGTCGCGGACAAGATCGAGCCGTCCCGTACGGGACCCAACGTGGAGGCACTGCGCGATCTCGCCGTCGAGGATCTCTGTCAGGCCGCGACGGCCGCGCTGGAGGGCTCTATCTCCTACAACGAACGGCGCGGCCATCAGACGCACCCGAAGAGCCAGGAAACCCTATATTGGCTAAAGAACTCCGGCCGTTGCAGCGGGCCCGAGGTGTAGCGCATAGAGACAGTACCCCGCCACCGCCGCGGCACCGAGAGCGACGACGAACTCCACTGCCCCCCCGGAACGTACTCCCCCGGGCAGTAGCCTGAAGGACCACCCAACCGGCCACAGAAGCGGCACGCCTCTGGTGTTCAAGGCATCAGCGACGAGGTGTGAGACGTAACCGGCCACGAGGGCAACGAACAAGTCGGGAGAGAGCGGCGTCACGAGCGAGACGAGGGCGACAAAGAGCACGACCCCGAGCAGAGAATGGGTCAAGGTCCGGTGCCCGACGGTACGAGAGAGCGTAAACGACGTAACCCTCAAAGCCCAGCTCGCGGGGCGCACGACCGCGTCCAGGACCGGATTCTTCACCCGGCTCAGACCGTTGCCGAGTCGGCTGCGCGGATTGTCCAGGTCCGGGAGCCAGGCGGCCAGAACGGCCGCGGGGTATGCGTACAGGGGCGGCTCGTACCCGACGAGCAGGGAACAACCCGTTAGGGCCGCGACCCCGAAGACGGCGTGCGTGGTGGCGTTCATCGAAGGGGCAGTTTAGCAACAAAGTAGGGCTCAACGCTTTGTCTTCGAGGCCACAGCTTCGACCATCGCCCTCTTCGAGTCCCTCACGAAGCGCCTCTGCAAGAGGCAGGCAAAGGGTAGCCGATCCAGGCCAAAGATCCAGGCCAAAGGATGGTTTGGTCGAGAGAAGGCGAAGACGTCGTAGTAAAATGATCCGTCTTGGCGGTTCCACTCGACGCCGAAGCGCTCCTCGTCGCGCTCGGCGTGGCTGGGGAGTGTTCCGTAGCCGAACCGCTCGACGTCGCCGGTCTCCTCGACGAGGTAGGCGACGCGGGCGAGGTTCAGCGACCAGAAGCCGGGGTGCCAGGCGAGGATGCCCACCGGCATGCCGACCTCGATCGGCGCCCTTGGCGGGAGGTGTCGTACCCAGCCGAGTTCGAACTGCCGCCACCTGCGCAAAGCCTCGACCGCCCGCGCGTACGCCTCGATTCCCTCGCCGAGCTTCATGCGGTAGCGGTCCACGGCATAGCCCGGCGGTAAGTCCGCGGTCGCGTCTTCCCTGGAAGCGCCTACCTCCCCGTAGGAGAAGGGCAGCTTCCCCTGAGCAGAGAGGAACTGTCGGACCTCCTCGTCGGAAAGGCTCCTTGAGAAAGAACATTGGGCAGCTCCCGGTTTTTGTCCCCTACTTCCTCGCCAACTGTCGGGCGTGAACATCCAGGTAGACGTTCTCTATCTCGGCGGCGACGCGAGGCCAATCGTAGCGGCGGGCGCGGACGAGCCCTGCTTCGGACAACTTCTTCCGGCGTTCAGGGTCCCGCAAGAGGCCGACCAGGGCGCTCGCCAGCGCACCGGTGTCGCCGGGCGGGACCAGAACTCCGTCCTTCTCGTGGGTGATCACGGCGTCGTAGCCGGGGATGTCGCTGGCGATGACGGGGAGCCCCGAGGCCATAGCCTCGGTGAGCACCATGCCGAAGGACTCGGCCCCGATAGAAGGGGCACACAGGACGCTCGCCGAGTGCATAGCGCGGACGAGCCCATCGTCGTCGAGCATCCCGCGCACCTCCACGCTGGAGAGGAGTCTCTTGGGGAGCTTCACGTCCTCGGGGTGGCTCCCCACGATCGCGAGACGCGCCTCCGGCACCTTTTTTAGAACGGCGGGGAGGGCGTCCAGGAGCACCGAGAGGCCTTTGCGAGTAGCGGGGCGACCGACGAAGAGGATCTCGCTGGTGTCGCGCGGGACGCCCGCAGGTCTGAAACGGTCGACGCTTACTCCGTTCGGGATCACGCTTATCTCGCCCGGGAAGTCCCTGAGGACGGTCTTGGCCGCCATGGGCGAGACGGCGATCCTGGCGTCGAGCGCCTCGTAGAACGGTAAGAGCATGGGCTTGAACGCCCTGTAGTGGTAGCAACCGTCCGGGTAGTGGGAGTGGAAGGTGCCGACGACCGGGACTTTGAGCTCCTTAGCGACCCGGATTGCGCCCCAACAGACCGGGGGGACGAGCGGCTCGTGGGCGTGGACGATATCGGGACGAAAGCGCTTCACGGCGCGCGTGGCGGCAAAGAAGGCGCGCGGCGAGAAGGCCACGTTCACGAAGGTGCCGTTGGAGGGCAAGGGGATCGAGCGTCCAACCGGCGTGACCCGCTCGGGCGTCGCCCCATGCCGACCGAGCCTCCGATGCAAGAGGCGGGTGGGCAGGTCTGGGGGGTCATCTGGGGCGACGACCCCGACGACGTGCCCCCGGTACTCGAGGTGGTCGGCCAGAGAACCCGCGTGTTCCAAAACGCCTACGGGGAAAGCCCACGAGTAGGGCGCCACGAAGCAGACCCTCACTGTCCTAAAGCTCCCCCGAGGAGCCGAAGCCTCCCGCCCTACGCCCGTCGGCGCCTTCTTCGAGGAGCTCCACGGCCACAAAGCTCGCCTCCGCCGCCCGCACGAGGACGAGCTGGGCGATCCTCATGCCGACCTTGACCTCGAAGGTCTCCTCGCGGTCGTGGTTTACGAGGGGGACCAGAAGCTCCCCACGGTAGCCGGGGTCTATGAGCCCCGGGGCGTTGACGAGCGAGACCCCGAACTTCGTGGCGAGCCCGCTCCTCGGGAGAACGAGTCCGGCGTAACCGTCAGGGACAGCGACCGCTATCCCGGTGCTGATAATCGCCCGTCCGCCGGGCGTAAGCGTGGCGCTCTCGGCGGCGGCAAGATCGTACCCGGCGTCTCCGGCATACGCCCGTTCGGGCACCTTGGCCTCCGGCCGCAGCCGCCGGAACGGCACCCTCAAAACGCGGCCCCCAAGAGAAGAATCGGAAAGGAAAGTGCGGGGCTCTGGCGTGATGGGATCTCGCGATGTCCATAAGGAGCGGTAGCGGGGTCCATAGGAGCGGTATCTTAGCACGGCTTTCGGCGCGGCTCCGACTGGGCTCGGCAGACAGCGCGGGGCCGGTTTCAGGTGCTATCCTTTGCGCATGAGCGAGAGAAACGTGCGTTACCTAGTCACCTCGGCGCTGCCCTACGCGAACGGACCGCTGCACGTCGGCCACATGGCGGGGGCGTACCTCCCGGCGGACGTGTACGTGCGGTACCTCAGGATGCGCGGCGAGGACGTAGTCTTCGTCGGGGGGACTGACGAGCACGGGGTGCCCATAACTTTAACCGCCGAGCGCGAGGGCAAGGACCCCCAGGAGGTCGTGGACTACTGGCACGCTCACATGAAGGAGACCTTTAGCCGCTTCGGCATAAGCTTCGACAACTTCTCGCGCACCTCGACGCCGTTACACGCCGCGAACACCCAGCTCTTTTACCGGAAGCTCAAAGAAGGCGGCTACATCTCGGAGGCCGAAAGCAAGCAGATGTACAGCCCGACCGAGGGACGATTTCTGCCGGACCGTTACGTCGAGGGGACGTGCCCCGTGTGCGGATACAAGGAGGCCCGCGGCGACCAGTGCGACAACTGCGGGAGCTGGTACGAGGCCTACGAGCTCATAGACTCCCACTCCAAGATCACCGGCGGCCCGGTGGAGGTGCGGGTGACGACCCACTTGTACCTCGACCTACCGAAGTTCTCCGACCGCTTGAAGGACTGGGTCGCGGGGCAAGACCACTGGCGCGACTCGGTCAAGAACTTCGTCCTGGGCATGATCGGGAGCGGCCTCGAAAACAGGCCCATAACACGCGACATAGGATGGGGCGTTGCGGTTCCCGAGCCCGGCTTCGAGGACAAACGCTTCTACGTGTGGTTCGATGCCCCCATAGGCTACGTCTCCTCCACGATAGAGTGGGCCGACTTCTCGGGCGATCCCGACCGCTGGCGCGAGTACTGGCAGGAACCCGATACCAGGCTTATCCACTTCATCGGCAAGGACAACACGGTCTTCCATGCCGTGGTGTGGCCGGCGATGCTCATGGGCACGGGCGAAGACGGCGAGGAACCCTTCGTCCTCCCCCACGACGTGCTCGCCAACGAGTTCATGAACCTCGAGGCGCCCGTGGAAGGCGAGCGGCGGCCGATGCAAATGTCCACGAGCCGCAACCTCGCCGTGTGGCTGCACGAGGCCCTGGACGATTTTTCGGCGGATACCTTGCGGTTCTACCTGGCCTCCATCCTACCGGAGACCAACGACGTGAACTTCTCTTGGCGCGAGTTTCAGGAGCGGGCGAACTCGGACCTCATCGGGAACCTGGGCAACTACGTAAACCGCACCCTCTCCTTCATGGAGAGGTACTTTAACGGCGAGGTCGCGCGTCCCGAGGAGCCGTCGCAGAATGTCAGCGACGCTTTCGCGGACTTCAAGGAGTTCGAGGGGCGATACGAGACCCGGATGCGCACCGGACGGCCGCGGGAGGCCCTGGGCGAGCTTCTGACGATGGGCCGGCGGGCCAACCGCTTCTTCGACGCGCAGGCGCCGTGGAAGCGCCGCAAAGAAGACCCTGAAGAAGCCCGGGCCGCACTCTACGTCTGCTCGGTCCTGCTCGGCGCGATCGCCTACCACGCCGCCCCGTACATCCCGGAGGCTATCGAGCGCTTGAGGGAGTTCTTCGACGGGCCGATAACGAGGATCTCCGACCTCGAGAAGCTACCGGACGCCTACCGCGTCCAGAACGCCGAACCGCTCTTCAGGCGGGTTGAGGACGCCGAGATCGCGGAGGCCGAGGCGAAGCTCTCCCGTGCCGCCGAGGGGTAGCAGAAGTTTTCGGCACGCGCGCGAGCGACTCGCCCCCGGCCTCGGTGGAGCAGGCATGCTCTGCAGCGAGCGCGAGACCCTGCTCCCGCTTGAGCCCGGCGCCGCGACACGCCTGCGCGAGATACGCGCCACCCCCGCCGTGTCCCGCTTGTGGGGGCCTCCGGAGCCCGAGCTCCCCGACGACGAGCCGGAGGCGACACGCTTCGCGATGCTCGACGGCGAGGAGCTGGCCAGGATGATCCGTTACGGCGAGGAGGACACCCCGGAAACCGCCACGCCACGATCGACCTATTCGTCGACCCGAACCGCCGCGGACGCGGTCCGGAGGCGATCGAGGCGCTGGTCGCCCACCTCGCCGGGGAGCGCGGGCACCACCGCATCACGATCGATCCCGCGCTGGCCAACGAGGCGGAGATCCTCGCCTACGAGAAGGCCGGTTTCGCCGGGTCGGACTGATCGAAGCGTACTGGCTCGACCACGTGACCGGCGACTGGTCGGACGGGCTCCTGATGGAGCGCGTGATCCGCGGCTAGCGCCAGGGCACCGGCGGCCCGCAGTCCTAGAGGTCCGCAAGCAGGAGCTCAGCCTGGTCGCTGGCCTCGGCGAAAGCGTCGTGTGCCTCCTGGTCAGGCCGATTACCCTCCTTCAGGGCACTCGACTCTCGGTTTTCTGCTGGCCGCTTATACGAAGTGAGAGGGCGAAGATCAGAAGTCCGGCCACGGCCACGATGCCCAAAGCGATCCGCAGGCTCGTCAGTTCCGCCACTCCGCCTATAGTTACCGGGCCTAACAGGAAGCCGCTGTATCCGAAGGTCGTGACTACCGAGCTTGCCCCACCGGCCCGATCGGGCACCAGGTCTCCTGCGAAGGAGAAGGTTATAGGCGCCACCGCCGACAGGGCTAGTCCCACTATCAGAAAGCCTGCAACGACGAGCAGGGGCTCCCGGGTGGCCAGCGCCAGCGCCATACCTCCCGTCGCTAAGAGCCCCGCGGCCCGCAGGGTCGGACGGTCGCCGAAGCGCCGTATGGTCTCAGCGGCTCCGAGGCGCCCCACGGCCATCGAGGCGTGGAAGACGGCTACACCTGAGGCTCCCAAGAGCGCGGGGAGCGCAAGCGTTCTCCGAAGGTAGATGCCGGACCAGTGCTCCATCGCCCCCTCCGAGAGGAACACCAGGGCGGCGATCAGGGCGACGAGGAGTAGGGGCAGGTTCTCGTAGAGCCCGGCTCTCTCACCCTCCGACGGTCCTGCAACCCCTTCTTCCTTGGGAGGAAACCGCGTAGTCGTCACCGCGAGGATCACCGCCCCGAGCGGGATCAAGGCCACGAGGTAAACGCGCCGAAAATCTACACCGACCGTGATGAGGGCGCCCGAAACCAGGGCCCCCGCCGCCCCACCAGCGCTGAACGCCGCGTGGAGCACAGCCATATAGCGACGCCTCGTAGTCCGCTCCAAGTCCATGGCAGCCGCGTTTATCCCGACGTCATACACCCCGGATGCAGCAGAGAGGACCAGCAGGACCACAAAGAGGGCCGCGTACCCCCCTACGAAGGCCAGCCAAGCGAACCCGACTCCTAGCAAGCTCCCCGAAACCAAGAGAAGCGCTCGGCGCCCGAAGCGGTCGGCCGCCCTCCCTCCTAAAACCATGGCGGGGAAGGAGGCAACCATCCCCACCGAGAGGGCGACCCCCAAGTGACCGGGCGAGAGGTCAAGAAAACGGCTCAGGTCCGCCAGCAGGACCGCGAAGGCTCCCCAAATAAAACCGAAGGCCCCGAAGGCTCCCAACTCTAAAGCTAGGAATCTATTCTGTCTCGTAGCCCATCTCCTTCCAGGCGTTTACGCCGTCTTCCATGTTGGCAACGTTCGTGTAGCCCATCTCCTGGAGAGTCTTCCCCGCCAGAGCGCCACGGCTCCGCGGGCGCAGCGGACGACAATACGGGGTTCCTCGTCGGGGAGTTTCTCGGCGGACTGGTACTCGAAGAGACCGCGAGGGATCAGGGCCGCGCCGGGCATGTGCCCCGCCTCCCACTCGTCAGGCTCGCGCACATCCACCACGTTCACGTCCTCTTCGGAGACGAGTGCATCGTGGACCTCCTCTACGCTCGTCTGCTCCGTTTCAGCCTACTCCTCGGTCACCAGTTCCTCGTAGCGCTTCGCCATCTAACAACCTTTCCGGTATCTCCCTCGTGGCCCATGTTAGCATCGAAGATCACGTTCCCGACCGCCTCGCGCTCGTCAGCTCTCTCGTGCCAGGCGATTGAGCGAGAGCGTTATGAGCTTGCGTGTCAGGATGATCACGGCCGTGGCGGCCACTACCGCCCACGTGGGGTTGAGGATGAGGTTCAGGATGCTGGCACCGACGAAGAACTCCAGGCCCAGGGCCATATGCTCCACTATTCGCCGGGGGATGTGAGGACCGGGCCCGCGACGAAGGGCCCCGAGCGCGGCCCGCGCGATGCCGACGAAGATCACCAGGCTCCCCACCAGCAACAAAGACGTCCGAAGAACGTCCAACCCAGCGTAGTAGAAGTCCATCCGCTTCAGACGGACGGAGCGTCGCGCTCGGGAGCGGGGGGAATTTGCTCGCGTTCGAGCTCCTTCTGGAGAAAGTAGTTGAGCACCGTCCGGATGACCACGATGGCCGCCAAGAGCTGGACGTCCTCAAAGGTCGGAGAGACCGCCGTGGCGAGGATGTCCGCCCCAAGCTGGAACTCCAACCCCAGCACCAGGTACTGCCCGAAGTACAGTCGGATCTCGGAGTTGGAATACTTCCCTAGACCTAGCAAAGAGATGACGTACCGGTACACTGTCGAGGCAGCCCCGATCCCGACGACCGCGGCGCCGATGGCCTCCACCGCGAGCCGCAGGTAATCGACCGCGACGATCACGAACTCTTCCAGGGCTCAAATAGTACACCAAGGGTAAAATCCACGGAAGTGCTCGTCTACGAGGCGACGAATTAGCATCTTTTATGAAGCCGGTAAGGGCCGCGTAAGGATCGCCTGGTACCCCGCCGGGAAGAGAACGAAGAGGAGGCGTGGAGCGTATGAAGCTGGGAGACGTTGCGGCGGCAGTCGGCAAGGGACTTTTCGCCGGCGTGGCCGGAACGGCGGCGATGACGGCATCGAGCACCCTCGAGGCGAAGCTGCGTGGACGGGGCGCGAGTTCGACCCCGGCGCAGGCGGCCCAGAAGGTGCTCGGCGTCGAGCCGATAGACGAAGGCTCGGAGGCTCAGTTCTCCAACCTCGTCCATTGGGGGTACGGTACCGTATGGGGAGGCGCCCGAGGGCTTCTCGCGGCGGCGGTCGGCCCGGAGAGCCCCGCCGCCGCGAGAAGCCCTCGGGGCAGTATGGGGCAGCGAGCAAATAATGCTGCCGGCGTTGGACGTTACACCACCGCTCACCGAGTGGGGGGTGGAGGAGATCGCCATAGACGCCCTCCACCACCTCGTGTACGCCATCGCCACCGGGCTGGCTTACTCCTACCTCGATAGGCGAATCAGGCTCCAAAAACTCCCCGTACCATGTACCGGCGATTTTGCGCCAGAAACTGTTGAGAAGGACCCGTCTATTGGCAACGAAGTACGATCTGGTCGTCGTAGGAGGAGGAACGGCCGGGCTCGTCTCGGCCGCCGGGGCAACTTCTCTGGGCGCCAAAGGCCTTGCCAAAATGAGCAGACGTAAGCTCTTTAGCTGATTGCCTCAGGTTCAGGGGTAGGATACAGTCCTATTACGCTAGACAGACGCCATATGGGGCTTGCAAGGTAGTAGAAGGTAGCGCAGAGAGTCGCATATCTTTGGGCTCTTGCAGTAGCCTTGTAGGCCGCACTATGGATACGCCGGTAAAGTGAAGTTCTCAGCAATCTAAAGGTGGATACAACGTGAATACGAACGAACCGCATGTGCCCAAACCGGTATTGCTCGTCGTCGACGACGACGCGACCGCCCTTGCCAATATCGAGTTCGAGCTCCGCGACCGTTACGGAAGCGGCTACCGCGTCGTGTGCGAAGGCTCTGCGGAAGCGGGAATGAGCGCGCTCGAAGAGTTCAGAACGGCCCACGAGGACGTGGCCGTCGTTCTCGCCGACCAGTGGATGCCTGATATGACCGGGACCGAGTTCCTAACTCGCGCCCATCAGCTCCATCCAACCGTAAAGCGGGCACTTCTCGTAAGACGAGGGGATAGAACGACCCGGGAACCTATCCTTCAGGCCATAGCCCTCGGGCAGATTGACCACTACGTACCCAAGCCAGAGGGGTCTCCGGATGAGGAGTTCCACCGGGCCATCTCAGAATTTCTAGACGAATGG
>Ga0126307_10000464_pt1 | contig 25975 bp, 30 predicted proteins | sample Plot28_FD_89955 | JGI IMG/M metagenome (GOLD analysis project Ga0126307, IMG submission 89955) | Serpentine soil microbial communities from UC McLaughlin Reserve, CA, USA - Plot28 | ecosystem: Environmental > Terrestrial > Soil > Grasslands | place: USA: UC McLaughlin Reserve, Lake County... | reverse complement strand
CCGATGATGCCCGTCGTCCACGGCGAGGCCGAGACGCGGCGCCAGATCCTGCTCTACACCGCGCTGCTCGTCGTGCTGACGCTGCTGCCGGTCGTGTTCGGCTTCTTCGGCGCGATCTACGCGCTCGCCGCCGTGGCGCTCGGCGCCGCCTTCATCGCGCACGCCGTCCGGCTGCAGCGCCACGCCGACCGCCGCAGCGCCCTGCGCACGTACCTGTTCTCCCTGGCCTACCTCGCGGCGCTGTTCGCCGCGATGGTGGCCGACGCCCGCCTTGTAGGCTGACGTCCGATGGACCGCCGCCTCGCGCGCCGCAACATCCGCACCGGCCTGGTCACCGGGGTCATCTGCCTGCTGATGTTCGCGCTGACCTTCGTCGCCGCGCTGCTCTACGTCTCCTGATGGCCGAGCCGCGCGAGATCACCGATGTGCCGCCCGCGGGCGAGCAGGTCCACATGCCGGAGCCCAGCGCCCTGCCGCTGATCAACGCGGCGGCGCTGGCCGTCGCCATCATCTCGATCACGCTGTCGTGGTGGCTCGTCGCGGCCGCGCTGCTCGTGTTCCTCGGCACCACGGTGAAGTGGATCGCCGACGTCCGGCGCGACATCGCGTCGCTGCCGCTCGAGCACGGTTCGCATTAGCGCCCACCCCGCGGGCGCGCGTAGACTCGGCGGCGTGACGGTGGAGGGCACCCACGACGCGCTGGCGTCGCGCTACGCGACGGCCTTCGCAGCCTACCTCGCCGACCCGTCCGAGGAGGCGCTCGGCGCCGCCTACGACCTCGGCCGCAGCGCCGTCGCGGAGCAGTTGAGCGTCCTCGACCTGGCCGAGGCCCACCACGGCGCGCTCGGCACCGCGCTGGCGTCCGGGCCCCAAGGCGGGCGGGCACCCGAGGCGACGCTAGCGGCCGCCGCCGACTTCCTGCGCGAGAGCCTGTCGATGTTCGAGAGCGTGCACCGCGGCTATCGCGAGGTGCAGGAGGTCGCCCGCATCGAGCACCAGTACGTCGAGCAGCTGCGGGCGCTCGCCAACGCCTCAGTGGCCATCAACGCGACGCTCACCGTGGAGGACATCCTCCAGGTCACGGCCGACGCGGCGCGGGCGGTCCTCGGCGCGGGCCGGGCGACGGTGGCGATCGTCGCGCCCGACCCGGGGATGCGGCCGCTCAGCGCCACCGCGCCCGAGGACCCGGCGCAGGCGGGGCCGGGGCCGGCGCGGCTGAGCGCGCGCCTGGCCGCGCGCGGGGCCCGGATCGGCGAGCTCGAGGTGCTCGACCGCGCGGACCGCGTGTTCTCCCCGCGCGACGAGGCGATCCTCACGCAGCTCGCCCAGCTCGCCTCCGGCGCCATCTCGAACGCCCAGCTCTACGCCCGCGAGCGCACCATCGCCCAGACGCTGCAGCGCTCGCTGCGGCCCGGCGGGCTGCCCGACGTGCCCGGGCTCTCCGCCGCGGTGCGCTTCCGCCCCGCCGGCGAGGGCGTGGAGCTCGGCGGCGACTTCTACGACCTCTACCGCGCCCGCGACGGCGGCTGGGCGGCGCTGATCGGGGACGTCCAGGGCAAGGGGCCGGACGCCGCCGCGGTCACCGCGCTCGCCCGCCACACGCTGCGGGCCGCCGCCGCCTACGAGGTCCGCCCCAGCGGCGTGCTGGCCGACCTGCACCGCGCGCTGCGCGAGCAGCGCAGCGACGGGCGCTTCTGCACGGTGGCCTACGCGCACCTGCGGCCGCACCGCGGCCGCGTCCGCCTGGAGCTGGCCTGCGGCGGCCACCCGCTGCCGCTCGTCGTGCACGCCGACGGCACGGTCCAGCCCGTGGGCCGGCTCGGCACGCTGCTCGGCACGGACATCGAGCCGCGGCTGTTCGACGCGCGCGTGGAGCTCGGCCCCGGCGACGTGCTCGTGCTGTACACCGACGGCGTGACCGAGGTGCGCCGGCGGGCGCGCGAGGTCTTCGGCATCGCCCAGCTCACCGCGCTGCTCGAGCGCTCTGGCGGCCTCCCGCCCGACGCGATGGTCAAGCGCGTCGAGACCGCGGTGCTCGCCGCCTCCGAGGGCCGCCTCCGCGACGACGTGGCGATCCTCGCCTTCGGTCCGACGCCCGGCGGCGTCTCGTAATCTTCCGCCGTCCCACCAGAGGAGAGAGGAATGGCTGACCAGACGGACTCGGCCGCGGCCGGCGACGGACATCAGGACACCAGCGCCGACCTGCTCAAGGAGCTGGTCGCGCACCTGCGCGCCAACCGGACGCAGCTCCGCCAGGAATGGGCGCGGCGGATCGGCGAGGCGCGGCTGCTCACCGCCCTCACCCAGGAGGAGATCTTCTCGGAGGCGACGTCCGTCTACGACAACTACGTCGAGGTGCTCGAGACCGGCTCGGTCGAGGCGCTTCAGGACTACGCGCGCAACCTCTCCGAGCGCATCATCCCTCGCGGCGTGGAGACGGACGAGGTGCTCGGCATCGTGCTGCTGCTGCGCGACGTGCTCGCCCGCTCGCTGTTCCAGAAGTACCAGACCGACTTCGACTACCTCAACCAGGTGCTCGACGCCTACGAGCCGGCGGCCAACCGGATCGCCAACACGGTGGGCGTCAACTTCGTGCAGGAGCGCGAGCGCGTCATCCGCCAGCAGCAGGAGGCGATCCGCGAGCTCTCCACGCCGGTGCTCCAGGTGCGCGAGCGCCTGCTGATCCTGCCGATCATCGGCGTGCTCGACGGCCAGCGGGCGCGCCAGCTCACCGAGCAGCTGCTGCGCGGCATCCGCGCCAACCGCGCCCGCGTGGTCGTCATCGACATCACGGGCGTACCGACGATCGACTCGACCGTGGCCAACCACCTCGTGCAGACCGTCGACGCGTCGCGCCTGATGGGCGCCAGCGTGATCATCACGGGGCTCTCGCCCGAGATCGCGCAGACGCTCGTGACGCTGGGCGTCGACCTGTCGAAGGTCAACGCGGTCGGCGACCTCCAGGGCGGCATCGAGGAGGCGGAGCGGCTGCTCGGCTACCAGGTGTCGCTCGGGGAGGCGCCCGCGCTCGACGGCTCCGTGTAGATGGCCGGCTCCACGACCCCCACGACCGGCTGCCCGCGTCCCGCGGCGCCGACCATCTAGTGGCCGTCCCGATCCTCAAGCAGGGCCCGTACCTGATCGCCACGATCCAGGCGGCCCTCACGGACACCGACGTCCTCCAGCTGCAGGAGGACGTGATGGGCCAGGTCACCCGCCACCGCTCGCGCGGCATCATCGTCGACGTCACGGCGCTCGACGTCATGGACTCGTTCGTCTCGCGCTCGCTCCAGGGCATCGCCCGCATGACGCGGCTGCGCGGCGCGGAGACGGTGATCGTCGGCATCCAGCCCGAGGTCGCCTTCGCCATGGTCCAGCTCGGGATGAGCTTCGAGGACGTGCTGACGGCACTCGACCTCGAGGAAGGCCTCGCGCTGCTCCAGCGGCCGTGGAAGGAGCCGGGCGAGATTGCCCCCTGACGGGCCCGACCGGATCCCGATCGAGTCCGACGCCGACGTCGTGACGGCCCGCCAGCGCGCGCGCGAGCTGGCCGCGGCGATGGACATGACGAGCACCGACCAGACGCTGCTGGCCACGGCGATCTCAGAGGTCGCCCGCAACATCACCACCTACGCCGGCCGCGGGGAGGTCTACGTCTCCGTCGTGCGCGACGCGGCCGGCCGCGAGGGCGTGCGCGTGATCGCCCGCGACGAGGGCCCCGGCATCGCCGACGTCGAGCGGGCGCTCCAGGACGGCTACACGACGGGCGGCGGGCTCGGCCTGGGGCTGCCCGGCGCGCGCCGGCTGGTGGACGAGTTCGCCATCGACACGGCGCCGTCGCGCGGCACGACGGTGACGCTGACGAAGTGGTCGCGGCCGGCCCGGGCGGCATGACCGAGTGGCCGCCTGAGCTGGAGCGAGGGTGCGCGGAGAGCGCGCACGAGGGTGAGGAGCGCTCGGGCGACAAGGCCGTGTTCGTGCCGTTCGAGGACGGAGCGCTCGTGGCCGTCATCGACGGGCTGGGGCACGGCGACGCCGCCGCCGATGCGGCCGAGACCGCCGCGCGGGTGCTGTACGAGCACGCCGAGGAGCGACCGCAGGCGCTGCTGGAGCGCTGCCACGCCGCCCTGCGCAAGACGCGCGGCGCGGTGATGACCCTCGCGTGGTTCGACCTGCGCGCGAGGACGATGACCTGGACCGGCGTGGGCAACGTCGAGGCCCGGATCGTCCGCGCCGACGGGGCGCGGCAGGACGGGCCGGTCGTGCTCGGCGGCGTGGTCGGCTACCAGATCCCGCAGGTCAAGATGGCTACCGTCGAGCTGCGGCCCGGGGACGCGGTGATGTTCGCCACCGACGGCATCGACGCCGACTTCACGGCGACGTCCGCGCTCGCGCTCGGCGCGCAGGAGCAGGCCGAGCGCATCCTCGAGCGCCACGGCAAGGGCACCGACGACGCGCTGGCCGTCGTCGTGCGCTTCGCGGCCTAGCCGGCCCGGGCGACCGAGCCGGGGACCTCCGTGATGGCCCCGTCGTCGGTCCAGCAGCGGACGACGTCGCGGACGGAGAGCACGCCGACGACCTCGCCGCCGTCGGCGACGACGAGGTGGCGGAAGCCGCCCCTGATCATCGCCGCGGCCGCCTGCTCGAGCGACCACTCGGGCGTGGCGACGACGATGTTGGCCGTCAGGTGCTCGCAGACCTGCTCGCTGTCGGGGTCCTGACCCTGCGCGATCGAGAGCAGGATGTCGCGCTCGGTGATGATGCCCGGCCCCTGCTCCTCGGGGTCGACGACGATCGCCGCGCCGACCTTGCGCTTGGCCATCTGCTCCGCCGCCTGGCGAAGCGTGTGGCCGGGCCCCACCGTAAGCACCACCTTGCTCATCCCGTCGCGCACGTACATCGCGCTGTCCCTTCGGTCGCCGCTTGCAACGATCGTGGCAAGCGTACCCGACCCGTGCCCGCGAGCGTCAACGTGCCACGTTGGCATCCGGGCGTTCATCCGGAGGCGGGCCCTGCCCCGTATCGCTGTCGTGCCGACCCAACGCCCCACCACCGTTCGCCTGAGGACGTCGCTCCTCGAGGACGCGAACGACATCGTGGCGCACGAGTACGCCGCCGACCTCGCGCTCGACGACATCGCGCGCCGGGTGGCCTCCTCGCGGCGCCAGCTGCAGCGCGCCTACGCCGAGATCGGCGGGACGACGTTCCGCGACCACCTCACGCGCGTCCGCATGGAGCGGGCGGCCGAGCTGCTCGCCACGCGCTCGCTGACCGTGCGCGAGGTGGCCCACCGGGTCGGCTACCGCCAGCCCGCGCAGTTCGCCAAGGCGTTCCGGCGCCACCACGGCGTCGCGCCGTCGGACTACCGGGCCGGCCGGGCTCGGATCGCCTTCCCGCCGCGGCTGCTCAGGCGTCCCCAGGGACACCTCGTGAGCGGCCTCAGCGGGTACGGCATCTAGGACCGCCTCCGTCGCGAAGGTCGCGTAGGATGCCGCCTCCATGGCGCTGGAGGACAGGGAGCCCGAGGATCCGCGCTCGGCCAGCGCGGGCCGGCGAGAGCTGCGCCAGATGCTGGTCATCGGGGCGATCGCGGCGGCGGGCGGGATCGCTCTCGCGCTGCTGATCGACTGGTTCCCGACGGCGGCCTCGCGCCAGGCCGGGCCGATCGACACGCTGTGGGACGTCCTGCTCATCGTCTCGGTGCCGATCTTCGTGCTCGTCGAGACGGTCGTCCTCTACTGCGTCTGGCGCTTCCGGATGCGGCCGGGCGAGGAGGACGAGGACGGCCCCGCGATCCACGGCAACACCAAGCTCGAGGTCGTCTGGACCGCCGTCCCGGCGGTCCTGTTGGTGATCCTCTGCGCGTACGCCTACGTCGTGCTGACCGACATCGAGGAGGCGCAGGCCGACCGCGAGCTGCCCGTCCGGGTCGTCGGGGAGCAGTTCACGTGGACCTTCTACTACCGCGGCGACGGCGGCAAGGAGATCGCGTCCAGCCAGCTCTACCTGCCGGCGAAGCAGCACGTGCTCTTCACGGTTCAGTCAGAGGACGTACTGCACGACTTCTGGGTGCCGGCGTTCCGGATGAAGATCGACGCCGTGCCCGGCATCGACACGCACATCCGCGTCGACACCACGGAGCGTCTCGGGACCTTCCCGGTCGTCTGCGCCGAGCTATGCGGCCTCGGCCACTCGGTGATGCGCCAGAGCGCCCACGTCGTCTCGCGCCAGGACTTCGACTCCTGGATGGCCCGCCGGCAGCAGGCCGCGCAAGCGGGCGGGGGCGGCGGCGGCGCCCAGGGCGGCGGTGGCGGCGGCGGGGAGGCCGCCGACGGCAAGGCGATCTTCACGTCGGCGCAGCCCACGGCGTGCTCGACCTGCCACACGCTGGCCGACGCGGGCGCGACCGGCACGGCGGGCCCGAACCTCGACGAGGCGCTGCCCGGGAAGTCCGAGGACTTCATCCGCGAGTCGATCGTGGACCCGAACGCGAAGATCGAGGAGGGCTACTCGCCGGGCGTGATGCCCGTCGGCTTCGGAGACTCACTGAGCCCCGAGCAGCTCGACGCGCTGGTTGAATACCTGGCGGAGGTGAGCGGCAAGTGACGAGCAGGCTGCGCGGCCCGGGGCTGACCCGTGGCTTCGCGTTCTTCGTGGCGGGGGTGCTGTTCTGCGCGGCGCTCGTCACCGGCGTGCGCGCGCTCTACGGCTTCTCGCTGTGGGACACCTCGAACTACCAGAACGCGGTGCTCATCGCGTCGCTGCTCGGCGCGCCGCTGTTCTTCCTCGTCGGCCTGGGCGCGTTCGACTACTGGTTCTACTGGGCATCCGGCCGGCCGACCCGCCCGGAGGACCACTCCGGCCACGGCGCCCATTCGTGGCGCGACTACTTCCGCGTGAACACCGATCACAAGGTGATCGGCATCCAGTACGTCGTCACCTCGTTCTTCTTCATGTTCGTGGGCGGCCTGCTGGCGATGGTCGTCCGCGCCGAGCTCGCCGCGCCGGGCCAGCAGTTCGTCGACACGAATGCCTACAACGGGCTGTTCAGCGTCCACGCGTCGCTGATGATCTTCCTGTTCATCATCCCGGTCTTCGCCGGGCTGGCGAACTACGTGCTGCCGCTGATGATCGGGGCGCCGGACATGGCGTTCCCGCGGCTGAACGCGCTGTCGTTCTGGCTGCTGCCGATCGCCGGGATCATGATGACCGCGTCGTTCCTGGCGCCGGGCGGCTCCTTCGCCACGGGCTGGACGGCCTACGCGCCGCTGTCGACCGACGTCCCGATCGGGCAGATGTTCTTCACGATCGGAGTCCAGTTCGCCGGCGCGTCGTCGATCGCCACGGCGCTGAACTTCCTCGTGACGATCATCACCATGCGTGCGCCCGGCATGTCGTTCTGGCGCATGCCGCTGCTGGCGTGGGCGAACTTCTCGACCTCGCTGCTGGTCGTCATCGCCACGCCGTTCATCGCCGCGTCGCAGTTCCTCATCCTGCTGGAGTACGCGCTCGGCTTCAACTTCTTCAATGCCGCGCGCTCCGGCGACGTGCTCATGTACCAGCACGTCTTCTGGTTCTACTCGCACCCGGCGGTCTACATCATGATGCTGCCGGGCTTCGGAATCGTCTCCGAGATCCTCTCCGTGAAGGCGCGCAAGCCGATCTTCGGCTACCGCATGATGGCCTTCTCGCTGCTGGCCATCGTCCTGCTGGGCTTCACCGTCTGGGCGCACCACATGTTCGTCTCGGGCATGCAGACGTGGATCCGCATCCCGATGATGGTCACCACGGCGATCATCGCCGTGCCCACGGGCATCAAGATCTTCTCCTGGCTGGCGACGCTGTGGCGCGGCGTGCTGCACCTCGACACGCCGATGCTGTTCGCGCTCGGCTTCCTGACGATGTTCACGCTCGGAGGGATCTCGGGCGTGATGCTCGCCATGGTGCCGCTGGACATCTACGTCAGCGACACCTACTTCATCGTCGCCCACATCCACTACGTGCTCTTCGGCGGGTCGCTGTTCACGATCTACGCCGGGGTCTACTACTGGTTCCCGAAGATGACGGGGCGGATGTTCGACGAGCGGCTGGGCAGGCTGCACTTCTGGCTGACGTTCATCGGCTTCAACCTGACCTTCGGGCCGATGCACCTCATCGGCGTGCAGGGAATGCCGCGGCGCGTGGCCGACTACCCGGAGCAGTTCGCCGGCTGGAACCTGTTCATCTCGCTCGCGTCGTTCGCGCTCGGACTCTCGACGCTCGTCTTCCTCTACAACATCGTCGCCAGCTGGCGCGGCGGGCCGCGAGCGAGCGCCAATCCGTGGCGGGCGCTGACGCTCGAGTGGCAGGTGTCCTCGCCCCCGCCGGTATTCAACTTCGATCGCGTGCCGACCGTGGTCGGCGGGCCCTACGAGTACGGCGTGCCCGGCGCCGTGCACGGCATCTTCCAGCCGCCGGCGACGGCCCGGCCCAGACAGCCGGCCGGGGCCATCGGGGCCTCGGAGCACGAGGAGCACACCTAGATGCCGAACATCCTCATACTCGCCAACGAGACGATCGGCGGGAAGGCGCTGCTCGACGAGGTGCTGCGGCGCCGCGACGAGGCCGGCGGGGACGTGCGCTTCCACGTCGTCGTCCCGAAGACGCGCCCGCGGCACGGCAACGTCATCTACGACGAGGCGGTGCGCGACGGCGCGCAGGTGCGGGTCGACCTGATGCTCTCGTTCATGCGCGAGGAGGACATCGAGGCCACGGGCGAGGTCGGCGACGAGGACCCGTTCAACGCGGCGCTCGACGCCATGCACGAGCGCCAGGTCGACGAGATCGTCGTCTCCACGCTGCCCGCGACGGCCTCGGGCTGGCTGCGCCGCGACATCATCGACCGCCTGCGCGAGGAGACCGGGCTGCCCGTCGAGCACGTGGTCGTCGACCTCGCCAAGCACGGCTACCCGTTCCGCGTGACGCTCGTCGTGGCCAACCTCACGGCCACGTCGCCCGAGCTGACGCGGCGCCTGCGTCAGCTCGGCGAGGAGGAGCCGCGGCGCTACATCGTCGTCGTGCCGCAGGACAGCACCGACGGCTCGGCGGCCGCGGCGGCGCGCGAGCGGCTCACGACGCTGCTCGAGTCGCTCCAGGCCGACGGCTTCGTGGCCGCCGGGATGATCGGCGACCCGGACCCCTACACCGCGGCGATGAACGCGGTGCAGTTCTTCAACATCTCCGAGATCGTCATCTCGACCCTGCCCGAGGACAGCTCGCGGTGGGTGTGCGACAAGCTCGTCGACCGCGTGCAGACCGCCGCCAACAAGCCGGTCGAGCACGTCGAGGCGAGTCAGCCGGCGGTCACGGGCGCCGAGGCCTGATGGAAGCCGCCGCGCTCGAGCACCACCACGGCCCGCCCGAGGCCAACCGCTCGTCGCGGGTGGACGCGCCCCTGCTCGGGATGCTGCTGTTCATCGGCTCCGAGGTGATGATCTTCGGCGCCTTCTTCACGGCGTACTTCTTCATCCGCGTCGTAGGCGGCGCCGAGTGGCCGGCGGAGGGCACTGAGCTGCCGGTGGCCATCGCCGGCGTCAACACGGCGATCCTGCTGTCGTCCTCGCTGACGATCCACTGGGCGCTCGAGTCGATCAAGGCCGGCAACCGCTTCGGCCTGCAGGCCGGGATGCTGACGACGTTCCTGCTCGGCGCGACGTTCCTGTTCATCCAGATCAACGAGTACGTCCACATCGGCTTCGCGCCGCACGACCACGCCCAGGGCTCGATCTTCTACGGGCTCACCGGCCTCCACGGCGCGCACGTCTTCATCGGGCTCGTGCTGCTGGCCATGGTCACCGTGCGCGCGTTCCGCGGCCACTACAGCCCTCAGGAGCACCGCGGGATGGAGGTGCCGGGCATCTACTGGCACTTCGTGGACCTCATGTGGGTCGTCGTCTTCACGACGATCTACGTGATCTGACGTGCTCAACCCGCTGCGCTCCGAGCGCGAGGCGTTCAGGACGCTGCTCTACGTCGTCGCCGTCTGCGCAGCGGTGATCGCGGTCGCGCTGATCGTGCGCGCGCTCTAGCCGGCGCTCTAACCTCGCCCCGGTGGAGTTCGCGCTGGACCCGGGCCTGCTGGCCTCGCTGGCCGTGGCCGAGGTCCTCTACGTGCGGGCGGTGCGCGTGCTGGCGGCGCGCGGCGTGCGCGTGCCGAGGCTGCAGCTCGCCTTCTGGCACGCCGGCATGGCCCTGTGGGCGGTGGCGCTCCTCTCGCCGATCGGCGCGGGAGCCGACGACCACCTCTCGCTGCACATGGCCGAGCACCTGCTCATCGCAGACCTCGGCGCGCCGCTGCTGCTCGCGGGCGTGCGCAACCCGGTCCTGGCCTTCTACCTCCCGCGCGCGGCGCTCGTCCCGCTCGCGCGCACGGGCTGGCTGCGGAGGCTGTTCCGGTGGCTGCGGCGGCCGCTCGTCGCCGTCCCGGTCTGGATCCTCGTGCTCTACGGCTGGCACTACGGGCCGCTGTTCGAGGCCGCCACGCGCCACGCCTCCGTCCATGCGCTCCAGCACGCCTGCTTCGTGGGCGCCAGCGTGCTCGTGTGGTGGCCGGCGCTCGAGCCGCAGCGCCGGCGGCTGCGCGGCGAGCTGTGGAAGATCGGGCACATCTTCGCCGCGCGGCTGCCGGGGATGTTCCTCGGCATGGTCTTCCTGTTCGCGCGCGTGCCGCTCTACGAGGGCCTCTACGGCGACGACCTTGCCGATCAGCAGATCGCCGGCGGCATGATGATGACGCTCGACATCCTGATCGTCGTCTTCGCGCTGTGCTTCTTCTTCTGGCGGGCCGCGCAGGCGGACGCGGCTCAGCCCTCGACCTTGAGCTCGCCGACCATCCCGCCCTCGCGGTGGCCGGGCACCGAGCAGTAGAAGGTGTACGTGCCGGCCTCGAGCTGGACCTCGATCTTGGAGACCCCGCCGCCCTTGACGACCGGCCCCTTCTCGTCGACGCCGTTGCCCTCGAGCGCGATGTTGTGGTCGACCTGGGACTCGTTGGGCGACTCGAGCGTCACGCTGCCGGGCTTGCCCTCGGCGTCGGCGAACTGGTAGGCCGTGGAGCCGGCGGGATCGGCCGGGATCGTGATGACGCCGCCCTTCTCCTTGGCGGTGCCCTGGGCCTTCTTGCCGCCGACCTGCGCGAGCCGCCCGCTGTCCTTGCCGCGCTTGCCGGCGGCGCTGGCGACGTAGGCCGCCACGTCCTCCGCGTCCTCGCCGGTGACGAGGTTCGCCGGCATGAGGGAGACCGGCTTGTGCGTCTTCGGGTCGAACTGCTGTTCCTTGCTCGGGTTGAGGATCTGGGCGTAGACCATCCCCTCGAACGTGCTCTCGCCGAGACCGTCGGTCCGCGCACGCTGGAAGGCCTCGTCGAGGTTCGGGCCGGTGACGCCCGTGGTCCCCGCGCGCTCGAGCGTGTGACAGGAGCCGCAGCGCGCGACGAACTGCTCCTTGCCGTTGATGACGTTGGTCCCGGGGTCGCTCACCTGGCACCCGCCGAGCGCACCGCCGGCGGCCATGATCGCGGCCCCGATCACGAGCCTCCTACGCATTGGACGGCGCATCCTACTCATTGGCCAGGCGTCGGGAGGCCGTCGATGTCGCCCTGCGCGGCGGCGATCACGGTGCGCGCGACGCCGTCCCAGGAGTACCGCTCGCGGGTGGCCGCGACGATGCCGTCACGCGTGGCGGCGCGGACGTCCGGAGGCGCCGCGAGCCAGGCGGACAGGTGCCCGGCGAGCTCCTCGACGGCGCCCGGCCCGACCTCGAAGGTGAGCCACGGGCCGACCTGGTCCGGCACGGCTCGGGCGAGCGTGCGCGCCACCTCCGCCAGGCCCGAGTGCCGCGCCACCACCGGCAGCGCGCCGCACGCGGCCGCCTCGGCCGCGACCATGCCGAAGGCCTCGGGGAACGTGCTGGTCACGGCCATGGCCTCGGCCGCGGGCAGCAGGTCGGCGAGCTCGTCGTGGTCGAGGCGGCCCGTCCAGGTCACGCGGCCACCGGCGGGGTGGCCGCCGCCGGCGCGCTCGAGGAAGGCCGCCAGCCACGGCAGCTCCTCGCCGTTCTCGCCGCGCGTCGCGCGGGCCGCGTCCAAGTCGCCGCGCGCGAGCGCGCCGGCCAGGCCCTGGAGGCCCTCGCGGAACGCCCCGAAGCCGACGATCACGAGCCGCGCCCGCGGCTCGGACGCGAGCACGAGCGGCCACGCCGCGAGCAGCAGCTCCACGCCCTTGGAGGCGATCAGCTTGCCGACGAACACGACGACGCGGTCGCCGTCGCCGATCTCGGCGAGCCCCGCGGCGGCCTCGTGCGCGTCGCGCGAGAAGGAGTCGCCGCCCGCGGCCGCGACGTCGGCGCCCGCCAGCCGCGCCCGCAGCGCCTCCAGCCCCGCGCGCGCCGCCGCGGGCTCGCGCGGCGCGAACCGCTCCACGTCCACGCCCGGCGGCCCCAGCCTGGTCCGCCGCTCGATCGAGGGATCCTCGAGCGCGGCCCACAGGCTCTCGGCCGTGTGGCGTGAGCCGACGAGGATGCCGCGCGCGCGGGCGAGGCCCTCGCGCGCGTGCGGCAGGAAGCGGGGATGGGGCTTGACGACGTACTCCAGCGCGCTCCCGTGGACCTTCACCGCGTACGGGACGTCGTCGAGCGCGCGCGCGAGGACCAGCGGCCCCATCACGAGGTGGTTCGCGAGCGCGACGTCCGGCCGCGCCCGCGCGGCGACCTCGCGGACGGCGGCCACGTTGCGCTCGACGTAGCGGTCGACCTCCGCGTCGGAGAGCTCCGGGAACGGCCGCGCCTCCACGCCCTCGTAGCGGTCGGCGACGTACAGCGGCAGGAGTCCGCCGATGTCGGGCCGGTAGACCGTGGCGCGGGGCCGCGGGCGGCGCTCGCCGACCTCCAGCGCCCCGCCGTCCCAGTCGCCGGCGGCGTCGATCCAGTCGAAGTCGAACGGCCGCCGGTCCTGGCAGAGCAGGTGGACCTCGTGCCCGGCGCGCACGAGCGCCTCGGCCAATGCCGCGTTGTAGACGTTCGACCCCGTGCCGTGCAGCAGGTAGCCGTGGAAGACCAGGATCCGCACCGAGCCGGGAACCTTAGGGCCGCCGGGGCCGCTGCTACGCTCCGCGCCGATGAACCGCCAGCTCTACCGGCTGCGGACCCCGTCGACCGGCCGCGAGGTGTTCCTGGAGGCCGAGCCCGACCGCGTGTACGTCGATCGCGACACGGGCGAGCCGATGGAGATTGTCGGGAAGGTGCTGCCCCTGGCGCCCTCGCGCTCCTCGCTGCCGTGGTCGGTGGAGAACCTGCGCTTCTGCAACTGGTGCGACCAGCCGGCGCAGCGCGACCTCAACGACTGCCCCACCTGCGGCCGCCGCATGTCGGCGCTGCCGCGCTGACCCCGAGCTTCCCATGCGCCGCATACCGCTTCTGCTCGCCGTCATGGCCCTCGCCCTCGCCGGCTGCGGCTCCGACGACGACCTCGCGCCGCAGGTGCCCGGGCAGCCGGCCGGCGTGAGCGTGCCCGACGGCGACCCGGTCCCGCCCAGCCCGAGCGACTCGACCGCGAGCGGCACCGACACCACCACGGGCGACGCGACGACGGACACGACCGACGGGACGACGGACACGACCGACGGGACGACGGGCACGACCGACGACGGCACGACGACGACGCCGCCCGCCGACCAGAGCGGCACGACGACCGCGCCCGCGTCCAACCCCGTCACGGCCGACAGCGGCGGCGGCGCGACCACCGCGCCGGCCACGGACGGCCCGGCCAGCGACACGCCTCCGCCGTCCGGCTCGGAGGCAGAGGTGTTCGAGGACTTCTGCACGCAGAACCCCGGCGCCTGCTGAGCGCCGGGTCAACTTGCTGACCGCGCGTCAAGCCGGCGCCACGGAACGCCGATACAAGCTGCGACCCCTCGTCTGAGGGGAGGAACAGCGGTACTCGACCCCACAAAGCCCCCTGGCGCCCCACCACTGCTGGACGCGATCGCGGACCTGGCCCGCGCCGCGGTAGAGGCGCCCCATCCCGACGCCCTCGGCGAGCGGCTGAGCGCCGCGTTGCGCGCCTGCCTGCCGGCGGAGCGCGTCGAGGTGGGGTCCGCCGACGTCGAAGGCTCCGAGGACGCGCTGCGCCTGCCGCTCGTGGCGGGCGGCGCCGTCCGCATGGTCGCCGTGATCACCCCGGCCACGGGCGGCGCGTTCAGCGACGAGGACGTGCGGCTGGCCGAGTCGCTCGCCGCGCAGGCCGCGGCCGGGCTCGCGCGGCTCGTCGCCGAGGAGCGGCGCGTCGCGGCCGGCGCGCACGACCGCGCGCTCGTGCGGGCCGCGCGGGCGCTCAACCAGTCGCTCGAGCTCGAGGAGGTCCTGCGCGCGCTGTCCAGGGAGGCGGCGCTCGCCCTGGGCGCGGACACCGCGGGCGTCTATCTCGTCGACGGCGAGGGCGCGGTCGCCACCGTCGGCCACGGCGTGCCCGAGGGCTGGAACGGCATCCGCATCCGCCCGGGCGTCGGCGCCGCGGGCCAGGTGCTCGCCACCGGGGCCTCGTACCGCACGAGCGATTACCAGCGCGACGTGCCGCCCATGCCGCACCTCAGCCGCTTCCGCACGGCGATGGCCGTCCCGATGACCTGGAGCGGCGAGCTCAAGGGCATCGTCTCCGTCGGCTGGATCGCGATGCGCGAGCTCACGGACGCCGAGGTGCGCACGCTCGAGGCCATCGGCGATCTCGCCATGGCCGCGTTCCGCAACGCGGAGATGTTCGAGCAGGCCCAGCACGCCGCACGCACCGATGCGCTGACCGGCGTCCTGAACCACGGCGCTATGCAGCAGCGCGTGCGCGAGGAGATCGCCCGCGCCGAGCGCGACCGGACGCCGCTCTCGCTGGTCATCCTCGACCTCGACGACTTCAAGCGCGTCAACGACCTGCAGGGCCACCAGGCCGGCGACCAGGTGCTGCGCACGACGGCCGACGCGCTGCGAACGCAGCTGCGGCCCTACGACTCGATCGCCCGCTACGGCGGCGACGAGTTCGTGCTGCTGCTGCCCGGCTCGGACGCCTACAACGCCACGGTCACCGCCGAGCGCGTGCGCGCGGCCGTCGCCCGCCACGTCGGCGGCTGCTCGCTCGGCGTCGCCGAGTGGCGGGCGCCGCAGACCGCCGACGCGCTGATCGACCACGCCGACCGGGCGCTCCTGCTCGCCAAGCGCGCCGGCAAGGACCGCGTCGCGGTGGCCAGCGCCGACGTGGAGCGCGAGCTCGCGGCCTTGCAGGCCAGCGAGGGGTCGCCCGAGGCGGTCCAGGCGCTCGCGGCGGCGATCGCCGAGCGCGACAGCTATACCCAGGAGCACACCGAGGAGGTCGTGCACCTCGTCCGCGGCGTCGCCCATGTGCTCGGCCTCGAGTCCCAGCAGGTCGAGCGGATCACCAACGCCGCGCTGCTGCACGACGTCGGCAAGCTCGCCGTGCCCAACGAGATCCTGCACAAGGCCGGCCCGCTGTCACCCGAGGAGTGGGCCGTCATGGCCGAGCACCCGATCGCCGGCGAGCGCATCCTCCAGCGCATCCCCGCCCTCGCGGCGCTCGCCTCGACCGTCCGCCACGAGCACGAGCACTGGGACGGCAGCGGCTACCCCGACGGCCTGAGCGGGCAGCGCATCCCCATCGGCTCGCGCATCATCCTCGCCTGCGACGCCTTCCACGCGATGATCACCGACCGCCCCTACCGGGGGGCGCTGGAGCGCGACGAGGCCTGCGAGGTGATCCGCGGCGGCGCCGGGAGGCAGTACGACCCGGACGTCGTCAGCGCGCTGCTCGACCTGCTCGCTGAGCCGTGATCGGTTTCGTCCTCGGACATCGCAAGCGACGTCCTGCGGACGACGTTACTTCTTGTTCGGCTTCGGCGTCGAGATGAACGTCGCCGAGTACGCCAGCCGCGCGGCGTAGCGGCACTGGTAGCGCGTGAGGTCGCTGACGTCGGTCTGGGCCGTCTGGCGGCTCACGTCCGAGCAGCCGTCCTTCGGCCGGCTGGCGCGCCACGCCGAGCCGTCGTCGAGCAGCGGCGTGAGCACCGGCGCCCACGTCGTGACGGTGAGGGCGACGACGTAGTCCTTCTCGACGTCCAGCGCGCGGTCGAGCGGGAACTGGACCTTGCGCCCGAAGTAGGGCGCAAGCTTCACGACGGGGCTCTCGGCGACCACGCGGGCGTAGCGCTTGGTGCCCGTGCGCAGGATCGAGATGCCCGCCGAGGCCTCACCGAAGCCCGACTGGTTCTCGAAGAAGTCGATCTCGTCGGCGCTCGGGTCGCCCAGCTTCACCGTCCACGCGACGATCTTGCCGTCGCGCGGGATCCGGTACGGGCCGCGGTCGGAGCCGACCCGGACCTGGTAGCCCGTCGTGCGCGACAGCGCCAGGCAGGTCTGGTCGTCCTGCTGCGGGCAGGTGGGCTCCGCGCCCGTGACGCTCCCGATCTCGTAGAGCTTCGCGGACGCCGGCGCCGCTGCGCAGGCCAGGAAGGCCAGCGCAGCCGCGAAAGTGCCTATGAGGCTGCGGCGGCGGGGCATCGAGGGCATTCAACACCACGCACCGGCGCAGGTTGTGGTGGGGGCTAGAGCTTCGTGACGTTGACGGCCTTCGGGCCCTTGTCGCCCTGCTCCTCGTCGTAGGTGACCTTGGCGCCCTCGCTCAGCGAGCGGTAGCCGTCGCCCTGGATGCCGGAGAAATGGACGAACAGGTCACGCCCGCCCTCATCGGGCGTGATGAAGCCGAAGCCCTTGTCGTCAGAGAACCACTTGACCGTGCCGGTGCTCACAGAAACCCTTCCCTTCAAGACCGGCCCCATGCCGGCCCGACCGCGAAGAACGTATCCGGCTTGCGTTCAGCGAGTCAACGCCTCCGCGGCGGCCGCGATCTCGTCGCGGTCGCCCGGGCCCGGCGTCCACGGCAGCCGCAGCGGGTCGCCGGCATAGCGCGGGATGACGTGCAGGTGGAAGTGGAAGACCGTCTGCCACGCCGCCCGGCCGCACGAGTTGAGGAGGTTCACGCCGTCGGCGTCCAGGCGCTCGCCGGCGCGCGCGGCGAGGCGCTGCGCCATCCGCGCGCACGCGGCGAGATCCTCGGCCCCGAGCTCGAGCAGGTCGCGCGCGTGCTCGCGCGGCACAACCAGAAGGTGCCCGCGGGTCGCCGGGTTGATGTCCATGAACGCCACGGTGCGCTCGTCCTCGTCCACGCGGGTGGCCGGCACCTCGCCGGCGACGATCTTGCAGAACAGGCAGTCGGGATCCGAAGGCATGCGCGTAGTCTGCCCCGCCGATGCCGACACTGCGCGACACGGTCGAGCACCTGGCCACGATCGAGCGCCCGTCCGCGTCGGACGGCGAGCGGCGCGCCGCGGAGTGGATCCACGCGCGCTTGGCCGAGCCGGGGCTGGACGCCCGTATCGAGACCGAGCGCGCGCACGGCACGTACTGGGTGCCGCTCGGCCTGCTCAGCGCGGCGGCCGCCGCCGCCGGCCTCGCCGGGCCGCGCCCGCTGGCCGCGGCCGTCGGCGCGCTGGCCGCCGCCGGCGTCGCCGAGGACGTCTCCGCCGGCCCGCAGCTCACGCGCCGCGCGCTCCGGCATCGCGCCACGAGCAACGTCGTCGCCGCGGCCGGCGACCCGGCCGCGCCGCGCACCGTGGTCTTCGTGGCCCACCACGACGCCGCGCACGGCGGGCTGGTCTTCGACCCGCGGCTCGTCCACGCCCTCGCCGACACGTTCCCGCGCTGGTACGAGCGCCAGGAGGCCTGGCCGCCGCTGATGGGCCCGGTGGTCGCGGGGCCGGCCCTCGTGGCCGCCGGAGCGCTGGCCGGGGCCCCGCGGGTGCGCCGGGCGGGCGCCGCCGTCGCCCTCGGGGCGGCGCTGGCGTTCGCCGACATCGGCGCCCGCCGCGTCGTCCCCGGCGCCAACGACAACCTCACGGGCGTGGCCACGCTCGTCGAGCTGGGGCGCCGGCTGGCCGAGCGCCCGGCGGACGGCGTGCGCGTCCTGCTGGTCTCCACCGGCTCGGAGGAGTCGTTCATGGAGGGCATGCGCGGCTTCGCCCGCCGCCACTTCCGCCACCTCCCGCGCGCGAGCACCGAGTTCGTCTGCGTCGACTCCGTCGGCTCGCCGGAGCTCGTCCTCATCGAGGGCGAGGGCATGCTGCGGATGCGCGACTACACCCCCGAGCTGCGCGACCGGCTGGCCGACGCCGCCGCGGGCGCGGGGGTGCACCTGCGGCGCGGGCTCAAGCTCACGCTCGCCACCGACGGGCTGATCGCGCTGAAGGCGGGCTACCGCAGCGCCGCACTGGGGTCGGTCGACGCCTACAAGGTGCCGTCGAACTACCACGCGCCGACCGACGTGCCCGCCAACGTGGACTACGACACGGTCGCGGGCGCCGTGGCGGTGTGCGAGGCGCTCATCCGGAGCTGAGCAGCTCGCGCGCGCGCCGCAGCGCGTCCTCGCGGGTCGCCAGCACGCCGGCGAAGCGGTCCTCCTCGATCTGCGCGAGCAGCGCGCCGAGCCGCGGGCCGGGCCGGACGCCGAGCTCGCGCGCCAGCTCGTCGCCGCGCACCAGCGGCGTGGGGGCCGCCTCGCCGCGCAGTGCCTCGTCCAGGACGGCGCGGGCCACCTCCAGGTGCGCGGCGATCGCCGGCTCGGCGTTGCGCCCGCGCGTGGCCAGCCGGTCGGCGACGGTGAACACGGTGACGTCGGCGCTGTAGGGGTCGGTCGCGCGCAGGTAGCGCCACAGCGCGCGGCGCGAGAGCGGCCGCTCGTGGACCAGGAAGCCGAGGCGCAGGTGGTCGCGCGTGAGCGCGGCGACATAGGCGACCAGGCGCTGCGAGGCGCGCAGGCGCCCCAGCACGTCGCGCGCGAGGTCGGCGCCCGCGGCGTCGTGGCCGACGAAGGTGACCCGTTCGTCGGAGTGGATGCCGCGCGTCGCCGGCTTGGCGGCGTCGTGCAGCAGAGCGGCGAAGCGCATGGCGCCGCCGCGCGTGAGCTCGTCGGCGAACGGCTCGGCGAGCAGCTCCCGCACCGCCGCGCTGTGCTCGCCCAGCGGCGGATCGCGCTCCAGCGCGGCGACCGAGTCCAGCACCTCGAGCGTGTGATCGTGCACGTCGGCGTGGTGGAACTCGTTCTGGCGGACGCCGCGCAGCGCCGGCAGCTCGGGGAGCACGACGGCGGCCACGCCGTGGGCCTCCATGAGCTCGATGCCGGCGCGGGCGGCGGGCGCCACGACGATCCGCTTGAGCTCGCCGAAGATGCGCTCGGCCGCGACGCGCTCGAGCCCGGGGGCGTGGCGGCCCAGCGCCGCGCCCGTCCGCGGCTCGAGCGCCAGGTCGAGCTCCGTGACGAGCCGGATGGCGCGCAGCGTGCGCAGCGGATCGTCGGCGAGGCCCTCCTCGGAGACCATGCGCAGGCGCCGGGCGGCGAGGTCGGCGCGGCCGCCGTGCGGGTCGAGGAGCTCGCCGCCGTCCAGCGGCTCGGCCATCGCGTTGATCGTGAAGTCGCGCGCCGCCAGGTCGGCCTCGATGTCGCCGTCGCGGAGCCGTACGAGGTCGACGTGCCACGCGTTGCCGGCGCCGACGACCCGCCATGCGCCGAACGCGCCCGAGAGCCGGAAGGCCGAGCCCTCGGCGCGGCGGGCGATCTCGCGCGCGGCGTCGCGCGGATCGCCGTCGAGCGCGACGTCGACGTCCATGGTGTCGCGGGCCAGCAGCCGGTCGCGCACCGCGCCGCCGACGAGCCAGGCGCCGTGGCCGGCGAGCACCGCCCGGGCCACGTCGAGCGGCAGGCTCATGCCGGCGCGCCGTCCCGGTGGTACTCGCGCGGCACGCGCGCCGAGATGCCGCACGTCACCTCGTAGTTGATCGTGCCCAGCCGCGCCGCCATCGCCTCGGCCGGCAGGCCCGGGCCGATGAGCACGACCTCCGCGCCACGCGGCGGCGGGTCGTCGCCGAGGTCGACGGCGAGGTTGTCCATCGACACCGCGCCGACGACCGGCAGGCGGCGGCCGGCGACGAGCACGTCGGCGTTGTCGCCCAGCGCGCGGCGGACGCCGTCGCCGTAGCCGATCGGGACCGTGCCGATCCACGTGGCCCGCTCGGCGACGAAGCGGCGCCCGTAGCCGGCGCTCTGGCCGGGCTCGGCGCGCTTGACCTCGGCGAGGTAGGAGCGCAGCTCGAGCGCCGGCTCCAGGCCTCGGGCGGCGGCGTCGCTCTGGAACGGGTCGAGGCCGTAGATGCCGACGCCGCAGCGGACGAGGCCGAACCGGGCTTCGGGCGCGGCCAGCGTCGCGGCCGAGTTCGCGGCGTGGACCAGCACCCCCTCGCGCGCGTGCGCGCGCGCCCATGGCGTGAACGCGTCGAGCTGCCGGCGCAGGAACGTCTGGTCCTCCTCGTCCGCCGTCGCGAAGTGCGTCATGAGCCCGGCGAGCCGGAGCCCCGGGGCGGCGTCGACCGCGGCGGCCACGCGCGCGGCCTCGTCCGGATCGCGCGTCCCGAGGCGGCCCATGCCGGTGTCGAGCTTGACGTGGACGCCGGCCGAGGCGCCGCGCGCCGCGAGCCCGGCGACGAAGTCCTCGCGCCAGGCCACGACGTCGGCGCGGGCGGCGAGCGCGACCCCGAGCTCCTCCTCGCTCAGCGCGCCCATCACCAGCAGCGGGCCGTCGAGCCCGGCGGCGCGCAGCTGCGCCGCCTCGTCGGCGGTGGCCACCGCGAGCCGGCGCGCGCCCCCGGCCAGCGCGGCGCGCGCCGCCGGCACCGCTCCGTGCCCGTAGCCGTCCGCCTTGACCACGGCGCACAGCGCCGCCGGCGCCGCGACGCCTGCGAGCCGCGCGCAGTTGCGCTCGATCGCCGCGAGGTTGATGCGGGCGACCGCGCGCAACATGGGGAGACAGTATTTCGCCCTCCGGTCACCGCGAGCGGAGACCTACGGGGACACCGTGTTCCGCCCTCCGGTCGCGAGCGGAGACCTACGGGCGACGTTACATGGCCGCCGGAAGGTTCGCGATGACGTCCGACGCGATGACGCCGTCGGGCCCGTGCGGCGCGGCGGCGAGCTGCCCGGCGCGCACGTGGACGTGGACGGCCGCCGCGGCGGCGTGGGCGGCCGGCATGCCCTTGGCCAGCATCGCCGCGACGACGCCGGACAGCACGTCGCCGGTGCCGGCCGTGGCGAGCCCCGGCGCGCCGCCCGGGGAGACGGCCATGCGCCCGTCGGGCTCGGCGACCAGCGTGTCGTCGCCCTTCAGGACGACGACGGCGCCGGCGCGCTTCGCCGCCTCGCGCGCGCAGCGCAGCCGCGTGCGTGCGATCTCGCGCGACTCGACGCGCAGCAGGCGCCCGAGCTCCCCGGCGTGCGGAGTGAGGACCGTCGGCGCCGCGCGCCGGCCGATGACCTCGCCGAGCCGGCCCGCGAGCGCGTTCAGGCCGTCGGCGTCGATGACGAGCGGCGCGCCGATCCGCAGCGCGAGCTCGCGCGCGAGGGCGGCCGCGCCCTCGCGCTTGGAGAACCCCGGGCCGAGCACGACGGCGTCCGCGCGGGCCAGCGCCTCGAGCGCGGGGTCGAGCGCGGCGACGGCCAGCGCGCCGTCCTCCTCCGGCAGCCCGATCATCATCGCCTCGAGCAGCCGGACCGAGAACGTCGACTCCAGCGACGCCGGCGCCGCCACGGTCACGTAGCCCGCACCGGCGCGCATCGCCGCGAGCGCCGACATGGTGGGAGCGCCGGTGAGGCCGGTCGAGCCGCCGACGACGACGACGTTGCCGGAGGTGAACTTCGTCGAATCGGCGGTGCGGACCGGCACGGCATCGAGCACGGCGGACCCGATCAGGCCGACCTCGGCGTCACGCGCGCCGTCGGCCGGGATGCCGATGTCGATCACCTCCACGTCGCCGACGTGCGCCTTGCCGGGGTGGATCCACAGGCCGGGCTTGGCGTGGTGGAAGGTGGCGGTGGCGACCGCGCGGATCGCCGGGCCCTCGACCTCGCCGGTCGACGCGTCGACGCCGCTCGGGACGTCGGCCGCCACGACCGGCGCGGGCGCGGCGTTCATCGCCGCGATGGCGGCGGAGGCGGGGTCGCGCGGGGCGCCCGTCGCGCCCGTGCCGAGCAGCGCGTCGACGAGCGCGCCGGCAGGCTCAAGCCGCCCGGGGTCGAACGGCCGCGGCGCGTCGCCGGGAAGGCGGCGCAGCTGCTCGGCGGCGTCGCCCCGGAGGTCGCCCGGCTCGAACGTCGCCAGCACCTCGACGTCGCGCGCACCGCCGCGCAGCAGGCGCGCGGCGACGAGCCCGTCGCCGCCGTTGTTGCCCTTGCCGCAGACGACGACCACGCGGCCGAACGGCGAGCGCGCGGCCACGACGCGCGCCAGCCCCTCCCCCGCCCGCTCCATGAGGTCCAGCGACGGCACGCCGCGTTCCTGGATCGCCCACGCATCCGTCGCCCGCATGGCGGCGGCGTCCGGCAGCGGCTCGAGCCAGGGCGGGAGGCTCACGCCAGCACCGCGACCGCGCCCGCCAGCCCGCGGGTGTGCGCCAGCGACACCGAGACGGTGGCGTCGAGCTCCGCCGCCCGCGCCGCCGCGGCGCCGGAGAGCCGGACGGACGGCCGCTGGTCGCCGCCGCCGACGACCTCGACGTCGCGCCAGCTCCACTCGGTCAGCGCGAGCGCCTTGGCGACGGCCTCCTTGGCGCAGAAGCGCGCCGCGAGGTGCATCGCCGGCCGCGCCCGCGTCGCCGCGTACGCCCGCTCGGCGTCGGTGAATAGGCGGACGGCGAGCGTGGGCCGGCGCTCGAGCGCCCGCTCCAGCCGTGCGACGTCGAGGAGATCGAGGCCGATCATGATTTCGTCCTCGGACATCGCAAGCCACGTCCTGCGGACGACGTTACACGAGGTCGAGCGACGTCCTGCGGGCGACGTTACACGAGCTCTCGGAGGCGCGCAGCTGCGGCGATCGCCTCCTCGCGCGAGCGGACCCCGAGCTTGCGGTAGAGGTTCTTCAAGTGCGAGCGGACGGTCTCCGTGGAAAGGACCAGCGCGCCGGCGATGTCCTCCGTCCCCGCCCCGGCGGTCAGCAGGTCGAGCACCTCCCACTCGCGCGCGGTCAGCTCCGAGCGCACCGGTCGCAGGCCGACGCCGCCGGCCGGGGCCGCGCGGTAGTGCTCCACGAGCTGCATCGAGAGCTTGCGCGAGATCGCCGCCTCGCCGGCCAGCGCGCCGCGCAGCGCCCGCGGAAGCGACTCGACCTCGATCTCCTTGGACAGGAAGCCCGCCGCGCCGGCCCGCAGGCTGCGCAGCGCCAGCTCGTCGTCGGGCGCGCCGGCGAGGACGATGATGCGCATGAGCGGGTCCTGGGCGTAGATGCGGCGGGTGGCTTCCACGCCGTCGAGCTCGGGCAGCCGCGCGTCGAGCACGGCCACGTCCGGGCGGTAGAACAGCGCGAGCTCCACCGCTTCGCGGCCCGTCGTCGCCTCGGCGATCACCGCGAAGCCGTCACGTTGGAGCGTGTCGCGGACGAGTCTCCGCACGAGCGGATCCCCGTCCCCGACAATGGCTCGGAACGGCGGTTTCTCCTCCATCGCTTCCATGCGATGGGGAAGACTACGCCCTAGGCGGCTTCCCGTGGGTGAGATTTCTGTCCAGTCGCGGGCAGACCCGTCACCTTCCCTCCCCACCTGGCTAGGTGGAGAGTTGGGGACCTTATGAAGCGGCTCGTCATCGTCGCCGACCACTCGTTCGTGGTCCAGGCCATCCGCAGGGCGCTGCGCCAGACCACGGGCTTCCAGGTCATGGGCGTGCTCGACGGGCGCCGGGAGCTGGCGGCGGGGCTGAGCGAGCTGGCGCCCGAGGTCCTCGTCGTCGACGACATGCAGGGCCGGGGCGACACGCTCGCCCGGCTCCGCGAGGCGGCCGAGCTCGTGCCCGGCGCCAAGCGCCTGCTGCTCACGGTCGACATGGGCGAGCCGTGGCTCGACGAGGCGTTCGCCGCCGGCGCCGACGCCGTCCTCTCGAAGTCCCTCCACCCGGTGAGCATGGGCACGCTCCTCCGCGAGATCAGCCAGGGCCACGTCGTCCAGCGCTACCGCTCGGCGGCGCCGCGTCCCGTCGCGGTCGACTCCCCGCTCACGGTGCGCGAGCAGGAGATCCTCTCCCTGGCGGCCGAGGGGCACACGAACCAGCGCATCGCCTCGCAGCTCCTCGTGACCGAGCAGACCGTGAAGTTCCATCTCTCCAACACTTACCGCAAGCTCGGCGTCGCGAACCGCACCGAGGCGACGCGCTGGGCCTACGAGCACGCGCTCGTGCTCGCCCCCGCGAGCTAGCGCACTACTCGACCGTCACGGTCTTGGCCAGGTTGCGCGGCTGGTCGACGTTCAGGCCGCGCAGCCGGGCGATCCGGTAGGCCAGTAGCTGGAGCGGGATGACGCCGAGGATCGGCTGCAGCATCCAGTCCGTCCGCGGGACCGTGAGCACCTCGTCGGCGTGCGGGGCGACGCGCGGGTCGCCCTCGGTGGCCACGGCGATCGTGCGGGCGCCGCGGGCGCGAACCTCCTGCATGTTCGAGACCACCTTGTCCAGCACGGGCGAGTCGGTGGCCACGACGACCACCGGCGTGCCCTCGCCGAGCAGCGCGATCGGCCCGTGCTTCATCTCGCCAGCGGCGTAGGCGTCCGTGGCGATGTAGGAGATCTCCTTGAGCTTGAGCGCGCCCTCCAGGCACACGGCGAGGCCGACATGGCGCCCGAGGTACAGGAAGAAGTCGCTGTGGCGGAAGCGCTCGGCCACGCGGTCGACGACCTCGGTCGAGCCCTCGGTGATGGCCGAGATGGCGTTCGGCAGCCGCTTGAGGCCGGCAACCAGGTCGCGCCGGCGCTCCGCGTCGAGCGTGCCGCGCAGCTCCGCCATCCGCAGCGCGAGCAGGTACATGACCGCGACCTGGGCGACGAAGGTCTTCGTGGCGGCGACGCAGACCTCCAGGCCGGCGCGCGTGTAGAGGACGCCGTCGGCCTCGCGCGTCATCTGCGAGCCCATGATGTTTGTCACCGCCAGCACGAGCGCGCCGCGCGAGCGGGCCAGACGCAGCGCGGCCAGCGTGTCCGCGGTCTCGCCGGACTGCGAGATGCCGACGACGAGGTCCCCCGGGCCGACCACCGGGTCGCGGTAGCGGTACTCGGACGCGATGTCCATCTCCACGGGGATCCGCGCCCACGTCTCCAGCGCGTAGCGCCCGATCAGGCCCGCGTGGTAGGCGGTCCCGCAGCCGATGACGACGACGCGCTTGACGCTGCCCAGCACGTCGTCGGTGATCGCGCCGAGATCGCCCAGGTCCACGCCGTCGGGGCGCGTCGTGCGGTCGGCGATCGTCTCGGCCACCGCGTCCGCCTGGTCGTGGATCTCCTTGAGCATGAACGTCTCGTAGCCGCCCTTCTCCGCCTCGGCAGCGTCCCAGTCGATCGTCTCGATCTCGCGCTGCACCGGGCGGCCGTCGGCGGTGATGAACTCGACCCCGTCGGGACGCACGGTGACGATTTCGCCGTCCTCGATGAACTGGACGCGGCGCGTGTGGGCGAGGAAGGCGGGGATGCCGGAGCCGAGGAACTGCTCGCCGTCGCCGCGGCCGACGATCAGCGGGCATTCCTTGCGGGCGCCGACGATGACGCCGGGCTCGTCGGCGGCGACGGCCACGAAGGCGTAGTGGCCGCGCAGGCGGTTGTAGGCGCGGCGGACGGCCTCGGTCAGGTCGCCCGTCTCGTCGAGCTCGCGAGCGATCAGGTGGGCCATCACCTCGACATCGGTCTCCGAGGTGAACTCGGCGCCCTCGGCGAGCAGCTCCTCCTTGAGCTCCATGTAGTTCTCCACGATCCCGTTGACCACGATGTGGACGCGGTTGTCGGTGTCGTAGTGCGGATGCGCGTTCTCCTCGCT
>Ga0126307_10000463_pt1 | contig 25990 bp, 29 predicted proteins | sample Plot28_FD_89955 | JGI IMG/M metagenome (GOLD analysis project Ga0126307, IMG submission 89955) | Serpentine soil microbial communities from UC McLaughlin Reserve, CA, USA - Plot28 | ecosystem: Environmental > Terrestrial > Soil > Grasslands | place: USA: UC McLaughlin Reserve, Lake County... | reverse complement strand
GGGCGGAGCGAAAGAATGAGCGCGTTTTCGTGATCCGGATTGGATAGCCGGCGGGCTAGCTCGCTAGCCGTGAGGCCGCCAAGCAACCCGCCGGCTCTCTTCTAGACGTCCACGGCATCGATCCTCTTTCCCCCGGACCTTCGTCGGCGCCGGAGGGCACAAGCCGCGTCCGACGATCGTGAGCATGGGCGTGGTCGTACTCACGCCCACAGGCGTTCCTCCGCGCCGGCTCTACGTGTTGTGGGTCGGAACGGATAACCCGCTGCTGTTCGCGCGGTTGCAGCAGCTCGGCGTGAACGTGTATTTCATCCCGCGAAGCAGCTACTCAGAGGTGACGACGCTCGCGGCCGACGGAACGCGACGGACGGAGATCGTCGTGAACTACGCCGGGAACGGACCCGGGGGCTCGACTACACCCGCACCATCACCGCGACCGAGGGCATCTCGCAGACTCCTCCGGACGGGCCGGCTGCCGGCTGGTACACGCTCGGCACGAAAGGCGAGGTTGCGCTGAGCTTCATAAATGACTTCACCTCCGCGGGAACGGCGACCGTCTGCCTCGACTACGCGCCGAACTCGATTCCGACGCAGTACGGGCTCACGGAGTTCACGAACGGCTCCTGCTTCCCGACACTGCGGGCGTTCATCCGCGGAAGCTGGCAGGGGCACTGGGACCTGCTCGACTAAGTGGGAGCTGCGCGAGTGGTTGCCTTCGTGTCACGTTTCGAAAGAGGGAGGCGGCGGCGGGCTTCACGGCTCGCCGCCGCGTATTTTTAGGTCTAAACGTTGGAGCTCAACTCTGAGCACTAGAACGCGAGCTCTGGCCAAAGCTCATCAGGCCACCTTCCGATTCAGAGCGCGGCGATTCCTCGCCATCGTGGCCTTGTGCTGCTTCAGCGAGGCCCGGTAGCTCACCACATACTCGGCGCGACGCTCCCGGCGCTCAGCCTCGAGGCGCTCGGCGTTGGCTGATGCCCAGGCTTTTCGCCATTCGGCACCGCCTGACCGCGCCGGGGTACAGCTTTCGCAGTAGAGCGGACGACCCTTGCCTCGCTAGACGACCTCTTCACCGCAGGATGGGCAATCCGAGCTCAAGCGACCAACGGCTCGTTGTCGCAATGTTCTGGCTGCGATCGCCGCTGGCCTCCCCACCTTCGAGATCGCCCGGATGATGGGCACGAGCGTCGCGATGCTCGACAAAACCTACGGGCACCTGCTCCGCGATGCAGCTACGCGCGGCCGGGGGCAGCTAGATGCCTTCGACGCGACCGAGAAAGGGGGGTTTGGCGTCTATCGGGCACTACGGAGTAAGCCTTCGCCCACCGGAAAGACAAGAAAAGGCCCTTTAAGCGGGGCCTTTTCAACATCGGGGCGCCGAGATTTGAACTCGGGACCTCTTGTCCCCCAGACAAGCGCGCTAACCAGGCTGCGCCACGCCCCGTCGAAGCACAGTCTACCGCCGAATGAGTCCGGTGAACTAGCTGCGCAGGCGCTTGTAGAGCCGGTCGATCAGCTCCGGCATCGCTTCCAGTTTCCGGGTGATGACGCGAAGGCGGTACTCGCGGAAATGCTCCGGCTCGACCCCGAGAGCCTTCGCCAGCTGGCCGACGATCTTGTCCGAGGGCACCGGCCGGTTGCCGTGGACGAGGTGGTTCAGGTACCCCGCGGAGAGCTTGGTCTTGTCTGCCAGCGAGCGATAGGTCACCCCGGTCTCGGCCATCAGGCGCTCGATTGTCGGCCCGAAGGCGTCCTCGCTGAACTTCCGGCGGCGGCGCGGCATCAGAGGATGCTCCCAAGCTCGGCCAGAGGGACGCGTCGCTCCTCCCCGCTCCCGCGATCACGCACGTCGACGGCACCGTCGTCGAGCGTCTTCTTGCCGACCGTCACACGGATCGGACACCCGATGAGGTCGGCGTCGGCGAACTTCTCGCCGGCGCGACCGTCGCGGTCGTCGAGCAGGACGTCTGCGCCGGCGGCGTCGAGGGTCTGGGCAGCCTGGTCCGCCTCCGTCTCTACCCCCGGCAGTGCCACCACGTGCACATCGTAGGGGGCAATCGACCTCGGCCACGAGATTCCCTGCTCGTCGTGGCGCTGCTCGACCACTGCGGCCAGGACGCGTCCGGGGCCGATTCCGTAGCACCCCATGATCAGGGGCCGCTCCGTGCCGTCCTCGTCCAGAAAGGTCGCAGCGAGCGCCTCCGAAAACCGCGTCTCCAGCTTGAAGATGTGCCCCACTTCGATTGCCACCTGCAGACGTAGATGCCCGCCGCAGCGAGGACATGCGTCTCCGGCGCGAACCTCTCGCAGGTCGGCGAAGCGAGCCTGGAAGTCCCGGCCGGCCTGCACGCCGCGCAGGTGGCGGTCGTCGCGGTTGGCACCGACCACATACTGGCCCTCGCGCAGGGTTTCGTCGGCCACCACCTCGACCGGCGCGCCGACCGGCCCGATCGAGCCACCGTCCGCGCCGAAGGCGTCACGGATCTCCTCCGGCTCAGCGGGCCTGAAATCCTGGCCAAGGGCAGCCAGAAGCTTCATCTCGTTGAGCCGGTCGTCGCCACGGACGAGCGCCAGCACGAGCCCCTCCTCCGTGACGACGGGCATTGCCTTCGCCGTCGCGCGCGCGTCGACGCCCAGGAACGCCGAGACCCCCTCGATCGTCCCCTGGCCAGGGGTCTCCACCTCTTCTGGCGCTGCCAGCCTCTCCGGAAAGTCCGCAGCGGAGGGAACGCCGCCGGCGATCTCGAGGTCGGCCGCGTAATCGCCGTTCTCGCAGATCACGAGCGTGTTCTCCCCTGCTCCGGCAGGGGCGAGGAAGTCCTGGCTGCCGCTGCCGCCCATGATCCCCGACTCGGCCGCCACCTCATGCGTCTCAAGCCCGCAGCGCTCGAACATCCGCTTGTAGGCCTCGGAATGCCTGCGGAAGCTCTCGTTGAGCCCGGCCTCGTCGCGGTCGAAGGAGTAGGCGTCCTTCATGATGAACTCGCGCACGCGGATCAGGCCACCGCGTGGCCGCGGCTCGTCGCGGAACTTGACGGAGAAGTGGTAGAGGGTCTGGGGCAGCTGCTTGTAGCTCTGGAGCGCCCGCGCATGGAACGTCACAGTCTCCTCGTGGGTCATCGGCAGGACGAAGTCGCGGCCGGCGCGATCCTTGAGCTTGAACAGCTCGGGGATTCGGATTCGACCCGAGGCCTCCCAGAGCTCCGCCGGCGTGAGCACGGGCATCAGCATCTCCTGGCCGCCGATCGCGTCCATCTCCTCGCGGATGATCTGGACGACCTTCTCGTGCACCCGCCAGCCCAGCGGTAGGTACGTCCAGACTCCGGCGCTCACTTGGCGAATGAAGCCGCCGCGCACGAGCAGCTTGTGGCTCGCCGCGTCGGCGTCCGCGGGGTCCTCGCGCAGGGTGGGCAGGAAGAGCTTCGAGGCTCGGGCGATCATCGTTGCCCGGGCAGGCTACTCCAGCGGGATCATCGAGGCTTCCGCCATCGCCAGTGCGGCCGGCTTGGCCATCTTCAGGCGCTTCGGGCGGTGCATCCCGTCGGCGATCCATTTGTCGATCTCGTGGAAGAGCTCCTCGATCAGGATGTCCGAGGAGACCTTCTTCAGCACGCGGCCATGGGCGTAGACGAAGCCAACGTCACGGCCGCCGGCGATGCCGAAGTCCGCGTCACCCGCCTCGCCAGGCCCGTTGACCGCGCAGCCCAGCACGGCCACCTCGAAGTGCTGCGGGTACTCGCGCAGCCGCTCCTCGACGACCTCCGCGAGCTGCTGCACGCCGACGTTGTCGCGCCCGCAGGAAGGGCACGCGATCATGATGGGCCCGCGCTCACGAAGACCGAGCGCCTTGAGGATCTCGTAGGCCGTCTTGACCTCCTCCACCGGATCGGCGGTCAGGGAGACGCGGATCGTGTCACCGATCCCGTCCACGAGCAGCGCACCCATTCCGACCGCGCTCTTGATCGAGCCGGAGTACGGCGTCCCGGCCTCGGTGACGCCCAGGTGGAGCGGGTAGGGCACCTTCGAAGAGAGCAGCCGGTAGGCGCGGATCATGGTCGGCACGTGGCTCGACTTGACCGAGATCTTGAAGTCGTAGAAGCCCAGGCTCTCGAGCAGGCGCACCTCCTCGAGCGCCGCCTCGACGAGCGCCTCGGCCTGGTCGTGCTGCGCGAGCTCCGCAAGGTGCTTCGGCAGCGAGCCCGAGTTGGCGCCGATCCGCATCGGCATGCCTGCCTGCTTCGCTGCGCGCACCACCTCAGCGACCTTGTCCGGCCCGCCGATGTTTCCCGGGTTGATCCGAACCGCGGCCACTCCCGCCTCGATCGCCCGCAACGCGAGGCTGGCGTTGAAGTGAATGTCCGCGATCACCGGCAGCGGCGAGAGGCGGACGATCTTCGGCAGCGCGTCGGCGTCCGCGCTCTTCGGCACCGCCACACGGACGATCTCGCAGCCGGCGGAGGCCAGCGCGGCGATCTGAGCGGTCGTGGCCTCGACGTCGTGGGTCTTCGTCAGCGTCATCGACTGCACGACGACGGGCGCGCCACCGCCGATCTGGACGTTGCCTACGGTGATCGCGTGCTCACTGGCCACGCGCTGAGTCTAGCCCCCTCGGATGTTTCCGATGTCGTTCGAGAGCCCGACGAAGAAGAGCAGCAATACCAGGGCGATTCCCACCGCCGAGACGCGTTCGTAGACCGCCCGCCCGACCGCCCGGCCGCGCAGGCCTTCGATGATCGAAAAGGCCATGTGACCCCCGTCGAGCGGCAGCAGCGGCAGCAGATTCAGCAGCGCCAGGGACAGGCTGATCAGCGCCAGCACCTGCAGGTACTCCCGGTAGCCGACCTGCGCCGCCTTGCTCGACTGGCGCACGATCCCCACCGGGGTCGAGACCTGCTTCCGGCCGGAGCCGCTCACGACGTGAGTCAGCCAGGAGCCCATCGCCTTGGTCACGAGCCAGGTGTCCTTCCCTGCCAGGCCTACCGCATGGATTGGGTCGTAGTGCTTGTACTTCACCACCGAGGGGCGAAAGCCGAGCACGTAGACCCCGTCGGTCTTCTGGGGCCGGGCCGGCCGTAGCTCGACATACCTGCCGTCGCGCAGTACGGAGATGACCAGCGGCTTCCCACGGCTACCGTGGATCGAATCCCGGACGTCGTCGAAGTCGTCCGTTTGAACTCGGTCGACGCCGATGATCACGTCGCCGGACTTCAGGCCTGCTGCCGCCGCCGGCGTCCCGGGGCTGACGTCGGCGACCCGCCGTGAAACGTCCGATGGAATGCCGACCACATAGACGGACGCCAGCAGCGCGATCGCGAAGAGGAGGTTCGTGCCGGGCCCCGCCGCGATCACCGCCAGTCGCTTCGAGGTGCGCTGGCGCCAGTACGCGTCCGAGCCCAGCGCATCCGCGACCTCGTCCAGGCCGCGAGCGGCGGCTCGTTTCGCGTTCGCCGAGAGGGGCGCCCGCTCGATCGCGCCCTCGAGCTCTCGCAGGGCCTCGCGAGCGCCCTCGAAGTCGGCCTGGGCGATGCGGCGCTTGACCCGCTCGACATCCGGGAGCAGGCGCGGCGACTCGTACAGCGCAGGCCCGAAATGCACGTCCAGGTCGGACGGTGCGGGCCGGTGCATCCCCGGAATCTTCACGTAGCCGCCGAGCGGGATCGCGCCGAGGCCATACTCGATGCCGTTGCGTGTGGTCTTGAGCAGGGCGGGCGGAAATCCGATGTAGAAGCGCCGCGGCTTCATCCCGACGGCCCGGGCCGTGAAGAAATGGCCGGCCTCGTGGATGAGGATCAGGAACGCCAGTCCGGCGATCGAAACGAGAACACTCATGCGACCGGAAGGCCCCTTTCCGCGAGCCTGCGTGCCGTCGCGTCCGCCTCCACAAGCTCATCTAGGCTCCGTGCGGCCGCGCCGTCAATACCGGCGAGCGTCTCCTCGACGGTCGCTGCGATCCCGAGGAACGGCAGCCGGCCCTCGAGGAAGGCCGCGACGGCGACCTCGTTCGCGGCGTTGAAGGCGCAGGGATAGGTGCCTCCCTTCTCCCCCGCGCGACGGGCCAGCGCGAGCAGCGGGAACGTCTCGAGGTCGGGGGCCTCGAACTCGAGCACGAGCCCGTTCACGAAGTCGAGCGGCGGCACCGGCGTTGCCGAGCGCTCCGGGTAGGTGAGCGCGAACGAGATCGGCACGCGCATGTCCGGATAGCCGAGGTGCGCGAGCGACCCACCGTCCCGGAAGCGCACGAGCGCGTGCACGATCGAGGTCGGCTGAAGCACGACCTCGATCCGCTCGTATGGGAGACCGAAGAGGAAATGCGCCTCGATCAGCTCGAGCCCCTTGTTCGCGAGAGTCGCCGAATCGACCGTGATCTTGGGGCCCATCCGCCACGTCGGGTGCGCAAGTGCCTCTGCCGGCGCGACCTCTTCGAGCTCGTCGCGCGAGCTGCCGCGAAAAGGTCCCCCGGATCCCGTGAGCACGAGCGAGTGCACCTCGTTGGGAGTGCGGTCTTCGAGGCACTGGAACGCCGCCGAATGCTCGCTGTCGACTGGGAGCAGAAGGCCTCCACCCCGCTCCTGCGCCTTCAGGGCAAGCTCGCCCGCGGCAACGAGGCTCTCCTTGTTCGCGAGCGCGAGCGTGACGCCGTGCTCGAGCGCCCAGAGCGTCGCAGGCAGTCCTGCGAAGCCGACGACCGCGTTCAGCACGACGTCCGGCTCCGCTTGGTCGAGCAGCTCGGTCAGATCGCCGCCCACCTGCGTCAACGGCGCGAGCCCTTCCACCGATCGCGAGCCGGAGGCGGCCGCGACGAGCTCCAGCTCGGGGTGGCTCTGGACGATTTCGACCGCCTGACGGCCGATCGAGCCTGTGGCCCCGAGCAGGGCGATGCGTTTCATCCCGTCGAAGTGTACGGCCGCGTACCCTTGCTCGGATCGCCCTAGGAGAGCGCCAGAATCGTGTAGTAGGAGGCGACTGCGGCGAAGAGCAGCGAGTCGATTCGATCGAGCACGCCGCCGTGCCCGGCCAGGAGCCTGCCCGTGTCCTTCACCTGCAGGTCTCGCTTGATCGCCGACTCGAAGAGATCGCCCAGCGGGGCTGCGATCGCGATCACCCCGCCAAGGATGAGCGAGCGCCAGATGTCCAGGAAGTCGGAGCTGTAAAGCGCGAAGAATGGGACGAGGATCGCGACCGCCGTGCCCGCGATCAGCCCCTCCCAGGTCTTCCCGGGGGAGATCGTCGGCGCCAGACGGTGTCGTCCGACGAGCAGCCCGGTGAAGTAGGCAATCGTGTCCGAGGCGAAGACCGCGAGCAGGACGGTGAACACCGCGAGCCGCCCGTCATCGTCGGGCGAGATCGCGCGCAGCAGCACCACATGGCTCAGGCCGAGGCCTATCCAGCCGGCACCGAGGACTGTCGTGCCGACCGCAACGGTGATCGACTGCCGGGTCTGTGAGATGCCCTTGAGTACGAAGGCCAGCAGGAACGTCGTGAGGAAACCAGCCGACATCCAGGTTGCGTCGCCGAGCCAGGCCCCGAGGAGCGAGAGCAGGCCACCCGCGTAACCCGCCAGCACCAAGGGGCGAAGGGGCCGCGCGATCCAGAAGAGCTCGTGCAGGGCCAGGGTCGCCGCGACCGCCACGAGGGCGAAGAGCCACGAGCCGCCGAGCCAGACGAGGTACAGAACGAGCGGCAGCCCGACGACTGCCACCGCGATGCGCGACCAGAATGCGGTCATCGTCCGCCGAAGCGGCGCCTCCGCCGGGCATAGGCGGCCAGCGCGTGCTCGAGCTCGCGCCGACCGAAGTCCGGCCAGAGCCGGTCGAGGAAGATCAGCTCCGAGTACGCGAGCTGCCAAAGCAGGAAGTTCGAGATCCGAAGCTCGCCGGAGGTACGGATCAGGAGATCTGGGTCCGGCAGCTCTGGTGCGTAGAGGTTCGCCCGCAACAGGTTCTCGTTGACTTCGGCGGCGTCGACGCCGGCCTCCACCAGCCGGCGCGCCGCCTCGACCAGCTCCGCCCGCCCGCCGTAGTCGAAGGCGATCCAGAGGTTGAGCCGCTCGTTCCCGGCCGTTTCCTTTTCGAGGCCGGCCATCTGCTCCTGCAGCTCGGCCGGGGCCCGGTCACGCCGCCCGATGAACCGCGTGCGGACGCCCTGCTGCGCGAGATCCGGCAGCTCGCGCTCGATCGTCTCCCCGAAGATCTCCATCAGCGAGTCCACCTCCACGGGCGACCGCGACCAGTTCTCCGTCGAGAAGGCGTAGACGACGAGCGCCTCGACTCCGAGGTCGATCGCCGCCTCGACCGTCCGCCGCAGCGCCTTCGTGCCCTCGCGGTGGCCGGCGGCGACCGGCAGGCCGCGCTGCTCAGCCCAACGTCCGTTGCCGTCCATGATGATCGCCACGGCGCGGGCAGCCTCCGGCAGGTCGGGCTCAGCGGCAGGCTTGACGCCGCGGAGGTTGCGGATGCGAGTGAGCAGCTTCATGCCGAAATCCCGTCAGACTTCGAGGATCTCGGCCTCTTTCTTCTTCAGCAGCTCGTCGATCGTGTGCGTGTTCTCGTCGGTGAGCTTCTGGACCCGCTCTTCTGCTCGGCGTTCCTCGTCGCTCCCGACCTCACCGTTGTCCACGAGCTCCTTGAGGTGATGCATGACGTCGCGGCGGACGTTGCGCACTGCGACTCGCCCGTCCTCCGCCATCTGGCGGACGATCTTGACGAGCTCCTTGCGCCGCTCCTCCGTGAGCTGCGGGATCGGTAGACGGATCAGCTTGCCGTCGTTGGACGGTGTCAGGCCGAGGTCCGACTCGAGGATCGCGCGCTCGATTGCCGAGACGGAGTGGGGGTCGAACGGTTGCACGGTGAGCATGCGCGGCTCCGGCGAGTTCACCGTCGCGAGCTGCTTCAGCGGCGTCTTCTGACCGTAGTAGTCGATCTGGACGCGGTCGAGCAGGCTCGTCGAGGCGCGGCCCGTCCGCAGCGTCGAGAACTCGGTCTGGGCTGCCTCGACCGACTTGTGCATTCGACGCGTTGCGTCCTGAATCAAATCCTCGATCGCCATCTGGCCTCCTTGCTCAAGGGGTCGAGACGATGGTGCCAACCCGCTCGCCGTGGACGACTTTACGGATGTTGCCGTCCTCGAGGGCGAAGACGTAGATCGGCAACCGGTTGTCCATGCAGAGGGAGAGCGCCGTCGTGTCCATCACGCGCAGGCCGCGCTCGATCACCTGCAGGTGGGTGAGCTCCGGAACGAGAGCCGCATCGGGGTCGACACGGGGGTCGCCGTCGAGCACGCCCTCGACCGCGTGCTTGGCCATGAGGATCGCCTCGGCGCCGATCTCGAGCGCCCGTAGAGCGGCCGCGGTGTCGGTGGTGAAGTACGGGTTGCCCGTTCCCGCCGCGAAGATCACCACGCGCTGCTTCTCGAGGTGGCGGATCGCCCGGCGGCGGATGTATGGCTCGGCGACCTCGGCCGCGGCGAGCGCGGAGAGGATTCGCGTCGGAGCGCCGCGGCGCTCGAGCGCGTCCTGGAGCGCGAGCGCGTTCAGGAGTGTCGCGAGCATGCCCGCGTAGTCCGCGGTCGCTCGATCCATCCCGTCCGCGGCCGCCTCGATGCCGCGGTAGATGTTCCCGGCGCCGACGACGATCGCCATCTCGAGGCCCGTGCGGTGCACCTCGACGATCTCCGCTGCGATGACCGCGATCCGCTCGGGGTCGAGCCCGTACTGCTTCTCGCCCATCATCGCCTCCCCCGAGAGCTTCAGGAGCACCCTGTGGAAGGTGGGCGCTGCCTCTGCCGTTGCCTTCGCACCTGCCTCCGATCCGGTTTCTGCGGGAACGGCTTCGGTCACTCGGCCAACGCGTAGCGGACGAACTCGAGCACCTCGAGCCCCGCTTGCTCGAGCGCCAGGGCCGTCGTCAGGGAGGGATCGTGGATCCAGGCCTGCTCGCTCAGCGCGATCGCGGCCAGGTATTCCTTGCGCAGGCGGCCCTCGACGATCTTCCCGCGAACCTCCTCCGGCTTGGACTGAACATCTGGCTGCTGCTCGTAGATCGCGCGCTCCGAGGCGAGCTCCTCCGCCGGTACGTCGTCGACGCTGAGAAAGCGCGGTGCGGCGAAGGAGATGTGCATCGCCACGCGCCGGGCGGCGGCCGTCTCGCCGCCGCGGGCCCGCACGAGGACTCCGATCTTGTTTGCGGGCGGGTGGACGTACTCAGCCAAGAGCTCGGCGTCGCCGGCCTCCATTCGCGTTGCGCCGCGGATCTCGACGTTCTCCTTGAGCCGGCCCACGAGCTCCAGGCGCTGTTCCTCGAGCCCGGCGACGGCCTCAGGGCCCCCGGCCTCGACGGCTTCCAGCACCACCTCGGCGAAGCGCAGGAACTCGTCATTCTTCGAGACAGGCTCCGTCTCGCAGCCGATCGCGACGATCGCCCCGACGTCGCCGGACACGGTCGCGAGCACCTCGCCTTCGGTGGTCTCGCGCCCTGCCTTCTTGCCGGCTGCGGCCATGCCCTGCTCGCGCAGCAGGCGCTGCGCCGCCTCGACGTCTCCCCCGGTTTCCTTTAGCGCGCGCTTGGCGTCCATCATGCCCGCGCCGGTCAGGTCGCGAAGCTCCTTGACGAGCCCCGCAGCGATCTGCACCTGGCTCATTGCGTCTCCTGGGGAACCGCGTCTGCTTCGCTCTCGGGCTTCGGCTCTGCCTCTGGGGCGGCAGTTTCCGCCTCCGGAGCGGCGCCCGCTGCCTCGGCCGGAGCCTGCCCATCGGCGCCTGCCTGTGCCGGTGCCTCAGGTCCGGTTTCCTCGAGCGGCGGCGCGAAGTCAGCCGGAGTGGCCTTCGCCTTGCCGGCTGCGATCCCGTCGGCGACGGCGCGGATGATCAAGCTGCACGACCGGATCGCATCGTCGTTGCCGGGGATCACGAAATCGGCCTCGTCGGGGTCGCAGTTGGTGTCCACGAGCGCGATCACGGGCAGTCCGAGCCGCTGCGCCTCGCGCACGGCCAGCTGCTCCTTGCGCAGGTCGACAATGAAGACGGCGTCGGGCTGCTTGCGCATGTCGGCGACGCCGCCGAGATTGGACTCGAGCTTCTCGAGCTCGCCCTGCATCGAAATGCGCTCCTTCGGCGGAAGCAGCGCGAGCTGCCCCTCGTCGCGCAGCCGGCGTAGCTCGTGGAGGTGCTCGATCCGCTCGGAGATCGTACGCCAGTTGGTGAGCAGGCCGCCGAGCCAGCGGTGGTTGACATACGGCATGCCGACGCGCTTCGCGTCCTCTTCGATGCCGTCCTGGGCCTGCTTCTTGGTGCCGACGAAGAGCACGGTGCCGCCGCGCTCGGCGAGGTTGCGCACGAACGACTCGGCCTCCTCCAGGCTCTCCGCGGTCTTCTGCAAATCGATGATGTAGATGCCGCCGCGCTCGCCGAAGATGAAGCGCTTCATCTTCGGGTTCCAGCGGCGCGTCTGGTGACCGAAATGGACTCCAGCCTCCAGGAGCTCTCGCATGCTGACGGACAAGGTGGTTCCTTTCTGTCGGTTCTTGTGGCTCTTGCGCCGGTGGGGAGCCGGATGGAACCGACGCCCAAATGCGCCGGCACCGCCACCCGCCCGTTCCGCCGGGTTGGGTTTCAGATCGTGACATTGTAGCCAAGGCACGTGGATTGGCCGCCTTCGGCCAGGTCCTGAGGAGACTCTGCCGGCGCCTGCTGCGCTCGTGGAGCCGGCCACAAGGAGGAGGCGGCACCCCGCGGGGCAAGGTTCCCCCGGTTCCGCTTAGGTTTCGGCATCCGCGTGCCGATCCATCATGGTGAGTGGTGAGCACGCGCGCATCGGTACCCGCGCTCGAGGAGCTCGCCGTCGCGATCCAGGCGACGGCCTGGGACCTGGCCCTCGCGGTCGTGGACGAGGGGCTCCTCGACGATCAGATCCCGTCGCTTCAGCGCCTCGGGCGCCTCGGGCAGCTCGGTGACATGCCGACGTTCATCGTCGAGCTCTCGCGGGAGCTGATCAACCCTCAGCCCGAGCGGCTCAGGCGCGGCAGCCCGCTCGCAGCGCAGGCTCGCGACCACGCGCGACAGCGTGAATCCTTCGGCTTCGCCCCGCGGGAGGTCGTGACCGAATTCTTGATCCTCCGGCGAATCCTGTGGCGCTTCGTCACGGCGCGGGCGGCCGAGCTCGACCGTGAGGACGTGCTCACGTGCGAGCGCCGGCTCAACGACACGATCGACCAGCTCGTGACCGAATGCGTCGTCGCGTACTTCGACCGCGCGACTTCGGAGCTTGCCCACGAGGCGCGGCACGACCAGCTCACCGGGCTCTTGCACCACCAGGCCTTCCTGCGGGAGCTCGAACTGGAGCTGGAGCGCTCGGCGCGTTACGGGCACGGCGTCGCGCTCGTCTTCCTCGACGTCGATCGTTTCAAGGAGGTCAACGACACCCTCGGCCACCAGGAGGGCGATCACGCGCTGAAACGGCTCGCGGGAGTCCTACGCGAGTCGCTGCGTTCCTCCGACCTCGCGGGACGCATGGGCGGCGACGAGTTCACCGCCTACCTCGTCGAGGCAGACGAAGAAACCGGCTCGCGCCTGCTCGGACGGCTGAACGATCGCGTCGACGAGCTGATCGCCGCGGGCGAGCTCCCTGCCGGATGCACCTTTAGCGCAGGACTGGCCACGTTTCCGCACGAGGCCGCCGATGCAGACGCCCTCTTCCGGCTCGCCGACGAACGCCTCTACGAAGCGAAGCGTTCCAAGGCCGACTGAAGCTCCGGCGGCAGCGCCGACTCGAGCTCGATCACGTCCCCGCTCACAGGATGCGGAAACGCTAGCCGCCAGGCGTGCAGGAACTGACGCTTGAGCTGGTCGTCGGGAATTCCGTACACCGGATCGCCGACGACCGGTAGCTCGATCGCTGCCAGGTGAACGCGGATCTGGTGTGTCCTGCCCGTCTCGAGCCGCACGTCGAGCAACGCGTGCTTGTCGAGCAGCTGCTCGACCTCGAAGTGCGTGACCGCTTGCCGCGGCGTGTCGGTGTCGAGCGAGTGACGTGTCGGGTCGTGCCGATCGCGGCCGATCGGGGCTTCGATGCGGCCTCGCCAGGAACGCGGGCGGCCGCGAACGAGAGCCTTGTAGCGACGCTCGAGCTCGCGGTTGCGGACGAGCTCCTGCAGCCGCCCATAGGCTTCCTCGGTCCGCGCGACCACGAGCAAGCCGGAGGTGTCGCGGTCGAGACGGTGCACGATCCCCGGCCGCTCCTCGTCCCCGCCCGCGGTGCGTCCCACGAGGCCGTGCACCATGGTGCCGGTGGCGTGCCCGGGAGACGGATGGACGACGATCCCGGCGGGCTTGTCCACCACCAGCAGGTGGTCGTCCTCGTACGCGATCCGTAGCGGCAGATCCTCGGCTCGAAGCTCGATCTCCGTCCTCTCCGCTACCTCGAGCTCCAGCTCCTCGCCGCCCTCGAGGCGGTGGCTCTTGCGCCGTTTCGTTCCGTCCACGAGCGCCGCGCCTTCCTCGACGAGGCGCTCCGCAGCCGCGCGCGAGCCGACCTCCGGCAGCGAGGCGAGAAAGTGATCGAGCCGCCCGCCCGCGGCCTCCGCGGGAACAGCGACCCGCAAAGGCATCGTTCGCTTCGCCGTCAGCGCTGCCGGGTCTCGCCCAGCAGGAGCGCGACGAACAGGATCCCGACGCCGACCACGATGAAGCTGTCGGCCAGGTTGAACGCCGGCCAGTAGCGCAGGTCGAGGAAATCCGTCACGTGCCCGAGGCGAATCCGGTCGATCAGGTTCGAGGTCGAGCCGCCGATGAGGAGACCGAGCGCGACGGGCAGCACCGGATGCCGTGCTCCCGAGCGCGCGAAGAAGAGCAGCATCCAGCCGACGGCAAGGGCGGTGAGCGCCGTCACCACCGCTGTCGCGCTCGCGAAGAGGCCAAACGCAATCCCGGAGTTCTGGACATGGTGGATCGAGAAAGGCCCCAGCACATGCAGGTCCTCGTCGAGCGCGAGCTCTGAGGCGACGATCAGCTTCGTCAGCTGGTCGGCAGCGATCGCCGCGAGTACGACCGCGCCCAGCCCCACCCACTGTTGGGCGTGGGCAGCGAGCGAGCGTTCCGCGACCGAGACCGGGGTTAGCGCGTCCGTGCTCGAGCCGACGCGGACGTCGAGTGTCCGCGAGGCGGGTTCGGTCACCCGCGCTCCTCCTTGCGCTTGCAGTCGATGCACCGGATCGTCCACGGCAGCGCTTCGAGCCGCTCCTCGCCGATCGGCTGACCGCACGTGCTGCAGATCCCAAAGGTGCCATCGTCGATTCGCGCGAGCGCGGCGTCGATCGCCTCCAACAGGCGCCCCTCGTTCTCTTCCAGGCTGTAGTCGAGCTCGCGGTCGAAGGTGACCGTAGCCACGTCGGCAGGATGGTTGTCGGCGGTGCTGTCCTGCGCCTCGTCCTGGATATTCCCCGGGTTCTCGTCGTGCAGGTAGTCGATCGCCTCCTTGACCCGCTTGCGCTCGTCGAGCAACCGTTTGCGGAAGTGCTCGGTGTCGATCGTCGTGCTCACGCGGTCGCCCCTTCCAGCCGCCGCTCGCTCTCGGACCCGTCGATGCCTTCCAACCGGACGACCCTTTCCCGCGCTGTGTGGCCCCAAACGATCGAGAACGATCGCCGCGGCAGCGCAAGTCGGCTTGCAAGGACGGCGAGCACCGCCTCGTTGGCGCGCCCCTCCTCGGGGGCTGGCGTCACGCGCACCTTCCAGCCGTCACCGTGACGGCCGACAAGCTCGCTGCGGCGCGCACCGGCCGAGACTCGAAGCCGCAGCCGAGTCGAGGGCTCTCCCATGAAGGAAGTATAGGTTCGGCACCCAGGCTGTCAGGCGGCCTCGGCATCCGCCCCCGCGTCGTCGACCGCGTCGAGCGCGGCCTCGAGCAGGGCGCGGATCTTGCGCGCCTCGGCGAGCAGCCGCTCGCGCTCTGCGGCGGCTGCTCTGGTCACGGCTCGGGCCTCCGCGTGGGCCTCGTCGACGACGAGCGTCGCCTCGCGCGTGGCGTGATCCTTGAGCTCGTGTGCCGACTTTTCGGCTGAGACGAGAGTCGTCCGCAAGAGCGTCTCAAGGTCGCGGTGACGCGAGAGCTCGGACTCGAGCTGCTCGATCCGGTCGGCGAAGTCGGCGCGCTGGCGCCAGACCTCCTCGAAGGATTCCGCGATCTCTTCGATCAGGCGGTCGACGGGCTGGCGACGGTAGCCGAGCAGGCCCCGCCTGAAACGTATGTGGTGAAGCTCGACCGGCGAGATGGTCATGGCTGCCTCCTTCTCAGGCGAAGCGGTTGAAGATTTCGTCGATCACGCGCATGAGCACGAACAGCGAGAAGATGGCCACGACCGGCGAGAGGTCGAGTGGCCCGAGCGGCGGCAGGAGTCGCCGAAAGAGCCGTAGGTAGGGCTCGCAGACGTCTCGAAGGAAATCCGCGATCCGCCGTACCCAGATGTTGTACGGGAGCCGCACCCACGAGGTCAGCACGTAGGCGAAGATCAGCAGGACGTAGACGTAGATGAAGACGTCGATGAAGTGGTTGACCGACGTGGCCGCGTCGGCGAGCAGCGCAAGCGTGACCATCAAACGTGAATTCGTTCCAAGGAACGCAAGTCCTGGCTTCCAGGGCTTCGACGGGTCATTTCAGACGGGCGACCGGCTAGGTCGGGCGCCCCAGAGCGGCGCCGCAACCGGCGCCTCGCGCCGGACTGCTCGGCTGTTGCTCTAGGCCTGATTGAAGAAGCCGCGCTCGATGAGGCGTGCCCGCTCCTCCGCCGAGACCTCGACGTTTCTCGGCGTCAGCAGGAACACCTTGTCGGCCACGCGCTGCATGCCACCATCGAGGGCGTAGGTGAGCCCGCTCGTGAAGTCGATCAGGCGCTTCGAGAGCTCCTGGTCGGCGCCCTGGAGATTGAGGATGACCGGGACGCCGTCCTTGTACTTGTCCGCAATCTGCTGCGCGTCGTTGAAGCTGCGCGGGACGACGAGGTGCACTTGCACCGAAGGCACGGCACGCATAGGCATCGGTGCGGCCGGTCGGCGGTTCCCTCCGCGAGGCCGCATGACGGCCGTCCGGGGCGCCGATTCCTCCGGTTCCGGGTCGGTCCAGTCGTCGAAATCCTGCTGGCGGCCGCGCGGAGTCAGCCGACGGACGTTCGGACGTTCGCTGTAGGTGCGCTCGAGGTCTTCCTCGGTGAGGTAGCCGTCCTCGTCCCAGTCTTCGTCTTCCTCGGCGATCCCGAAGTAGACGAGCGTTCGGTTCCAAACGTCTGCAAATCCCATGATTCCCGAATGTTAACTCCGGTAGAGAACGGACCCAAGCCGGACTATCGTCGCACCCTCGTCGGCGGCCACGCGGTAATCCTGGCTCGTGCCCATCGAAAGCTCTCGCAGGCCGTACTGCTCGGCGAGGACGCGCAGACGCCGGAAGTACGGGCGCGACAGCTCGGGATCGTCGGTGGCGGGCGGCATCGTCATCAGCCCGCGCACGTCGTCGTAGAGCTCGATGAACCGCTCCAGCTCGGCTTCCGGCACCCCCGACTTCGTCTTCTCGCCCGCGAGGTTGACCTCGACGAGGGCGGGAATATCCAGCCGCTTCGCCGCCGATTCGCTCGAGAGGGAATGGCAGAGCTCGCAGAGGTGGTTGACCGTCTTGGCCTTGCGGCTCTGAAGATGGCCGATGAAATGCCAGCGGAAGGCCTCTCCGTAGCGGGCGTGCTTAGCCTCGAGATCCTGCGCGCGGTTCTCGCCGACGACCTCCACCTCGGCTTCGGCAAGGGCTGACAGCTCGTCCAGTGAGACGTACTTCGTGGCCGCGACGATGGTCACCTGTTGGCCGAGCTCGGCGCGAATACGTTCGTAGTTGGCGCGGATTCGCTCAGGCGATACGGCCAATCACGCCCTGCCTTCCGGTCAGGCCCTCGTCGCGGCGGTGCGAGAAGAAGCGCGCCGGCGAACAGGCGGTGCAGAGGTCGATGCGGTCGACCCGTACGCAGCCGGCCACGCGGAGAGCTCGCTCGGCGGCCGTCCAGAGATCGAGCCTGCGCTCGCGGTAGAGCCCAAACCCGAACGCGCGGCGAAACCGGTCTGCGACGTCCTCGCCGACCTCGTAACAGCACGGCCCGATGGCCGGCCCCAGCGCCGCTGCCACTGCGCGGCCGCCGAGAGCAGACACGCCCGCGGCCACGATTCCCTCAAGCAGGCCGCGCCAGCCCGCGTGCAGCAGGGCCAGCGCAGGCCCGGAACCGTTTGCACGCGCGAGTGCGATCGGGAGGCAGTCGGCAGCGAGAGCGAGCACCGGCAAGCCACGCTCATCGGTCCAGATGCCATCCCCGTGCGCGTCCCGGCAGCCGGGTCGTGCGCGCAGCACATCGGCCGAGTGGTGCTGGTAGTTCATCGCGAGCGCGTCGGGCTGGGCGCCGATCTCCGCGCAGAGCCGCCGGCGATTCTCGTTGACCCGCTCCGGCTCGTCGGCGGTGGCGCGGCCGAGGTTGAGCGAGGTGAACGGACCCTCGCTGACCCCGCCCTCACGCGTCGAGAAGACGACCTCGTACGGACCGGGCGCGTCCTCCCAGCGGATCACTGTGCAATCAGCTCCCGCGCGGCCGCAAGCTCGGACTCGCGACCGTCGAGCTCCCCGTTCAGCTTGCGGCGGCGCAGCTCCGCGAGCACCTCCCCCACCCGCGGCGACTCGTTCAGGCCGAGCTCGGCGAGGTCGGAGCCGCTTACCTCGAGCCGCACGTCGCGGAGGCGCTCGAAGTACGCGTGCAGGGGCGGCAATTCGGCAAGAGCGAGCGCAAAGAGCGGCGCGTCGGGGGCGTAGGGGTCGGCGAGCGCAACCACCTCGGCGGGCTGGGCGCCCTTCTCCAGCCGCTCGACTATGCGAGGGGCGACAGTGACAGCCGCCGCGATCCGCTCCGCATCCCGGCGGCGCACCTTCAGGCGCTGAAGCCACGCGTAGACCTCGTCCGGCGGCAGCCGCCGGGCAAGCGCGGCGAGCCCCAGGCGCCAGGCGGGGATGGCGAGGCCGTAGCGGTCGCGCAAGGCGGTCAGGCGGCGGAGGAGCTCGACGGCCTCCTCGTCTGCCGCGAGGTGCGGATGGATCGCGCGGTCGGCGCCGAGCTCGGCCAGCCGTAGGATCGAGTGCTCGAGCTCGCCTTCCTCGAGCAGTGCCACCAACTCGTCTCGCAGGCGGGCTGACGAGAGGTCGCCGACTAGACCCATCTCGATCGTCCCCCGAGCAAGCCGCAGCGTGTGCTCGTCCATGCGAAAGCCGTAGCGGTTCTCGTAGCGAATGCTCCGGAAAATCCTGGTCGGGTCGTCGATGAACGAAAGGTTGTGCAGGACGCGAACCGTCTTCGCTTCGAGGTCCCGCCGTCCGCCGAAGGGGTCCACGAGGCGGCCGAGGTCGGCGCCCTTGAGCGACACGGCCATCGCGTTGATCGTGAAGTCGCGGCGGAAGAGGTCCTCGCGGATCGACGCGTGCTCGACCGTCGGCAGTGCTGCCGGCGCATCGTAGAACTCGGTGCGGGCGGTGACCACGTCCACGCGCTCGTCATCGCCGTAGATCACGACCGCGGTCCCGAATTTCTCGTGCGCGCGCACGCGGCCGCCGAGCGCGTCGGCCAGCGCCTGGGCCAGCGCGATCGCGTCGCCTTCGACCGCGATGTCGACGTCGAAGCTGCGCTCGCCGAGCAGGATGTCGCGTACGGTGCCGCCGACGAGGTAGACGCCCTCGAAAGGCTCCGAGACCGCAGCGACGGCTTCGAAGACCCGCTGCAGCCGTTGCAGCTGCGCAAGCTGGTCGGTCAACATCGCCCCAGGACGCTCCGGGGGCGCCGCTTGCTCGCCCAGCGCGCGGAGCAGGTCGCTGCGGGTGACCACACCAACGACGCGCTCGCGTTCCACGACCGCGATCCGCTCGTTGCCGCCGGCCAGCAGCCGCTGCAGCCCCGCGAGAGGCGTCTTCTGGTCGGAGGTGGCGACGCTCGAGCTCATGAGTCCCTTGACCGGCGCGTGTGAGAGGCCGTGTCCTACGGCGCGGTCGAGATCCTCGCGGCCCACCACGCCGACGAGGCGGTCGTCCTCGGTCACGAGGATCCCGCTCTGGCCATAGCGCTGGCAGGCGACGAGCGCGTGCGCGACCGTGTCGTCCGGCGCAACTGTGCGCGCCGGGCTCGACATGATCTGAGCGGCGGTGATCGGGTCGCGGCTCGCGCTCGGCATTCCGTCGAGCAGCCGCGTTCGCGCCTCCTCGAGCTTCCCTTTGAAGATCGCCGAGGCCGCCTCTGAATGGCCGCCCCCGCCGAGGAGGCCCGCGATCGCGGCGGCGTCCACCTCCGGCGTTCGGCTGCGCGCGACGCAGAAGACGCGGCCGTCCATCTCGACGAGCAGGACGAGCGCTCTGGTGTCGGTCAGCTCGACGACCTTGTGGGCGAGGTTCGAAACGGCGTCCACGTAGCTCGGCCAGGCGAGCGCGGCAATCAGCACCTCGACTCCGGCGAGCTCGTGCGGGCGCAGCTCGGCCAAAAGGGCCGACAGCAATTCGCGCTCGTCGTCGGTCAGCGGCGTGTGCAGGAACTCGGCGAGCAGCTCCTGGCGCGCGCCGTGCCGCAGGCACCAGGCGAGCGCCTCCGCGTCGCGCTGGGTGGCGGTCGGATATGTGAGCGACCCGGTGTCCTCGTGGATCCCCAGTGCGAACGCAGTCGCTTCGAGCGGGCTCACCGCGAGTTCGCGCTCGGCGAGGATCCCGACCAGCGTCGTGGTGAGGGCGCCGTCCTGGGAGGCGACGGTGTGCTCGGGGCTCGCCCACTCGGGCGGGTCGCCGGCATGGTGGTCGAAGACGATCTTCTCGACCTTCGGGTCGAGCGCCACCGGCTCGAGCTCGCCGAGGCGAGGGGCGTGCGTCGTCTCGACGACGACCAGGCGGCGAATCGAGCCGAGGTCGAGCCGTGCCGCCTCGACGAGGCCGAGCTCGTCTGCATGCAAGCGGTAGAACTCGCGGACGTTCCGGTTGAGCGAGCCGGCGAGACAGGCAACCGCCTCGGGATAAAGACGTCGAGCGGCCAGCATCGCCGCGAAGGCGTCGAAGTCCGTGTTTCCGTGAGTCGCGATGACGGTGTCAGCCTGCATTCGTTCCATTCTGCCTCGGCGTCGTGACGAAAGTCGCCCAATTCCGGCACATTCGCGTGTCTCACACGCGCGACTCTCCTGGTTACGCTCGCCTCGGGGAGGAGGCCGGGCGAACCGTACTAAGGAAGGGAGGGCCTCTCAGACCGCAGCTATGGCCTCGATCTCGACTTTCGCACCCGATGGCAACGCGGAGACCTCGATCGTCGCTCGGGCCGGCGGCACCTCGCCCACGTGTCGTGCGTAGACCTCGTTCATGCGGGTGAAGTCGCCAAGGTCGGACAGGTAGACCGTCGTTTTGACGAGGCGTTCGAGCCCGCTCCCGGCTGCCTCCAGGATCGCTCTGAGGTTGGCGAACACCTGCTCAGTCTGCTCCTCGATCGAGTCGCCGACGATCTCGGTGTGGTCGGGCCGCAACGCAAGCTGGCCGGAGACGAAGACGAAGTCGCCGGCGCGAACCGCCTGCGAGTACGGCGCACCCTGAAACGGCGCGGGTGCTTCTTCCGTGCGAACGGGAGTCTTGCCCCCCATCACTCCTCTTTCCGGCGAGGCCGGCAACTCTGCGCCAGGGCCACACCCAGCGCCTTGAAGATCGCCTCGAGAACGTGGTCGGGATCCGAGCCTTCGATCAGGCGCACGTGCAGCGTCAGCCCTGCGCCCTCCGCGAGCTCGCGCAGGAAGGTGGCGACGATGTCGCTGGCGAGCCCGGCGACGCGGGCATCGCTGAGATCGACGTTCGAGACGACCAGCGGCCGCCCAGACGCCTCCACGACGACGTGTGCCAGCGCCTCGTCCGCCGGCAAGGCGGCCGACCCGTGACCCCGACTGCGGCCGGTGCGCATAGCGTCCGCGAGCGCCTGCCCGAGCGCACGCCCAGCCGCGGCCACCTCGGCCTCCGCCTCGCCCGGTGCGATTTCGAGAACGAGATCGAAGGACGCGTATTCGGCAAGCAAGCCAAGGAGGTGATCGAGCACCGGCACGCCGGTGACCACGCTCGCCTCGCCGGAGCCGGCCACATCGACGCGGGCGTGGAGCCTGCCGGCCTCGTCCGCCTGACCCGTCCGAGCCACTACGCCTCGACGCGGTCGATCCGGGCACCCAGCGAGCGCAAGCGCTCGTCGATGCGTTCGTAGCCGCGGTCGATCTCGCTGATGTTCCCGATCGTGGAGGTGCCCTCGGCACAGAGCGCGGCGAGCAGCATCGCCATCCCCGCGCGGATGTCGGGGCTCGACATCTGCTGTCCGTACAGGCGCGCCGGCCCGGTCACGACCGCGCGATGCGGATCGCAGAGGATGATCCGCGCGCCCATCGAAACCAGCTTGTCGACGAAGAACAGCCGACTCTCGAACATCTTCTCGAAGATCAGCACCGTGCCCCGCGCCTGGGTGGCGACGATCACGGCAATCGACGTGAGGTCGGCCGGGAACGCAGGCCAGGGCCCGTCCTCGATCTTCGGGATTTGGCCTCCCAGGTCGTCGAGGATCACGAGCTCCTGCTCGGGCGGAACGCGCACGTTCGTGCCGTCGATCTCGACATGGACGCCAAGGCGCTCGAAGGCGAGCAGGATCCCCGCGAGGTCCTTCGGCTCGGCATCCTCGATCGTCACGTCCCCGCCGCTGACCGCCGCCAGGCCGATGAAGCTGCCGACCTCGATGTGTTCAGGCGCGATCCGCCACGCACCTCCCGAGAGCTTCTCGACCCCGTGGATCCTGAGCACGTTCGACTCGATCCCCTCGATCTCGGCGCCGAGGGAGACGAGGAACCGGCAGAGATCCTGGATGTGCGGCTCGCAGGCGGCGTTGCCGATTACCGTTTCGCCAGGCGTCAGAGCGGCGGCCATGACCGTGTTCTCGGTGGCCATCACGCTCGCCTCGTCGAGGAAGATGTGCTTGCCGGTGAGACCGCTGGTGCGCAGCTCATAGCGCGCACCGATGTCGATCTCCGCGCCGAGCTCGGCGAGGGCGTGGATGTGCGAATCGAGCCGGCGCCGGCCAATCACGTCGCCGCCTGGCGGCGGCGCGACCGCACGGCCAAAGCGGGCAAGGAGCGGTCCAACGAGCAGGAAGGAGGCGCGGATCTGGCTCCCGAGCTCGCCGTCGAGCTCGTGCCCGGCGAGTTCGGAGGCGTGAACGCGAACCTCGTTCTCACCCGTCCACTCGACCTCCGCACCCAGTTGGGCGAGGAGCGCGATCATCGTCTCGACATCGCGGATGCGCGGCACGTTGGTGAGCGTCACCGGCTCGTCGGTCAGGAGGCAGGCGGCGAGGATCGGCAGGGCGCCGTTCTTGTTTCCGGCGACGGAGATCCGCCCGCTGAGAGCCCGGCCGCCCTCGATCACGAACGACTCGGATACGGCCTCGGTGACGGCGGTTTGCGCCATGCGAGGGGCTATCCTAGCGTCGCCGTGCGGCCGACCCGAGAGCGCGCCTGGGAGACCCTCAACCGCTACACCAAGAGCGAGGCGCTGCTGCGCCATGCGCTTGCGGTCGAGGCTGCCGTGGGCGCCTACGCGCAGCGCTTCGACGAGGACGAGGAGCTCTGGCGGGTCACCGCGCTGCTGCACGACTTCGACTACGAGATCCACCCCACCCTCGACGAGCACCCTCAGGATGGCGCGCCGATCCTGCGCGAGGAGGGCTACCCCGAGGAGGTGATCGAGAGCGTCCTCTCCCACGGGTCGCACCTGGGTCTCCCTCGCGACACGCCGCTGAAGAAGACGCTCTTCGCCTGTGACGAGCTCGCCGGCTTCGTCCACGCCTGCGGCCTCGTGCGCCCAGAGGGAATCGAGACGCTCGAGCCGAAGTCGGTCAAGAAAAAGCTCAAGCAGCCGTCCTTCGCCGCCGGCGTCAACCGGCAGGACGTCTACGCGGGCGCCGAGGAGCTCGGCGTCGACTTGGATGAGCACATCGCCTTCGTCGTCGCGGCCATGCGCCCGGTCGCCGGCGAGCTGGGTCTCCGCACTCTCTAAGGCAGCGCTTCGACCAGGCGCTCGAGCTCCTCGTCGGTCGTCCACCAGCCGCAGGACACCCTGAGCCAGCCGAGTGCGGGGATGTCGCGCGCCATCACGCGATGCTCGTACAGCCGCGTGACCAGCTCGCCGGAGTCGCCTTTGGCCCGAAAGGAGACGAGCGTCCCCTGGCCCGGCGCCGTCACGACCTCGAACCGCTCGGCTAGGAGCTCGCGGCAGCGGGCGGCCACCTCCGCTGCGCGCTCGAAGCGACTGTCGGGCGCGACGTCCAGCGCGGCGTCGAGCCCGGCCAGCGACGGCGGCGCCGTCCAGACCGAGTCGAAGCGCGAAGCGCCGGCGCGCGGCGCAAACGCGCCGGACGGCTCGTAGCTCGCCTGGGAGAGGTAGCTCGGCGCCGTGACCGCCAGTGCCTCTGGCTCGCGCACCGCCAGGCCGCCGGTGCCGTCCGGGCCGCAGAGCCACTTCTGGCACGAGAAGGCGTAGAAGTCGAACTCGCCCGCCTCGACGGTGATCGCGCCCACCGACTGGGCCCCGTCGACGAGCAGCGGCAGGCCTGTCGCCTCCTTCAGCTCGCTCACCGGCAGTCGGTTCCCGCTCATCCAGCCCACGTGTGAGAGGGCGATCAGCCGCGTCTTCGTCGTCACCTCGGCGAGCAGCAGCTCGAGTGCCTGCTCCGGCGGGAGCTCGCGCACCGGCGCCACGCGCACCTGCGCGGGTGAGGTTGCCAGCGCCCCGAGCAGGCCGAAATGCTCGCCGTCGGTCGTCACCACTTCGTCTTCGGGGCCGAGTCTGAGCCCGGCCAGGACGATGTTGCAGCCGTTCGTCGTCGACGTCGACAGCGAAAGGTTCTCCTCCGGCACGCCGACCGCGGCCGCGAGCTTGGCCCTTACCTGTTCCCGCAACTCGAGCGTCCGCGCGAAGTACGCAGCCCCGCCACGGCCCGTCTCGAGGTCGGCCTGCGCCTGCTCGACCATCGCCTTGACCGTTGCGCGCGCCAGCGGGCCGTTCGTGCCGGCGTTCAGGTACGCGAAGCGCTCGAAGACCGGGAACTGCTCTCGAGCCTCGTCGATCGTCATTCGACCGTCACCTCCACCGGTGCGTGGTCTGACAGGAGCCTGCCTTCGAACAGCCGCCGTTCGTCCGGCCAGCGTTTCACGTGTCCGGCCTTCGCCCCCCGGACCAAAATCTGGTCGATACCGGAGATCGGCCGCGAGAAGCCCCACTCTGGGCCCGTGAGCAACTCGAGCGTCTTCGAGCGCTCTCGGATCACGTTGAAGTCGCCGGCCAGCAAGAGCACGTCCGCGGGCTCGGCGAAGCTCTTTGCGAAGACCGCTGCCCGCATGAGCTCCGCGTCCGGCACTCCCCAGTTCGGAACGCTCGAGTCGTGCAGGTTCGCGACCGTGAAATAACGCTCCGCGAAGCTCGTCCGTACGGCGTGGCAGACGCGCCGTTCCTTTGCCCACTTCAGCTGCAGCCCCCGGTCGAGCTTGAGCGCCCGAGCCACACCGCGCCGAAAGCTCGGCGGGTTGAGCACGATCCACTCGCTCGCCAGCGGCCGCAGCTGGTCGGCGCGGAGGAGGATCGCGTTGGCCTGGCCCGCGACCGCCGAGCGAAAGAGCCCATGGTGGAACTCCGTGATCAGCCGGCCGAGCTCGGCACTCCCGAGCAGCGGCCTCGCCGCGACGGCGCCGAACGACCGCATCCCGCTCCACTCGTCGAGCCGGCGGAGCGCCCACACGGGGAGCTCCTGCAGGCAGAGGATGTCGGGCCGATCGGCGCTCGCCAGCCGCACCATCTCCTCGAGGAAGCCGCGCCGCTCCGGCGGGTTCGCGTTGCCGTGGAAGACGTTCCAGGTGCGGACGAGCAGTGGCACGAGCGGGCTAGTGTAAGCCGGTGCTCCACAGACGCCGCTTTGCCGATGTGATCGCGCGGCAGCTCGACGTCTTCGTGCGGGACGAGCTCGATCTGCTCGAGGCCTGCGACGAGGCGGAGCGCGCGTACAACCACGCTGACCGCGACCAAGCCGAGGAGCGCTACGGCGGCTACCAGGACCTAATCGAGACCGGCACGGAGCTCCTGGCTGACATCCGCGAAAACTTCAAGCGGACTCTCGACGAGGAGGCGGCCGAGGACTACGAGGCCGAGTTCAACCGCGCCGTCGTCAAGCGGCTCCCCCGTTTTTCCCTCGAAATCGAGAACCGCTAGAAGCCGGCCGCGAAGCCGCCCACGATCGTGCCGTAGGCGACATGGGCAAGCAGCGTCCAGAGCGCAGTCCGACGACCGTAGTTCATCAGCATGAAGCCGGGTGCCTCGAGCAGTGGCGTCTCCTCGGCGTCCGACCAGGGCGTGCCCATACGCGGATGAACTGCCGGTAGAAGGAGGGTCATCAGAACGCCCCCTGCCGCTGCCGCATGCGCCACGCCCAGGGCGGCGCCGAACGCCCAGCCCGCCTGGTCCACCGCTCGAAAGACCGCGTAATACCCGAGCGCGAACAGGAGCCCGTTCACGAAGTGGAACGTGGTGCCGGTCAGCATGGCCCGGCTGCGGCGATCGGTGAATACCGTCCCAAGCAAGAGGGGGATGTCCATCCGCGTCAACCCGAGTTCCTGCGCCAGCCGCAAGCCGCTGGTCAGGACGATCGTCCCGATCGCGCCGCCGGCGAGGGCGCCCCAGATCGTCACGCGGCGCGCCTCTCAGCCGCCTCCGCGTCGGCGATCCCGACGGCGGCGTTGACGAGCGACAGGTGCGTGAGCGCTTGGGGGAAGTTGCCGAGGAAGCCGCCGCTGCGCGGGTCGACCTCCTCCGTGTAGAGCCCGAGGTCGTTCGCCAACCTGACGAGCTCCTCCATCAGCGCGTGTGCCCGGTCGACCCGGCCTGCGTGGGCGAGCGCCTCGACG
>Ga0126307_10000462_pt1 | contig 26030 bp, 25 predicted proteins | sample Plot28_FD_89955 | JGI IMG/M metagenome (GOLD analysis project Ga0126307, IMG submission 89955) | Serpentine soil microbial communities from UC McLaughlin Reserve, CA, USA - Plot28 | ecosystem: Environmental > Terrestrial > Soil > Grasslands | place: USA: UC McLaughlin Reserve, Lake County... | reverse complement strand
CGGCAGATCAACAACTACCACCACCAGCTCGGCGAGGGCATGGGCTTCGAAGAGGCCCCGCCGCCGCTCGTCGAGTCGCGCTCGAAGAACTACTTGACCATGTCGCTGGAGGAGATCGCCCAGGGCAAGATCAAGTACGACTACGGCAAGCGCTGAGCGCGCACTCACCGGTCGGCGCCGCACCGGGCAGAGCCCGGCCCTCTGCCGACGTCGAGCACGCTCAGCCCGTAAGAACGCGCCAAAAGGCGCTCGTGCGGGCACAATTGGGCGATGGCGCGCATCCTGCTCGGAATCACCGGCGGCATCGCGGCCTACAAGGCGTGTGAGCTCGTTCGGCTCCTCGTCAAGGCCGGCCACGACGTGCTGCCGCTGCCGACGCGCGGCGTCGACCGCTTCGTGCGACCCGGGACCTTCTTTGCGCTCGCGCGCAAGTCGCCGTCGACCGACCCGTACCCGCACCTCGAGCGTGGCGACCTGCTCGTGATCGCGCCGCTGACCGCGAACACGCTTGCCAAGCTGGCGCATGGGCTCGCCGACGACGTGCTCACCGAGGCGGCGCTCTCGCATCGCGGGCCCTTCCTGGCCGCGCCGGCGATGAACACCCGTATGTGGGCGCACCCAGCGACGCAGGCGAACGCGGCGACACTGCGCGAGCGTGGGATCGAGCTAATCGGGCCGGAGGCGGGGGAGCTCGCCGAAGGTGAGGTCGGCGCTGGCCGTATGAGCGCGCCGGAGACGATTGCGGCGCGGATCGAGGCGATCCTCGGCTCGGCAAGGGGAACGCTCGCAGGCCGGCGCGTGCTCGTCAGCGCGGGCGGCACCCGCGAGCCGCTCGACGCCGTTCGCTTCCTCGGCAACCGCTCGTCGGGCCGCATGGGTGTCGCCCTCGCCGCCGAGGCGAAGAGGCGCGGAGCGACCGTGACCCTGCTCGCCTCCAACCTTGCCGTCCCGGAACCGGACGGCGTCGAGGTGATCGAGGCGCCGACCGCCGCCGATCTCCAGCGGGAGGCGGCCGAACGCGCCGCCGGCGCCGATGTGGTCGTCATGGCGGCGGCCGTCGCCGACTATCGTCCGGTCGAGGCGCTCACTGAGAAGCGGGCGAAGACGGGGGAGGGATGGACAATCGAGCTCGAGCCGACAACGGATGTGCTCGCCCTGCTGGGTGAACGGGAGCGAAACGGCCAGGTGCTCGTCGGCTTCGGCGCCGAGCTCGGAGAGGCCGGGCTCGAGCGCAAGCGGGCCATGCTCACTGACAAGAACCTCGATCTCGTCGTCTACAACGACGTGTCCGTTCCCGCGATCGGCTTCGACGCCGCCGACAACGAGGTGACGCTGCTGACGCGGGGCGGAGAGCGGCGGCTGCCGCGTGCGTCGAAGGAAGCAATCGCGGCCGGAATCGTCGACGAGGTCGAGCGGCTGCTGGAGGAGCGCCGTGGAAGCGAGTAGAGACCCGGCCGCCGTCGCCTCCTCCCCGGAGACCCTCGAGCGGCTCGCCGACAACCTCGCCCGGGTCGTGCACGCGCCGGCGGAGACGCTACGGCTCGTGGTGCTCGCGCTCGTCGGCGAGGGGCACGTGATCGTGGAGGACTTCCCGGGCGTCGGCAAGACGATGCTGGCGAAGTCGCTCGCGCGCTCGCTCGACGTGGAGTTCTCGAGGCTCCAGTTCACGCCGGACCTGCTCCCGTCCGACGTCACCGGTGTCAACGTCTTCAACCAGCGCGCGAACGAGTTCGAGTTCAGGCCGGGGCCGGTGTTCGCGAACGTGCTCCTCGTCGACGAGATCAACCGTGCCTCGCCGAAGACGCAGGCAGCGCTGCTCGAGGCGATGCAGGAGACGCAGGTCACGATCGACGGGGAGACATACCAACTCGACCGTCCGTTCATGGTGATCGCGACCCAGAACCCGATCGAGTACGAGGGCACGTACCCGCTGCCCGAGGCGCAGCTCGACCGGTTCTCGATGCGGCTCGCGCTCGGCTATCCGCCGCTCGCCGACGAGGCGCGGATGCTTGCCGAGCAGACGACCGAGCCGCCGCTCGAGTCGCTCGTGCCGGTCGCCACGCAGGCAGAGGTCAGGGCCGCGATCGAGGAGGCGCGCTCGCTCTTCGTCGAGGAGAGCCTCAATCGTTACGTCGTCGCGCTGCTCCGGCACACACGTGGCAGCACCCGGCTTGCGCTCGGCGCCAGCCCTCGCTCCGGGATCGCGCTCCTGCGCGTCGCGAAGGCGCGCGCACTGTCCGAGGGACGCGACTACGTGCTCCCGGACGACGTCAAGGCGATCGCCGGCCCGGTGCTCGCGCATCGGCTGATCTTGGCGCCGGAGGCCCGCTCCGCCGGGCTCACCGCCGAGGAGGTCGTGGCCGAGGCGGTCCAGCAGACCCCCGTCCCGGTCTAGACCTTGACGCGCCGCGGCTGGCTAACGCTGCTGCTGGGCGCGTCGACGTACGTCGTCGCCTGGCTCTTCGGCACGAAGGCGCTCTACCCGGTAGCGTCCGGGCTCGTGCTCGCTCCGCTGGCCGCGCTCGCGTGGGTGCGGCTGTCGGCAGCGCCGATCCACCTGCGCCGCCGGGCCGGGCGGGGCGCTCTGCTGGAAGGGGAGGACGTCTGGGTGAGCCTGGAGGCGCTGCCCGAGGCGCGCACGCCGCCGCCGGGGCTCGTGGTCACGGAGCGGATCGCGCGTTTCGGCGACCAGGTGACGCCGCTCTCGCGCGTGGTGCGCGGCTACCGCGGCACCTACGTGCTCGAGCGCGTGCCGCGCGGCCGCTACGAGGTCGAGCAGGCACGGGCGGCGATCGACGACCCGTTCGGACTCGCCCGCGCGGAGGTCGAGCTCGACGCGCGCGGCTCGCTGCTCGTCTACCCGAGAATCGTCTCGCTCGACCGGCTCTTCTCCGAGAGCGGCGCCCACGCCCAGGACGGGCGCCGGCTCCTGCTGCGCCGCCCGTCGGGCTTCGACCTCCACTCGGTGCGGGAGTACGAGCGGGGAGAGTCGCTGCGAAAGGTGCACTGGAAGACGACGGCGCGGCGCGGGCAGCTGATGGTGAAGGAGCTCGAGGACGCGCCGCGCGACGAGATCGCCGTGCTCCTGGATGCCGACGCGAGCGCCGTCGTGGCCGGGAGCTTCGATGTCCAGGTGCGCGCCGCCGGATCGATCCTCCGAGCCCACGCCGCGCACAACCGCCGCGCGGTGCTCGCGGTCAACTCTGCCGAGCGGCCGACCGTCCGCGTCACCTCGATCGACGGCGACTGGCTGGCGGCGCTCGGCATCCTGGCGGAGGTGGAGCCAAACGGGACGCGGCCGGTGGTGGAGCTGCTCGCGCGCGAGAGCGGCCCCGCGTCGCGCGCGCTCGAGACAGTCGTCGTGACAGCGCGGCTCTCCGGGCCGCTCGCGACGAAGCTCGTCCAGCGCGCGCTCTCGGGGCAGGCGGTGAGCCTCGTCTGGGTCGACAGCGCGAGCTTCGCAGAGCGGCCGACGAAGGTCGAGCCGGAGCTGCTGCGACTGCAGGCGGCGGGCGTCCCTGTCGCGGTCGTGCGCCGCGGTGACTCGCTTGCGACGGTACTCGGCGGGCCGTCGGTCGTCCGGAGCGCTCATGGCTAGAACCGCCGCCGTCTACGCCTTCCCGGCCGCGCTGATCGTGCTGGGCTGGCTGCGCCTCGAGGAGCCGCGCCTGAAGGGCGCGGACTGGCTCTGGCTCGTCGTGCTCGCGCTCGCGCCGGCGCTGGCGCCGCGGCTCTGGCAGCGGCTCGCCCTGATCCCGCCGGCTGCTCTGATCGCCGCCTGGATCGCGCTCGACACACCCGCCCTCGACGACCGGCCGGGGTTCTTCACCCCCGTGTTCGACCGCTTCTACGACGGGATCGGCGGCTACTACGACGTCAGCGTCCCCTTCACAGCGGCCGAGCACCAGCGCATGCACGGCGTGCTCCTGCTCGCGATCTTCGGCTTCTGCGTCCTGCTCGCCCAGGCGCTCGCGTCGCGCCAGGCGCTGCCGGCGGTGCTGGTGGTGATCGCGGGCGCGGGTTGGCCGGCCGCCCTCTACCCGACGGACAGCGTTGCCTACGGCGCCTTCATCCTCGCCGCGTCGCTGTGGGTTCTCGCCGGGCTCGGCAAGACGCGGCCCGTGCCGGCGGCGGTGGCGGGAACGGTGCTCGTGCTCGCAGCGGCAGGCGCATCGAGCTCCGCTGCGCTTGCAAAGGACGGCGTCCTCGCCTGGGAGCAGTGGAGCTCCGGCGACGTGTCCAGGCAGCGCGTCTCGGTCAGCTACGTCTGGGAGGGAACGTACGGCGGCATCGAGTTCGCCAAGAAGAAGACCACCCTGCTGCGGATCATGGGCCCCAAGAAGGGGCTGTACTGGCGGGCGACCACACTCGATCAGTTCGACTCCGACCGCTGGCTCGAGAACCCGACGCCGCTCTCGACGGGGATCGCACGGGGGCGGCTCCCGAACGACCCGCTGCTGCCGGCCGCTTCGCTCAACCGCCGCACCTGGGTGCGGCAGGAGGTGGAGGTCGTCGCGCTCCGCGATACGCATATCGTCGCGGCCGCACAGCCGGTATCGCTCGACGCGCCCAGCCTCGGCGGTGTCTTCCACCTCTCCGACGGCATCGTCCGCGTCTACAACGGGCTCCGCCGCGGCGAGTCCTACACCGTCCACAGCTACGCGCCGCGACCCGGAGCGGGGGAGCTGGCTGCGCTCGGGGCGGACTACCCGCCGGCGCTCGACCGCTTCTTCGACATCGGGCGCACGCGGGTCGATCCGTTCGGCACGGCGGGCCGCGACCGCCTCGTCGACTCGCTCTTCACCGACGACCGCTACGTCGCGCTCTGGCAGTACGAGGACATGTGGCGGCAGGCACGGCGGCTGCGTGCCGACGCGCGGACGCCGTACGGCGCGGTGATCGCGATCGAGGCGTGGCTGCGCACGACCGGCGGCTTCGCCTACGACGAGTCGCCGCCGGGGACGGGCGGGGCGCCGCCGCTCGCGCACTTCGTCGCCGAGGGCAAGCGGGGCTACTGCCAGCACTTCGCAGGCGCCATGGCGCTGATGCTGCGCCTGCTCGGCATCCCGGCGCGGGTCGCCGCCGGCTTCACGAGCGGCACCTACGAGGACGGCGGCTGGACCGTGACCGACCACAACGCCCACGCGTGGGTCGAGGTGTGGTTCCCCGGCTACGGCTGGCTCGCCTTCGACCCGACGCCGGGTCGCGGCTCTCTCGCCGCCGCCTACAGCGCCTCCTCGACAGGCTTCAACGCCGGCGATGCGGCGGACGGCTTCGTCGCGGGGACCGCCGGTGGCGCGCGCGGCGGCGGCGCCGACCAGTTGCGGCTGCTGGAGCAGCGCGAGCGCCTCGAGGCACAGCGGGCGGCGCGGCAGGCGCAGGACAACTCCCACAGCCCGCTCTGGCTCCTGCTCCTGCTCGTCCTCGTCGCCGGCGCTGCGATCGGAGCGATCAAGCTCGCGCGCCGGAGACTGCGCTACCTGACGCGCGACCCGCGGCGGCTCGCGTCGGCGGCGCGGCACGAGCTGGTCGACTTTCTCGCTGACCAGGGAATTGCCGTCGGCGCATCCGCGACGCCCGCCGAGCTGCACGAACTCGTGCGGACGGAGTTCGGCATGGACGCGCGGCCGTTCGCGCAGGCGCTCGCCGCCGCCCGCTTCGGGCCTGCCGTGAAGAGCGCGGCCGCCGCGACCGCCGCCCGGCGCGAGCTGCGCTCGCTCCTGCGCCTGCTCCGCCACCGGCTCGGCCGTCCCGCACGGCTCCGCGGACTCGTGGCGCTCAAGTCCCTGCGCACGTGATCCCGGCCGTCGTGATCGCGGCCGGCCTCGGCACGAGGCTGCGTCCGCTGACCGAGCACTACGCAAAGCCCGTGCTGCCGATCGACGGCCAGCCAGTCGTCGCCCGCCTCGTGCGCGACCTTGCCGCCGCCGGGTGCGGGAGCCTGACCGTCGTCACCGGCCACCTCGCGGAGCAGGTCGAGATGCTGCTCGGGGACGGAAGCGGCTTCGGCGTCCAGGTGCGCTACGTGCGCCAGCCGAAGCCGGACGGCTCCGCCGACGCCGTCCGGCGCGCCGGCGAGAAGGCGCCGTACCTCGTCGCCGCCGCCGACACCGTCTTTCCGTACGGGAGCATCGCAGCCGTCGCCGACGGGGCCCGCGAGGCCGGCGCGCTCGCCGTCCGTCGCCTGCCGAACCGGGTACCCGTGCGCGTCCGAGAAGGCCTCGTCGAGCGGATTCGCGATCCCGAGGGGCCAGGCCCCTTCTCGGCCGCGCCCCTGTGGGTCGTCGGAGCGACGGTGCACGAGCGGCTCTGCCTGGACGGCAAGCCGTGGGAGCTGGGGAACGCGTTTCAGGCGGCAATCGACGCGGGGAAGCAGGTAGCTGCGGTCGAGATCGGCGCCACGCGTGACCTGACGACGCCGACCGACCTGCTCGAACGGAACTTCCCCTACCTTGGAAGCCTGTGAGTGACGCGTACGACCACTTCCAGCGGGGCAAGGCCCATCTGAAGGACGGGATGGCGGCGCAGGCCACCGTGGCGCTCGAGAAGGCGAAGAAGCTCGAGCCCGACAAGGCCTCGATCAGGGAGGCGCTCGGGATCGCGTACTTCCGCATCCAGCGCTGGCCCGAGGCCGAGGAGGAGTTCCGGGCTGTGCTCGAGCTCTCGCCGACCGACGACTACGCGCACTACGCGCTCGGCCGCGCGCTGGAGAAGCAGGGCCGGGACGCAGAGGCGAACGGTCACTACAAGCTTGCGAGCTCGCTCTCGCCGCAGTCGGAGACCTACGCGGAGCGGATCATGCAGCTCGACGAGCCGCCACAGGAGCCGAGCGAGAGCTAGGGAGCTACATCAGCCGGTCGCCCGTGACCCGGTGCACTTCTTCGAGTGAGGTGGTGCCGGCCCGGCAGAGCCGAATCCCGTCGTCCCGCAGGGTGATCATTCCGCCGTCGACGGCGGCCGCGAAGATCTCCTCGGTCGATGCCTCGATCAGGTGCCGGATCCTGCCGCTGATCGGCATCACCTCGTAGAGTGCCACCCGGCCGCTGTAGCCCGTGTCGGTGCACTCGACGCAGCCCTTCGCGCGGAAGAGGTACTCGCCCTCCTCGAGCACGCCGTTGAGCCCGTCCGCGATCTGCTCCGCCACGGTGGGGAAGTACGCCTCTCGGCAGTGGACGCAGAGACGGCGCGCGAGCCGCTGGGCCACGATGCAGTTGACCGAGGTCGCGATCAGCGACTGGTCGACGCCCATGTCGCGCAGCCGCGCGATCGAGGCGGCCGCGTTGTGGGTGTGGAGCGTTGTCAGGACGAGGTGGCCGGTCATCGCCGCCTGGATCGCGATCCGTGCCGTCTCCTCGTCCCGCACCTCGCCGATCAGGACGACGTCGGGGTCGGACCGGAGCATCGTCCGGAGCCCACTCGCGAACGTGAGGCCGGCGCGGACGTTGACCTCGACCTGTGTGATCCCCGGGATCTGGTTCTCGACCGGATCCTCGATCGTCGCCAGCGAACGCTCGTCGTCGTGGAGGTACTCGAGCGCGGCGTAGAGCGTCGTCGTCTTGCCCGAGCCGGTGGGGCCGACGGTGAGAACCGCGCCGTAGGGCTGCTTCAACGCGCGCGTCAGCACTGCCTCCGCGTCCGGGTGCATGCCGAGGTCGGGGATTCCCAGTCGTCCCGAGGCGCGGTGGAGGATCCGGAGCACGACGTTCTCGCCGAACGTCGTCGGGAGGACGGCGATGCGGAGGTCGACCGGGTGGCCGTCGTAGCGGATCGAGATGCGGCCGTCCTGGGCGGTGCGGCGGTCGGCGATGTCGAGCTCGCCCATGATCTTGAGCCGGCTGGTGACGGCGGCCATCAGCCCAGCGGGGACGTCGCCGACGTGGCGCATGACCCCGTCGATCCGGGCGCGCACGGCCATGCCGCTCGGCTGCGGCTCGAAGTGGATGTCCGAGGCGCCCTCGGCGATCGCGTTCGCGATGATCTGGTTGGCGAGTTTGATCGCAGGCGCGTCGGCAGCGTCGCCTTCGGTGATGTCCTCGAGCTCGGGCTCCTCGTCCTCGGGAATCACGTCCGCTTCCATCTCCACCGCCAGGCTCGCGCGGAAGAGGCGGTCGAGCGTCCTGGAGAGGTCGGATGCGGAGACGACTGCGAACCGGATCTGCAGGCCCAGGGCGAGGCGGAGGTCGTCCGACGCCATCACATCGGTGGGATCGGTGACGGCCACGGTCACGACGCCGTCCTCGCCGATGGCGATCGGAAGCGCGGACAGCCGCCGAGCGACGTTCTCCGGCAGCAGGCCGGTCGCGGACGGGTCGAGCTCCAATCGCGCCAGCTCGACGAACTCGAGGCCGTACTGCTCGGCGAGCGCGCGGGCGATCGCGGCGGCCGTGGCGATGTTGTACCGGAGCAGGATCTCGCCGAGCCGGCCGCCCTCCACCTCCTTCTGTGCGAGCGCGGCAGCGAGCTGTTCGGCGCTGATGACACCGTCGCGGAGCAGGAGCGCGCCGAGCTGCGGGCGTGCCTGTCCGTGCCCGTGCCGGTCCGCAGGCAGAGAGGGCGGAATCGACGCAGCCTCCACGCCCCGTCTATCGGCGATAGTGCGGAACGACATGAGGGCAGTCGTCCAGCGAGTCTCGCGCGCGGCCGTGCGCGTCGACGGCCGCCTTGTGGGCGCGATCGAGGCAGGGCTGCTCGTCCTGCTCGGCGTGGCGGCCGGGGACGGGGCGGGCGACGCGGAGGCGCTCGCGGGCAAGATCGCGCGGCTGCGCATCTTCCCTGACGAGGAGGGCCGTTTCGACCGCGCCGTCCTCGATACCGGCGGAGCGGTGCTCGCGGTGAGCCAGTTCACGCTGCTCGCCGAGAGCAAACGTCAGAAGGGAACCAAGCCAGACTTTTCGAAGGCCGCGAGGCCCGACGTCGCCGAGCCGCTGTACGAACGCTTTTGTCAGGCGCTGCGAGATCTCGGCGTCTCCGTCGAGCAGGGGGTCTTCGGCGCGCGGATGGAGGTCGAGCTCGTGAACGACGGCCCGGTGACCATCGTGCTCGACGCTAAGCGCCGGGCCGCGCAGGTCGACTTCAGCGCCGCCTGCGAAGAGCGCTGACGGTGGCTTTCCGGTTCAGGAAGTCCAGCTCGCGAGCGGTGTCCGCATGACGCTGAGCAAGCATGGTGCGAGCGTACGTGGCGGCCGAAGGGCGTGAAACCGAGCGCCGGATGCTCGCGGTGAGAAGCGAGCGTCCGTCAGTCACTTCGGCGGCTTCTGGCGCAAGAACGTCTAGGCCGTCGCAGCGGTCGGCGCAAAACGCGCCCGTTTGGCGGCATCCCCTCCGTTGACTGAAGAAGGGGAGGAGGGCCTGGCGGAGCAGGCCCTCCTTCTTTTGGCACAGCCGGGTGTTGTTATCGCCCGAGGCCCGCGCACTCCGCTTCGGCCTGGTCGAAGACCGCGAAAATCCCTGTCTGCTCGAGATGGTCGATGCCTTTGCCGTCGCTCAATGCCGGGTTGTCGTTGTTCCAGGCCAGTACGCCATTCGGCCCCGCGACCCGGATGCCGAGCGCGAAGAAGAGCGGCTCGCCGGACTCCGCGTAGAGGTCAGCGAAACACGCCGCCTCCTCGTCCGTGAGTTCCTCGCCGAAGTTGGCGAATGTCTCTTGGATGGCGTCCGCGCTGCTGAGGTTGAAGAGCAGCCAGTTGCCAGACTTCGTCGACTGCTGAAGCCCCTGAAGCGACGACGAGACGCGGATGCAATCGAACCCAAAGGCGGAGCTCGCAACTGCGAGCGCGGCCACAAGGACTGTCACTACTGCCGCAAGGCGATACCTCATGTTCCCCTCCAATCGAAGATGTGAACGCAGCCGATCATAGAAGAGGCGAACGGCTTCGAATACCGGCATTGGTGGAGGTTTGTACGAGCCAGCCGCCGATGTTGGCGGGTTGAGCCTGGCTCCATCGCCGCGCGGAGGCGATCGGGGAGTCGGTGCTCATGGGATTCGTCCGAGCTTCACAACGGCGGCGCCGCCGCGGGAGGCAGAGCCGCTCTACGAGCGGTTCTGCGCCGCGCTGCGCGATCTGGGCGTGCCGGTCGCGCAGGGCGTCTTCGGCGCGAGGATGAGAGGTCCGACCTGATCAACGCCGGCCCCGTGACGATCGTGCTGGACTGATGACGCGTTACGCTTCGCCGGTGCCGCAGCTGAACGCGATCGGGATCGTCGCCTCGGACATGGCCCGGTCGATCGCCTTCTACCGCCTGCTCGGCCTGGACGTGCCCGAGACGCCGGACGAGGGGCACGTGGACGCGTTCCTCCCGAGCGGCATCCGCTTCATGCTCGACAGCGAGGAGACGGTGCGGTCTTTCCGGCCAGACTGGGAGCGGCAGCAGGGGAACCAGCTCGGGCTCGCGCTCGAGTGCGCCTCCCCGGCCGAGGTCGACGACCTGTACGCGCGCGCGACCGGCGCGGGGTATCGCGGCGAGAAGGAGCCGTGGGATGCGTTCTGGGGCCAGCGCTACGCGCAGCTCGAGGACCCGGACGGCGTCCCCGTCGATCTCTACGCGGCGCTCTGAGCGGTGCCGCGCTCGGCCTCGCGCTCGCCGCGGCCGTCCTTCACGCGGTCTGGAACCTGCTCCTTGCCGGCTCGCGCGACGTGCTGGCCGCGACCGCGGTTGCTCTCGGCGCAAGCCTCGTCGTCGCGCTTCCGTTTGCGCTCGCGACGTGGGAGGTCGAGGCGGACGCGGTCCCGTGGCTCGTCGCGTCGGGCGCGCTCGAGCTCATCTACTTCTTCACTCTCACCGCCGCCTACCAGCGGGCGGAGCTCTCGCTCGTCTACCCGCTCGCCCGAGGCGGCGCGCCGGTACTCGTCCTTGTCGGCGCGGCCGCGACCGGCTACGAGCCGAGCGCGATCGAGGTGCTCGGAGTGCTCGCCGTCGCCGCGGGCGTCGTCCTCGTCCGCGGGCTGCGCGGCGGCGACCGGCTCGGCGCCCTCCTGGGGCTGCTGATCGCGGTGCAGATCGCCGGCTACACGCTCGTCGACGCCGAGGGCATCGAGCACGCGAGTCCGGTCCCGTACCTGCTGCTCGTGCTCCTGCCGAGCGCGGTCGGCGCGGCACTCGTGAGCGGCCGCGGGCGTCTCCGGGCTGAGTGGCGCATGCGGGCGGTACTCGCCGGCTGCGGCGGCTTCCTCGCCTACGTGCTCGTGCTCGCCGCTCTGAAGCTGGCGCCGGCGGCGCCGGTGGCGGCCGTACGTGAGACGAGCGTCCTCTTCGCGGTCGGGCTTGCGGCGCCGCTGCTCGGGGAGCGGGTCGGGGCGGCGCGCGTGGCCGGCGCGGCGCTCGTCGTCTGCGGCGTCCTCGCGCTCGGCACGGCCTAATGCCGGATAGGCCGAACGGCCTATCGGTTGCTACACTTGAGTCACCACATTTCAGGTAGGTCGAAATGGGCGCGCCGCGCCCATTTTTGTTGAAGGAGCAGGAACGGTGAGCGCCACGTACGAGAAGGAGCGGACACTGACGAAGCAGATCGAGCGCGAGGTCCAGACGGCCCTGCCAGGCGTCGAGGTGCTCGCGGTCGAGCTGCAGAACCCGGAGCGCTTCACGGTCTTCGTCGACCACGCCGAGGGCGTCGACCATGCGCTCTGCGCGCGCGTCACCGACGTGCTGCGCGACTACTTGCGCGAGTACGCCGTGGAGGTCTCCTCACCGGGGATGGAACGTCCGCTCCGCAAGCCCGAGCATTTCCGCAACGCGATCGGCCGGAAGGTGGCGCTGCGCACGCCTGAGCGGAAGCGCCTCAAGGGCGAGGTCGTCGGCGCCGGCGAGCAGTCCGTTGTCATCCGCTCCGGTGAGGACACCATCGAGATCCCGTACGACCAGGTCGTCCGGGGCAACCTGGTCTACGAAGGGTAGGAAGCAATGAGCCAAGAGATCATCGAGCACATCCGCGGGCTCGAGCGCGAGAAGGGCATCGAGGAGAACACCGTGGTCCACGCGCTCGAGGACGCGCTCCTCGCCGCGTACAAGAAGACGCCCGGCGCGGCTCGCCATGCCGTCGTCGAGCTGGACGACGAAGGCGAGTTCCGCGTCTTCTCGATCGAGATCCCGTCCGACCTCGAGGAGCGCCTGCTCGACGAGGCGATGGAGGCCAAGATCGAGGAGCTCGAGCGCCTGGAGGAGGAGAGCGGCGAGAAGCAGCACACCCTGATCAACCAGGACGAGCTCGAGCTCGACTGGGACCAGGTGCCCGAGGAGCTGATCAAGCGCGAGGACGTCACGCCGCACGACTTCGGCCGCATCGCCGCGATGACGGCCAAGCAGGTGATCCAGCAGCGGATCCGCGAGGCGGAGCGGGCGATGATGTACGAGGAGTACATCGACCGCCAGGGCGAGGTCGTGACCGGCATCGTGCAGCAGGCGGGCGACCGAAACAACGTTCTCGTCGACCTAGGCAAGGTCGAGGCGCTACTGCCGCGCTCCGAGCAGGTCGACGGCGAGCGGTATGAGCAGGGCTCCCGGATCAAGGCCGTCATCACCGAGGTCCGGTCCGGCACCAAGGGCCCACAAGTGATCCTCTCGCGCCGCGACCCCGAGCTGATCAAGACGCTCTTCGAGCTCGAGGTGCCCGAGATTGCGGACGGGCTCGTCGAGATCCGCGGCGTCGCCCGCGAGCCGGGATACCGGGCCAAGATCGCCGTCGAGTCACACGCCCAGGGCGTCGACCCCGTTGGCGCCTGCGTCGGGCCGCGCGGCTCGCGCGTGCGCATGGTCGTCTCCGAGCTGCGCGGGGAGAAGATCGACATCATCCCGTGGAACACCGAGCCCGCCCGGTTCGTGGCAAAGGCGCTCTCACCCGCACGCGTGCGCGAGGTCTACATCGACGACGAGACCAAGGAGGCGACGGTGGTCGTCCCCAACGACCAGCTGGCGCTCGCGATCGGTAAGGAGGGCCTGAACGCCCGCCTCGCAGCCCGCCTGACCGGCTGGAAGGTCGACATCCAGTCCGACGAGGAGTTCGCCCAGGCCGAGGCCGAGGCGGCGTTCGCCGGCGACGGAGACGGCGACGGCGGCGACTACTCCGGCCGCTGCGCCGCGATCCTCTCTAACGGGAAGCGCTGCCCCAACGCCGCGCTCCCGGACTCGCGCTACTGCGGCGTGCCCGCCCACCAGGCGCTCGCCAACCAGGAGCCCGCCGAGGTCCCCGTCGAGGCAGTCCAGGAAACGGCGACGCCCGAGGAGGTCGAAGAGCTCGAGCCGGTGGCCGAGGTCGAGGAGGTCGGCGCGCCTGCGCCGCAGGCGGTCGAGGCAGCCGACGAGCCGCTCGCCGCAGACCGCCAGGAGGACGAGACACCTGCCTAGCAGCGTAGGCTCGACGGAGCTGCTTGGAGCGAAGGCGCCGGCTTTGCCGGCGCCGGAGCGGAAAGGCGCCCCACAACGCACCTGCGCGGGCTGCGGCCGGAAGGCGCCGCAGGCAGAGCTCGCCCGCTTTGCGGTCCGCGGCGGGCAACTCGTCAGGGGACGGGCGGAGCCGGGCAGGGGCGCGTACACGTGCCGGCGGCTCGCCTGTTTCGAGCGGGCCGTGGACTGGCGCGCCTTCAACCGCATCCTGCGACGGAACGTTCGCATCGACACAGAGGCTCTCGCCTCTACACTGGACGCTGATGGCTGAAGGCCCCAACAGACCAAACCGTCCGATCCGCCCTCGACAGGGTGCAGCCGGCCGCAAGCGCCGCGTCGTCATCGACGGTGGCTCGAACCGGCCGAACCCGCGCCAGGCGCGCAACCGTGGGGAGGCACCGCCGAAGCGCGAGCGGCAGGAAGTCGCTCCGCCGACCGGACCTGCGACCGTCCCGTCGGGCGTCTCCGTCCGCGATCTCTCGCAGGCACTGGGCGTGCCGGCGGCCCAGATCATCAAAATCATGATGGGCCTCGGCCAGATGGTCCAGATCACGCAGTCGCTCTCGGACGAGGAGGTCGAGCTGATCGGTGCGGAGCTCGGCCGCGCAATCACGATCAAGCACGCCGCCGACGAGGAGGAGCTGCCGGAGGTCTTCGACGACGCCGAGGAGGACCTGTCGCCGCGGCCGCCGGTCGTGACGATCATGGGCCACGTCGACCACGGCAAAACCTCGCTGCTCGACGCGATCCGCGAGTCCGCCGTCGTCGAGACCGAAGCCGGTGGGATCACGCAGCACATCGGCGCGTATCAGGTCGACGTCAACGGCCGCAAGGTGACGTTCCTCGACACTCCGGGCCACGAGGCATTTACCGCCATGCGCGCCCGCGGCGCGAAGGTGACGGACATCGCCGTCCTCGTCGTCGCCGCCGACGACTCGGTGATGCCGCAGACGAAGGAGTCGATCTCGCATGCGCGGGCGGCCGAGGTGCCGATCGTCGTTGCCGTGAACAAGATCGACCTGCCGGACGCCAACCCGGACCGGGTCAAGGCCGACCTCGCGACCGAAGGCCTGCAGCCGGAGGACTGGGGCGGCGACACGCAGTTCGCGCTCGTCAGCGCGAAGCAGAAGCAGAACCTCGACGACCTCCTCGAGCGGATCCTGCTCGTCGCCGACGCCGAGCTCGAGCTGCAGGCGAACTCGAAGGCGGAGGGCTCCGGTCCGATCATCGAGTCGCGCCTGGACGTCGGCCGTGGTCCCGTCGCGACGATGCTCGTGCAGCGCGGCACGCTCCACGTCGGCGACGCGATCGTCGCAGGCGACGCGCACGGCAAGGTGCGCGCGCTCTACGACTATCGCGGCGAGAAGGTGAAGGACGCGAAGCCCGGCACGCCGGTCGAGATCCTCGGCTTCGACACGCCTCCGCCTGCGGGCGAGCTCGCCCGCGTCGTCGAGAACGAGCGCGAGGCGCGTCAGCTGGCGCAGCGTCGCGGCCAGCGGCTCCGCACCGAGCAGCTCGCGCAGCGCTCCAAGGGCGGTGTCTCGCTCGAGACGCTCTTCTCGCAGTTGCAGGAGGGCGCCGTACAGGATCTCAACCTCGTCCTCAAGGGCGACGTCGGCGGCTCGGTCGAGGCCGCGATCTCGGAGCTCGGCAAGATCGAGCACCCCGAGGTCCGAGTCAACGTGATCCACCAGGGCGTCGGCCCGATCACCGAGGGCGACATCATGCTCGCCGCCACGTCGGACGCGCTCGTCGTCGGCTTCAACGTTCGCCCGAATGCCGAGGCGCGCGCGCTCGCCGAGCGCGAGGGCGTCGACATCCGCACGTACCGCGTCATCTACCAGCTGACCGAGGATATCGAGCAGGCGCTCGTCGGGATGCTCTCCGCCGTCCAGACGGAAGAGGTGATCGGCGAGGCCGAGGTGCGCGCCCTCTTCAAGGTCTCGCGGCTCGGCACGATCGCGGGCTGCATGGTCATCCAGGGCGTGATTCGCCGGAACTCGCAGGTCCGCGTCGTCCGCGACGGCACTGTGATCTACGACACGACGATCGCGCAGCTGAAGAGGTTCAAGGAGGACGCGCGCGAGGTCGCCGAGGGCTTCGAGTGCGGGATCCTGCTCGAGGGCTTCAACGACGTCAAGGAAGGCGACGTGCTCGAGGCCTACGAGACGCGCGAGGTCGAGCGGACGTCGCTCGACGAGCCGGCCGGCACGACGCCGGCAGCCACCAGCTAGACCGCAGGCGTCTCGGCCACGGTGGCGAGCGGCTGGATCGGGATTCTCAGCGCCGAGCTGCACTTCCCCGAGGCGCACTCTCTGAAGGAGAAGCGGATGTCCGTCCGCTCGGCGAAAGAGCAGCTGCGCAATCGCTTCGGCGCCGCAGTGGCCGAGGTCGACCACCACGACGTCTGGCAGCGGACGCGGCTGACGGCGGCGGTCGTCACGCGCGACGCCGTCGAAGCGGAGCGGTTGCTCGCGGAGGTGGAGCGCTACCTCACCTCGCGTGAGTGGGAGGTCGGCCTGGTCGAGCGGGAGCTCGTGACACTCGACGACGAGTAGGTGGGCGTCGCTACCGTGCGCTGATGGCCCAGCGGATGCGCAGAGTGAACGAGTCGCTCCGTCAGGTCCTGTCCGAGGCGCTGCTCGAGCTCAAGGACCCGCGGATCGGCTTCGTCACGGTCACCGGCGTCGACACCTCGCCCGACCTGCGTCAGGCCGTGGTCTTCGTCAGCGTGTTGGGCGGCGAGAAGAAGCGGAACGCGAGCATGACCGGTCTCGACGCGGCACACGGCGTCCTCCAGTCCCGGATCTCGCGCGAGCTGCGGCTGAAGCGGACTCCCACGCTCACCTTCGAATACGATCACGCGGTCGAGCACGGCGTGCGGATGTCCCAACTCATCGATGAGCTCGCCCCCGAACCAGAATCAGCTGAACCAGAGCGTGACGCAAGCTGACCTCGGGGCGGTCGTCAAGGCGATCCGCGACCGCGAGCGCTTCCTCGTCACCACGCACGAGAACCCCGACGGCGACGCCCTCGGCTCGCTGCTCGCGACGCACATCGCCCTGACGACGCTCGGCAAGGACAGCGTCATGTTCCTGCCGGGGCCTGCGCCGCTCCCCGGTGAGTACCGCTTCCTCCGGCTGCAGGAGCTGCAGCGGGAGCTCCCGGACGATGCCGCCGAGCGGACGCTCGTGGCCGTGGACGCGGCGAACGAGAGCCGTCTCGGCGCCGACGCGGCAGCGCTGCAGGCGGCGCCGTTCACGCTCAACGTCGACCACCACCACGACAATTCGCGCTTTGGCGACATCAACCTCGTCGACGCCGAGGCGTCCTCGACCGGAGAAGTGCTTCGCGACGTCGTCGGCGCCCTCGGGATCGAGCTGACGCCGGCGCTCGCCGAGCCGCTCTACGTCGCGCTCGTCACCGACACGGGCCGTTTCCAGTACGCCAACACGACCGCGAAGGCGCTCCGGCTCGCGGCCGAGCTGGTCGAGGCGGGCGCCGACGTGCACAAGGTCTTCCAGGGCGTGTACGAGAACGTCCAGTTCGCGAAGCTGAAGCTCCTCGCGCGGGCGCTCGAGCGGGCGCAGATCTACGAGGGCGGCGGCCTCGTCGTCTCGTACCTGCTCCGGGACGACTTCGGGGAAGTCGGCGCGGCGGAACCGTACTCGGAGGGGATCATCGACTTCCTCCGTGCCGTCGAGGGCGCCGACATGGCGGCTCTGATCCGCGAGCCGCCGCGGGGCGGGTCGCCGGAACGGCGCGTCTCGCTGCGGGCCTCGCACGACGAGCTCGACGTCTCCGCGATCGCGCGGGAGTCCGGCGGCGGTGGGCACCGCCAGGCGGCCGGCTTCTCGAGCGACGACTCGATCGACGAGATCACGGAGTTCCTCCGCCGCGAGTTCGCGCTGGCCACGGCCGCGGCGCGCTGATGCCGCCGAAGGGGCTCGAGCCGAGCGGCGTCATCCTGGTCGACAAGCCCGCGGGGCCATCCTCCTTCGCGGTACTGGCGCGGGTGCGCGGCCGCCTCGGCACGAAGATGGGCCATGCGGGAACTCTCGACCCTTTCGCAACGGGATTGTTGCTCTTGCTCTCCGGGCGCTCGACAAAATTGGCAGGATCGTTCGTCGGTCTCGACAAGCGCTATCTCACGGACGTCGACCTGACGACCCGTACCTCCACGGGGGATCCCGAGGGCGAGGTGACCGAGAGCCTCGACCCTCCCGCGCCGGACGAGCTGGAGCGCCGGCTCGCGGGCCTCCGCGGCGAGATCGAACTGCCGATCCCGGCCGCCTCAGCGGTCAAGATTGGCGGTGAGCGTGCCTACAAGCTGCACCGCCGCGGCGTCGAGATCGAGATGCCGCTGCGGCGCTCCCGCGTCGACGCGCTCGACGTCATCGCGTATACGGACGGCGTCCTCACGCTGGACCTCCGCGTCAGCTCGGGCACCTACGTCCGGGCGATCGCCGAGGCGCTGGGCGGTCACTGCGTGTCGTTGCGCCGGCTGGAAGTAGGCCCGTTCAGCGTCGAGGACGCCGACGAGGAGCTGGTGATCCCCGCCGAGCAGGCGCTGGCACTGCTGCCGTGAGCGCCTCCCACCGGAAGCCGGCCGTGGTGATCGGGACGTTCGACGGCGTTCATCGCGGCCATCGCCGGGTGATCGAGACGGCGCTGGGGACGGGGCTGCCCGTGCGCGTGCTCACGTTCGAGCCGCATCCGCGGGTCGTGCTCGGCAACTTCGTCGAGGCGCTGTCGACGCTCGAGCGCCGGCTGGAGCTGCTGGCGGACCTCGGCGTCGCCGAGACGACGGTGGTCGAGTTCACACTCGACGTCGGGAGGCTCGAGCCGGAGGACTTCGCGGCGCAGCATCTGGCCGACGCGACGGTCGTGGTGGCCGGCGCCGACTTCCGCTTCGGCCGGAAGCGCCGCGGCGACCTCGCGCTGCTCGAGGAGCTCGGCTACGAGGTGCTACCAGTGCCGCTGCTCGAGGGTGTGTCGTCGACCGAGATCCGCCGGCACCTGCACGAGGGCGACGTCGTCCGCGCCGCCGCCATGCTCGGCCGCCCGGCCGAGCTCGATGGCGTCGTGGTCGGCGGCGACCAGCGCGGCGGCACGCTCGGCTACCCGACCGCCAACCTCGCGATCGAGCCCGGCCTGATCGTGCCGGCATATGGGATCTACGCCGGGTCGGCCCGCCTCGACGACGGGCAGAGGCGCCGGGCCGCGATCTCGATCGGCACGAACCCGCACTACGGCGGCGAGGAGCGTCGGATCGAGCCGTACCTGCTCGACTTCGACGGCGACCTCTACGGCCGCCGGCTCGTCGTCGAGCTGTGGGAACGGCTCCGCGACGAGCAGGTCTTCGACGACGAGCAGGGACTGGTCGAGCAGATCGCCCGCGACGTGGAGGCGACGCAAAAGGCGGTCCGACCCGCGTAGGTAGGTTGCGCCTGTGAGCTCGAACCGCTCGATGATCCACGCACGCGGCCTCGTCAAGCGCTTCGGTGAGCTCGTCGCGGTCGACGGGATCGACCTCGACGTCAGGCGTGGGGAGGCCTTCGGCTTCCTCGGGCCGAACGGCGCCGGCAAGAGCTCGACGATGCGGATGATCGGCTGCGTCTCCCCGGTCACGGACGGCACCCTGCGCATCCTCGGGCAGGATCCGGCGTCGCACGGGGCGCAGATCCGTGCGAGGCTCGGCGTCGTCCCTCAGCAGGACACGCTCGATTTCGAGCTGACCGTGCGCGAGAACGTGCTCATCTACGGCCGCTACTTCGGGCTCTCGCGGCGTGAGCTGAAGCCACGGATCGACGAGCTGCTCGACTTCGTCCAGTTGACCGAGCGCGCGGGCGACAAGGTCGAGCCGCTCTCGGGCGGGATGAAACGGCGCCTCACGATCGCGCGCTCGCTCGTCAACGATCCCGACCTGCTCCTGCTCGACGAGCCGACGACGGGGCTCGACCCGCAGGCGCGGCACGTCGTCTGGGACCGTCTCTTCCGGCTCAAGCAGCAGGGGAAGACGTTCGTCGTCACGACGCACTACATGGACGAGGCCGAGCAGCTGTGTGACCGGCTCGTGGTCATGGACCACGGCTCGATCGTGGCCGAGGGCTCACCATGGAACCTGATCCAGCGCTACGCGACCCGCGAGGTGGTCGAGGTTCGCTTCGAAGATGAGCGGCCGCAGAACGGCGTCTTCGAGCGCGCAGCGGAGCGGATCGAGGAGCTCCCGGACCGCGTCCTCCTCTACACGCAGGACGGCGACGCGACCGCGGCAGCGATCGCCGACCGGGGGCTGCCGCCGCACTCGACGCTCATTCGCCGCAGCACCCTCGAGGACGTCTTCCTCCACCTGACCGGCCGGACGCTCGTCGACTGACCGTGGACGGCGTCCTCCAGCCGCTCCGCGCGTATGAGCACTGGCTGGCGCAGTACAAGCGCGTCTGGCGCGGGACGATTGGGACGAGTCTCGTCAACCCGGTTCTCTACGTCACCGCTCTCGGCGTCGGGCTCGGGACGATCGTCGATCAGACGCAGAACCCGCCCGGCGGCGTCCCCTACCTCGACTACGTTGCGCCCGGGCTGCTCGCCGCCGCCGCCATGCAGACGGCGACGATCGAGTCGAGCTGGCCGGTAATGGCGGCGATCAAGTGGTCGCGGGTCTACCACGCGATGATCGCCACACCGCTGACGGAGCGGGACGCCTTCCTCGGCCACCAGCTCTTCGTGATCACGCGCGTCTTCACGTCGGCGGCCGCGTACCTCGCGATCATCACGGCGTTCGGGGCCGTCGACTCCTGGTGGGCGATCTTCGTCGTCCCGGCCGCGGTCCTGATCGGCACCGCGTTCTCGATGCCGATGGCTGCGCTCGCGGCCGCGATCGAGGAGGACCGCACCTTCGTCACGATCTTCCGCTTCCTGATTGTGCCGATGTTCCTCTTCTCTGGCACGTTCTTCCCGGTGACGCAGCTGCCGCTCGCCTTCGAGCTGATCGCGTACCTGACGCCGATTTGGCACGGCGTCGAGCTCTGCCGCATGCTGACGCTCGGCACGCTCGAGCTCTGGCCGGCGCTCGGTCACGCCGCCTACCTGCTGGCGTGGACGGTGGTGGGCTTCGAGCTGGCGCGGCGCTCGTACCGCCGGAGGCTGCTCGGATGAGCTCGATCGTCCTTCGCGCCCTCGACCTGCCGGGCGGGCGCGGCATCCATCTCTTCGAGCGGAACGTGATGAGCCACCGCCGCACGTGGCCGATCATCGTCTCCGGCTTCTTCGAGCCGCTCTTCTACCTGCTCGCGCTCGGCTACGGCCTCGGCGGTTACGTCGGCGACGTCGTCATCGACGGCCAGTCGATCGAGTATGCGGCGTTCGTGGCGCCTGCGCTGCTGGCGGCGTCCGCCTTCAACGGCGCGTTCTACGACGCAACCAACATCTTCTGGAAGCTGCGCTACCAGAAGGTCTACGACGCCGTCCTGGCGACACCGCTCGGGCCGAAGGACATCGCCTCCGGGGAGACCGCCTTCGCCCTCTTTCGCGGTCTCGTCTACGCCGTCGGCTTCTTCACCGTGATCGCCGCGCTCGGACTGCTCGAATCGTGGTGGGCACTGCTCGCCGTGCCGGCAACGGTGTTCATCGGCTTCGCCTTCGCGGGCGCCGGGATCGCGGGAGTGACGTACATGCGCAGCTGGCAGGACTTCGACATCCTCAACCTCGCCATCCTGCCGATGTTCCTCTTCTCGGCGACCTTCTTCCCGCTTTCGACGTATCCGGACTGGCTCCAGGTGGTCATTCAGGCGACGCCTCTCTACCACGGGGTCGAGCTGCTGCGGTCGCTCACGACGGGGACGGTCGGCTGGTATCAGCTCTTCGACGTGGCCTACCTGGCCTCGCTCGGGCTGATCGGGACCTGGATCGCGAGCAGGAGGGTCGAGAAGCTGCTCCTCACCTGAACGCGCAAGATTCGCCGCCTCCGCGTATCTGCATCGACATGACACCGCCGCCGGTCGGCCTGAGGTCCGTCGAAGCAGTTTGCTGTCTCGGCTGCGGCAAGGAGTATGCGAAGCCCGGCGGACGCGGGACGCTGACGACGAACCCCGGCTGCCCAAAGTGCGGCTACGTCGGCTGGCTGCCGATGCCTAAGCAGCTGAGCCCAACGTCGCCGCGTGGCCGCTCCGCCGTGGATCGCCCGCGGCTCCGGTCCGCCCAATCACGCTGACGCCGCCGAAGTAGTGGTGCGGGCCTGGCCAGCGCCGGACCTGCACGCCGGCCGCCGCCAGCGCCTCGAGCGCCCGCGCGTCGACTCCGGGCTCGGCGTTGAGGACCTGATCCGCCTGGTGAAAGCGAGGCCGCTCCACCGCTGCGACCGGTGAAAGCCCCTCGTCGATGATGCCGGCCGCCACGCCGACGAGGGCCGTCCGCAGGCGCGTCCCGCCCGCGGAGCCGATCGCGAGCTCGACCCCGAGCTCGTCGAGCGCGAGCGTAGGCGCCATCATGCTCGCCAGCCTCGTCCCTGGATGCAGCGGCTCGCGGACCAGGTCGACCTCGCCGAGCATGCTGTTCAGCTGCAGGTCGAGGCCGGGGAGGAAGTCGCCCGTGCCGAGGCCGAGGCTGGACGTGAGGACGCAGGCCTGGCCGTCGCCGTCCACCGTGACGAGATTCGTCGTGTGGCCGCCGAGCTCCGGCCCCGCGAGCGCCTCGAGCAATGCGTGCACCCGGGCGGCCGGGTCGAGCTCACGCAGGCGGGGGAGACGCGCGAGCGTCTGCGGTACACCCGACAGGCCCGATCTCGTCAGCACGCGCCGGCCGAGCCACTCGACCGCGACCGGCTCGAGCCAGCGTGCCTCGTAGCGCGCAAGATCGTCCGCCGTCAGCGGTACGCCTTCGACGGCCAGCAGCACCGCGGCGATCGAGCCTGCGTAGAAGCCGTCGGCCCCCTCGTCGGCCAGCAGCGCCAGCGCCGTCGCCAGGCCCGGCTGCGCGAGCACGTCCCCCTGCTCGAGCGGCCGCCCGCCGGGCGCGTAGATACGCCGACCGTCCGGCTGCATCGTGAAGACGGGCGCCAGCATGCCCAGGCACGCTGCGTGGGCGGGGGGCATCACGACGCCGTCTCGCGCCAGCCGCACCGCCGGCTCCACGAGTTCTCGCCACGGCAGGCGCCCGAAACGCGCATGGAGTGCCCCCAGCCCGCGCGGAAGCCCGGGCACCGCGCACGTGCCCGGGCCGACCGCGTAGTGGACGAGTTCCTCGCCGAACGGCACCTTCAGCTCGACCGGTCCCGCGCCCGTGCCCGACGGCACGTCGACGAAGCAGTCGAGGTTCCAGGCGTGCTGGCCGTCCCAGTGGATCGCGTGGCCGCCGCCCAGCAGGCCGGTCATCACCGTTTCAGCGACACAGGACGCGAGGCAGGCTGCGACCGCGCCGTCGGCGGCCGTGCCGCCTGCCTCGAGGATCTCCATCCCCGCCGCCACGGTGGCGGGATGACCGGCTGCGACACCGCCTGAAACCATGGATTGCTACCCTACGCGCGACCGAGATCTCGGCCGGCCGTGTCTTCCTTCACGCCGCGCGGGGACTCCGGAGACAGCGACAGAAGGAGGCCAGATGGCCCTCACCAAGGAAGTCAAGCAGGAGCTGATCGGGAAGCACGGCCGCAACCAGGCCGACACCGGTTCCCCCGAGGTTCAGATCGCGATGCTGACCCGTCGTATCAACGACCTCACGGAGCACCTGCGGACGCACGCCAAGGACCACTACTCCCGGCGCGGGCTCCTGAAGCTCGTCGGCCGGCGGCGGCGGTTTCTGAACTACATGCAGAAGCACGACCTCGAGGGCTACCGGGCCCTCATCAAGGAGCTCGGCCTCAGGAGGTAGAGCTCGACCAGGGAGAGTGGAAGCTTGGATGAGCCCTGCACGTACGTCGTCTAGGGTTGATCCAAACTTCCACTCTCCACCAAGCAGAGTGGAGGACATGGAATGAGCACGGTACTGGGGCAGGTTGCCTCGACGTCCGTCGAGATCGGTGGCAAGGAGATCACCCTCGAAACGGGCAAGCTCGCCAAGCAGGCGGACGGCGCGGTCGTTGTCCGCAGCGGCGACACAATGGTTCTTGCGACGGCCGTCGGCCGTCCCGAGGCGCGCGAGGGAGCGGACTTCTTCCCGCTCACCGTCGACGTCGAAGAGCGCGCATATGCGGCCGGGAAGATCCCCGGCGGCTTCTTCAAGCGGGAGGGTCGCGCCACCGAGCGCGCGACGCTGACCGCGCGGATGATCGACCGGCCGATCCGGCCGCTCTGGCCCAAGGGCTTCCGCAACGAGGTGCAGGTGATCTGCACGGTTCTCTCGGCCGACCTCGTCACCCCGCACGACGTTCTCTGCATCAACGGCGCCTCGGCGGCGCTGATGCTCTCGCCGCTGCCGTTCTTCGGTCCCGTCGGTGCCGTGCGCATCGGCCGAATCGACGGCGAGTTCGTCGTCAATCCGACGCACGAGCAGAACTTCGAGGAGTCCGGGCTCGACCTGATCGTCGTCGGCACGAAGGACGGCCTGACGATGATCGAGGCCGGCGCGAACGAGGTCGAGGAGCAGGTGCTGCTGGACGCCTTCCAGCTCGCCCACGAGGAGATCCGCAAGCTCTGTGAGGCGCAGGAGGACCTCCGTCGCCAGGCAGGGAAGGCGAAGTGGCTCGACCTGGACGTGACCACCGAGATCGAGAGCTCACACGGGCACGCGATCTGGGAGCGAGTTCAGCAGGCAGGGCTGCGTGAGGTCGGCGCGATCGAGCACGAGATCCTCGCCGAACTCGCCCCTGAGCTGTCCATGGACTCGAGCGACGAGGACATCCAGCGGCAGGTGCAGGTGAAGGCAAGTCTCGCGATGATCCTCGAGAAGCAGCGCCTCGCGGCCGTCGAGGGGCCGGTGCGGGAGCAGTTCGAGACCGACCTCCGCGCGCTCACGGACGCCGAGGACGACTCGAAGGAGCTGAAGTCCGCCAAGCGGCACCTGCTCTTCGACCGCATCGTCGACACCGTCGAGCTGCCCTTCCCCGTGGGTCCGGCCACGGCGGATGGCGAGAGCCCGGCCGTCAAGGACGCGCTCACGAAGAGCTACGTCAAGAAGGCCGCCGAGGCGATTTACAAGGACCTCGTCCGGAAGAAGATCGCGATCGAGAAGCGCCGGCCCGACGGCCGCGCGGCGGACGAGATCCGCGCGATCGACTGTGAGGTGACCGTCAGCCCGCGCGCCCACGGCTCCGGCCTCTTCCAGCGCGGTCAGACGCAGGTGCTCTCGCTGGCGACGCTCGGCACGGCCAAAGAGGGCCAACGGATCGACGACCTCTCGCTCGAGACCGACCGCCGGTTCATGCACCACTACAACTTCCCGCCCTTCTCGGTCGGGGAGACGGGCTTCATGCGCGGCCCGAAGCGGCGCGACATCGGTCACGGTGCCCTCGCGCAGCGGGCGATCGAGGCCGTGATCCCGCCCCTCGAGGAGTTCCCGTACACGATCCGAATCGTTTCGGAGACGCTCGAGTCGAACGGCTCTTCGTCGATGGGCTCGGTCTGCGGCTCGACGCTCGCCCTGATGGACGCGGGCGTGCCGATCACCGCGCCGGTCTCCGGCATCGCCATGGGACTCGTGAAGGAGGGGGACGACTACGTCATCCTCACCGACATCCAGGGAGCGGAGGACCATCTGGGCGACATGGACTTCAAGGTCGCCGGTACGCGTGACGGCATCACGGCGCTCCAGATGGACATCAAGATCACCGGCGTCACGCAGGAGATCATGCGCGGCGCGCTCGATCAGGCGAAGCAGGCCCGCGACTTCATCCTCGACCGGATGCTCGAGGCGATGCCCGAGGCCCGGACCGAGCTGGCGCCGCACGCGCCGCGGATCTCGTCGATCCAGATCAACCCCGATTTCATCGGGATGGTCATCGGCAAGGGCGGCGAGACGATCCGTTCGCTCGAGTCCGAGTTCGACGTTCAGATCGACATCGAGGAGGACGGCACGATCCTCGTCTACGCGACCGAGGGCACGAAGGCCGACGCCGCGATCGCAGCGATCAACGCGCTGACCAAGGAGCCCGAGGTGGGGGACACCTTCACCGGCAAGGTCGTGAAGACGACGCAGTTCGGCGCCTTCGTCGAGTTGAAGAAGGGCACCGACGGCCTGCTCCACGTCTCGAACGTCGGCCCCGGCCGGGTCGCGCACATCGAAGACGTGATGTCGCGCGGCGACGTGGTCGACGTGGTCGTGCAGGAAGTGGACAAGGCGCGGGGCCGGATCGGCCTCAAGCTCGTCCACAAGCACGAGGACGGCAGGCTGGTCGAGCCGGAGGAGCTGATCGAGCGGGCGAAGAACGCACCGCCGCGGCCGCCGGAGGAGGATCGCCCGCGCCGCGACGATCGCGGCCGCGGCGGCCGCGACCGCGGGCCGCGTCGCGACCGCGACTAGGCCGTGACCCGAGGGGGCGGCGCAAGCCGCCCCCTCCTGTAGGTTCTCGCGCTCGGAACGCCAGGAGCCGGTCGGGCCTAGAGGCTTGATGTGAAACCTGAGCGGGTCTGTGGAGCCGTCCCAGACGCGGCGCCAGCCCGTCTCGTCGTCCTCTCGCAGGCAGCCAGCCTGCGCTTCGGACGCCGAGCCGCCCTGGCTTG
>Ga0126307_10000461_pt1 | contig 26032 bp, 24 predicted proteins | sample Plot28_FD_89955 | JGI IMG/M metagenome (GOLD analysis project Ga0126307, IMG submission 89955) | Serpentine soil microbial communities from UC McLaughlin Reserve, CA, USA - Plot28 | ecosystem: Environmental > Terrestrial > Soil > Grasslands | place: USA: UC McLaughlin Reserve, Lake County... | reverse complement strand
GCAGTCGGCGCTGCTCGAGGTCATGTCCCAGGGGCAGGTGTCGATCGGCGGGAACACGTATCCGATGCCGAAGCCGTTCCTGGTGCTGGCCACACAGAACCCGATCGAGTCCGAGGGCGTTTACCCGCTGCCGGAGGCCCAGCGCGACCGCTTCCTGATGAAGGTCGTCGTCGACTATCCGACCGGCGAGGAGGAGCGGGAGATCGTCTACCGGATGGGCGTCGAGCCGCCGGTCGCCGAGCAGGTACTCAGCCCTGCCGATCTGCTGCGGCTCCAGCGCACGGCGAGCAACGTCTTCGTCCACCACGCCCTCGTCGACTACGTGGTCCGGCTGGTCCTGTCCACCCGGTCGCCGGGCGACCACGGGATGACCGATGTCGCCGGCTGGGTCGCGTACGGAGCGAGCCCGCGGGCCTCGCTCGGCATGATCGCCGCCGCCCGCGGGCTGGCGCTGATGCGCGGCCGCGACTACGTGCTTCCGCAGGACGTGCTTGACGTGGCCGCGGACATCCTCCGGCACCGGCTGGTCCTGTCCTACGACGCGCTCGCCGACGGCGTGCCGGCCGAGCACGTCGTTCGGCGGGTCCTGCAGAACGTGCCGCTGCCGCAGGTGACGCCGCGGCAGCGGGCCGCCGGCGGGCCGTACGGGGCGCAGGGTGGCGGGTACGCGCCGGGCGGGCCGACCGCGCCGCCGAGCACGGTCCCGCCGGCCACGACGGGCAGCGTGACCGGTCCGGGCGAGCCGGAGTCGCGGGAGCGGCCGGCGTGACGGCACCCCCCGGGACCGGGATCGGGGGGCCGCCGCCGACCCTGCGCAACGCCGGGCCGGCCGAGGCTGAGGCGGTGCTGCGCCGCCTCGAGCTCACCGTGCGCCGCCGCCTGGACGGCCTGCTCCAGGGCAACCACCTCGGGCTCGTCCCCGGCCCCGGCAGCGAGGCCGGCGAGTCACGCGAGTACCACCCGGGCGACGACGTTCGCCGGATGGACTGGCCGGTGACCGCCCGAACCACCGTTCCGCACGTGCGGCAGACGATTGCCGACCGCGAGCTGGAGACCTGGGTCGTCGTCGACCTGTCGCCCAGCCTGGACTTCGGCACCGCCCGGTGCGAGAAGCGCGACCTCGCGATCGCCGGCACGGCGGCCATCGCCCATCTCACCGGCCGCGGCGGGAACCGGCTGGGCGCCCTGGTCACCACCGGCGCCGACCTGCACCGCTTCCCGGCCCGGTCCGGCCGCGCGCACGTGACCACCTTGCTGCGCAAGCTGGCGCTCATGGAGCGCGCCGAGCAGGGCCGGCGCGGTGATCTCGCGGCCGCCCTGGAGTCGCTGCGCCGCCCGCCGCGCCGGCGCGGCTTCGCGGTGGTCGTCTCCGACTTCCTCGGCGACGACCCGGAGCAGCCGGACTGGGAGCGGCCACTGCGCGCGCTGGCCGTCCGGCACGACGTGCTCGCCGTGGAGGTCGTCGACCCGGTCGAGCTCGGCCTGCCGGCCGTCGGCCTGCTCACGCTGGTGGACCCCGAGACCGGGAAGCTGCTGGAGGTGCAGACGGGCCGCAAGCCGCTCCGGGAGCGTTACGCCCAGGCCGCCGCCGAGCAGCGGACCGCGATCGCCGCGGCGCTGCGGCGGGCCGGGGCGGCCCACCTGCAGCTGCGCACTGACCGGGACTGGCTCGTCGACATGGTCCGCTTCGTCGCCTCGCGCCGCCGCGGCGCGTCCGGAGGAGCGCTGCGGTGACACGTACCTTCCTCGCCCCGGCCTGGCTGTGGCTGCTGCTCGCGGCGGCCGCCCTGCTGGCGCTCTACCTGGTCGTCCAGCTGCGCCGCCGGGCGTACGCGGTCCGCTTCGCGAACCTCGAGCTGCTCGGCAAGCTGGCGCCGCGACGGCCGGGCTGGCGCCGCCATCTCGCCTTCGCACTGCTGCTGCTCGCCCTCGTGTCGCTGACCACCGCGATGGCGAAGCCCACCAAGGACACGCGCGTCCCCCGAGACCGGGCCACGGTGATGATGGCGATCGACGTGTCCCTGTCGATGCGCGCCGAGGACGTCTCGCCGAACCGACTGGAGGCCGCGCAGGCCGCCGCCAAGGAGTTCGTCGGGCTGCTGCCGCCGCGGATCAATCTCGGCCTGGTCACCTTCTCCGGCACCGCGAGCGTCGCCGTCGCCCCGACGACCGACCGGGCGTCGGTCCTGCGCGCCATCGACTCGCTGGAGCTGGCCGAGCGGACCGCGATCGGGGAGGCCATCTTCGCCTGCCTGGACGCGATCAAGACCTTCCAGGCGCAGCTGCAGGGGCAGGACGCGGCCGAGGAGGGCGGCGCCCCGGCGCGGCTGGTCCTGATGTCCGACGGCAGCAACACCTGGGGCCGCAGTCCCGAGCAAGCCGTCGGCGCGGCCAAGCAGTCCGAGATTCCCGTGTCGACCATCGCCTTCGGAACGGACGAGGGCTACATCGAGCTGGAGGGCGACCGGGTCGCCGTGCCGGTCAACCACGAGCAGCTGCGCGGGATCGCCGACGGCACCGGCGGGAGCTACTACGCCGCGGCCTCCGCCGAGGAGCTGGCGAGCGTGTACCGCGACCTGGGCAGCCAGATCGGCTACACGACCGAGCGCCGCGAGATCACGACCTGGTTCGTCGGCACCGGGCTGCTGCTCGCCTTCGCGGCGGCCGGCGTGTCGCTCGCCTGGTCCAACCGGCTGCTGTGACGCTGCTGTGGTGAGTCGACCGGGCCCCGCCCCACGCGCGGCCCGTGCAGCGCCCGGAGACGAACGATGGGCACGGTGAGCCCAGGCGGGATCGTCGAGCAGATCGCGTCCCGGCTGGTCTACCGCAACCGTTGGCTGTCGCTGCGGGAGGACCGGGTTCGCCGGCCGGACGGGTCGGACGGGCTCTACTCGGTGGTCGACAAGCCGGACTTCGCGCTCGTGATCCCGGCCGAGGAGGACGGGTTCCATCTCGTCGAGCAGTACCGGTATCCGGTCCGCGGGCGCTACTGGGAGTTCCCGCAAGGGACGGCGACGGCCGGCGCCGCGCGGACGCCCGAGGAGCTGGCCCGCGCCGAGCTCGCCGAGGAGACCGGGCTGCGGGCCGGGCGGATGCGGCTGCTCGGCCACCTGTACTGCGCGTACGGGATGAGCAGCCAGGGGTTCGACGTCTTCCTCGCCACCGAGCTCAGACCGGGGCCGCCTGCCCGGGAAGCCAGCGAGCAGGACATGCGCCAGGTGCTGGTGAGCCGCGCGGAGTTCGAGCGGCTGGTCCGGTCCGGGCGGATCACGGACGACTCGACGCTCGCCGCGTACGCGCTGCTGCTGATGGCCGAGCGCGGCGCGTGGGCGGGCTAGAGAGCGAGGAGGTGGTCGACCAGCGTCCGGTACTGCCGCAGCGACTGGCGCAGCTCCTCGGTGCGGCCGCCCTCGCCGGCCTTCCAGCTCTCGACGGTGTCTCTGTCCGCGATCCTCGCGGTGAGCGCGCCGAGGACGTCCTGGGCCAGCCGGTCGGCGGACCGCACGGCCTGCTGCGGGTCGTCGACGAAGTCGCCCTGCACCTCCCGCCAGCGCCGCCGGAACTCGCCGGCCTGCTCCGCTGAGAGCGTTCCCTCTGTCGTTGCCTGGTCCGCCGGGCGGTCGCCCGCCGCGTCGGCGTCCTTGCCGGCCGGCTTGCCCGTCCGCGTGGTGGCCGGCGTGGTGGCCGGCGTGGTGGCCGGCGTGGTGGCCGCCGTCGTGGCCGACCCGTCGTCCGCGGGGGCCGGCGCGTCGTCCGCGGGGGCGGCGGTGCCGGGGCCGGCCGTGCCGGGGCCGATCGTCCCGGCGCTTGCCGAGCCGGGGTCGGCCGGAGCGGGGCGGAGCGCTCCGCCCGGCGCGGCGGGTGCGGCGTGGGCGGGGGCCGGCCCGGGGGGCTGCCAGGCGCCGGTGGTCCAGCTTCCCGACGCCGCCGGCGTCTGCCCGGTCGCCGGGCCGTCGGCGCCGCCTGCCGGCCGCGGCGGCGGCAGCGGCGGCGGCAGCGGCGGGCTCACCGGCCCGGCCGGTGCCGGCTGTCCCGGTGTCCCCCGGTAGCGCTGCATGAGCGACCCGCGTGCGCCGTCCGCGCCGCCGCTGTCCTCGGGCTCGCCGGTCTTCGGCTCGCTCCGGCCGGCCCCCGAGTCCCGCCCGTTCGGCTTGGCTCCACCCTCACCCTGGAATTGCATGGGGAGGGACCGTAGCGGGGTCAGCGGCGTGGGTCGAGGAGGAGCTTGCCGGTGGTCCGCCGGGACAGCAGGTCGCGGTGCGCCCGCTCGGCCTCGGCGAGCGGGTACGTCCCGCCGACGACGCAGCGCAGCCGGCCGTCGGCGACCATGTCCAGCAGTTCGGCGACCTGGGGCCGCAGCATGTCGGGTCGTCGGAAGCAGTGGGCCAGCCAGAAGCCGATCACGGCGGTGGAGTGCGCCATCAGCGCGGCGGGGTCGACCGGCCTCGGCGGGGTCCGCGACGCCTGTCCGTACGCGACGAGGCGTCCGAAGGGCGCCAGCGCCCGCAGGCTGGCGTCGAAGACCCGGCCGCCGGTCATCTCCAGCACGACGTCCACCCGCCGGCCATCGTTCGCAGCGCGCACTGCACCGACCAGGTCCGGCTCCGCCGGGTCCACCGCGGCGTCCGCGCCGAGCGTCAGCGCGAGCGCCCGCTTCTCGTCCGACGACGCGGTCGCGATCACCTGCCCGGCGCCCCACGCGCGAGCCAGCTGCACGGCGATCGTCCCGACCCCGCCGGCCGCCGCGTGCACCACCACCGACTCGCCCGCAGCGAGGTGGGCGCAGGTGCGAAGCGCGTGCCACGCCGTCAGCCCCTGCAGCACCACCGCCAGCGCGGCCCCGTCGCTCACCCCGTCCGGCACCGGCCAGGTCAGCTCCGGAGCCGCCAGCACCCGCTCCGCGTACCCGCCGCCGGCGAGCAGCCCGACCACCCGGGTCCCGTCCGGGGCGATGCCGACGAACTCCGCCCCCGGGACGAGCGGCAGCGTCTGCTTCGCCAGGTACGAGTCCTCGGTCTGGTGGGTGTCCGCATAGTTGATGCCGGCCGCCGTCACCTCGTGGGGCACCAGCCCCCCGGTCGGCTCGGGGTCGGGCAGATCCGCCACGCGCAGCACCTCGGGCCCGCCGAACTCGGTGATCTGGATAGCGCGCATGACCGGACTATAAGGTTCCGGCTCGTGGCCCGATCCGTGCTTGTCACCGGTGGCAACCGCGGCATCGGCCTCGCAATCGCCCGCACCTTCGCCGCCCAGGGAGACCGCGTCGCGGTGACCCATCGGGGCAGCGGCCCGCCGGAGGGCCTTTTCGGGGTGCGCTGCGACGTGACGCTGCCGGACGAGGTCGACGCCGCCTTTGCCGCGGTGGAGGCCGAGCAGGGCCCCGTCGAGGTGCTGGTCTCGAATGCCGGCACGACCGACGACACGCTGCTGCTGCGGATGAGCGAGGAGCAGTTCACGCGGGTGCTCGACGCGAACCTGACGGGGGCGTACCGGGTGGCGAAGCGGGCGGCCGGGAAGATGCTGCGGGCCCGCTGGGGCCGGATGGTCTTCATCTCCTCGGTGGTCGCGCTGACCGGCGGCGCCGGACAGGTCAACTACGCCTCGTCCAAGGCCGGGCTGATCGGGATGGCCCGCTCGCTGGCCCGGGAGCTCGGCTCGCGGGGCATCACTGCCAACGTGGTGACACCGGGCTTCGTGGAGACCGACATGACCGCCGCACTCCCGCGGCAACGCCGCGAGGACGTGCTGCGGGACCTGCCGCTGGGCCGGTACGGCACGGCCGAGGAGATCGCGGCGGTGGTGGCGTTCCTCGCCTCCGACGCGGCGGCGTACGTGACGGGCGCGGTGGTGCCGGTCGACGGCGGACTGGGGATGGGGCACTGACGATGGGCCTGCTCGACGGCAAGCGGCTGCTGGTCACCGGCGTGATCACCGACGCCTCGATCGCCTTCTCGGTGGCGAGAGTAGCCCAGCAGGAGGGCGCCGAGGTGGTGCTCACCGGCTTCGGGCGGCTGTCGCTGGTGCAGCGCGTGGCCGCCAAGCTTCCGAAGCCGGCGCCGGTGGTCGAGCTGGACGTGACCAGCACCGACGACCTCGCGGCGCTGCCCGAACGCGTCCGCGAGCACGTCGAGGGCGTCGACGGGGTGCTGCACTCGATCGGATTCGCGCCCCAGTCGGCGATGGGCGGCGGGTTCCTGGACACGCCGTGGGAGGACGTCGCGACGGCCGTGCAGGTCTCCACGTACTCGCTGCCGGCGCTGGCGAGGGCCGCGCTGCCGCTGCTGCCGGAGCGGGGCGGCTCGATCGTCGGGCTCACCTTCGACGCAACCGTGGCCTGGCCGGCGTACGACTGGATGGGCGTCGCGAAGGCAGGGATGGAGTCGGCGGCGCGCTACCTCGCCCGCGAGCTCGGCCCGCGCGGGGTGCGGGTCAACCTGGTCGCGGCCGGGCCGCTCCGGACGATGGCGGCTCGCAGCATTCCCGGCTTCTCGCGGTTCGAGGACGTGTGGTCGGTCCGGGCGCCGCTGGGCTGGGAGATCAGCAACCCCGAGCCGGTCGCCCGGTCCTGCGCCGCGCTGCTGTCGGACTGGTTCCCGGCCACCACCGGGGAGATCGTGCACGTCGACGGCGGCTTCCACGCCACCGGTGCTTGACCCATCCGGGAGGCGGCCCTCGGACCCCCGGCAAGCGCTCCCAGAGCTGGTCCGGTTGATACCCGGGTTCGTCCACCGCGCCCCGCCGGAGGCCGGGACCCGGTGGCTTGGGATGCGAGCCAAATGCCGGGACACCGTGGTCCCCCGGCAGATAGGGCTCCCCAGCCCGGACCCCGGGCGAGCGCGCAGGCGGCGGGTGAGGTTGCCTCTGGCCGACCGGCCGGATGCGGGCTGCTCCGGCAGGATGGGGTAGTGACCGGGCTGGCGTACGACGCGCTGCTGCTGTTGTCCTTCGGTGGCCCGGAGCGGCCCGACGACGTCATGCCGTTCCTGGAGAACGTGACGCGCGGGCGCGGCGTGCCACGGGAGCGGCTCGAGGAGGTCGCCGAGCACTACCGGCACTTCGGTGGGGTGTCGCCGATCAACGCGCAGAACCGGGCGCTGCTCGATGCGATCCGGGCCGACTTCGCCTCGTCCGGGCTCGACCTGCCGGTCTACTGGGGCAACCGCAACTGGCATCCACTGGTCGAGGACACCGTCGCGGCCATGCGCGACGACGGGTTGCGGCGGGCGCTCGTCCTCGCGACCAGCGCGTACACCTCCTTCTCGGGATGCCGGCAGTACCAGGACGACCTCGCCCGGGCCCGGGCGGCCGCGGGGCCGGACGCGCCCGAGCTGGACAAGCTGCGGCACTTCTTCAACCACCCCGGCTTCGTGGAGCCGAACGCGGACGCCGTCCGGGCGGCGCTGGCGACGCTGCCCGACCCGGACGAGGCGCGGCTGGTCTTCACCGCGCACTCGATCCCGACCGCGATGGAGGTCTCCAGCGGCCCGACCGGGCACCTCTACTCGGCGCAGCTGCGCGAGGCCTCCCGGCTGGTCGCCGAGGCTGTCCGCGGCCCGGTCGCCGAGTTCGACCTCGTCTGGCAGAGCCGCAGCGGGCCGCCGTCGGTCCCGTGGCTGGAGCCGGACGTCAACGATCACCTCCGGGCACTGGCCGATCGGGGAGTGCGCTGCATCGTGGTCTCGCCGATCGGCTTCGTCAGCGACCACGTCGAGGTGCTGTGGGACCTCGACGAGGAGGCGGCCGAGACCGCGCAGAAGCTCGGCCTCGGGTACGCGCGCGCCGCGACCGTCGGCACCGACCCACGGTTCGTGGCGATGGTCCGCCAACTCGTGCTCGAGCGGCTCGACCCCGCGGTCCCGCGGCTCGCGCTCGGGTCGATGGGCCCGAGCCACGACCACTGCCCGCTCGGCTGCTGCCCGGCACCCCGCCGCGTCACCCCGGCCGCGGACGCGACGTCTGAGCCGGCGCCGCACCCGACCTAGCGGTGGCGGGAGGGGACGGCGTTGTAGGCGGCGAGCCGGGCGCGCCGGACCGCGGTCGCGACGAGTCGCAGCGCATCGTCCCGGGCCCGAGTCTCCGCCGAGGTCACCGAGCCGCCCGGCGCATCCGCGGCGGCTAGGTCCAACACGGCCGCCAGCCGGTCGGCCTGCGCGAGCAGTCGCACCGCGCGCCCGTCGCGACCCGGTGGCAGCTCGGGCGCCGACCCGCGGCGGACCTTCGCCAGCCTGTCGGCGACCTCCGGCCGCCAGCTCGCCACGTCGAGCGCCGCCAATGCGGACGCCGCGTTCCGGATGGCGGCGTTGAGCTCGTGCTCCGCCTCCGCCACGGTGATCGGGTCGGGCGCGGGCTCGCCCACTTGGTACGCGGTCCACAACACGCACGTCGTCCGGCTGCCGAGAGTGGAGCCGTGCTCGGTCACCCGCGGTACCAGGCCGATCCCATGCGCGACCAGGGCCTCGCCAGCCGCCAGCGCGGCGGCGGTGAACGGTCCAGGCCCCGGCAGCCCCCGCGGATCGCCGGGCACCGGCAGCACGGCGGACACCCCCTCCGGCGAGCGTTCCCGCAGCACCGGCAGCACCCAGCCGAGCGGCACGTCGCCGACCGGGTGAGCCTCGTGACTGGCCGCCGACGCGCCGGCGCTCGCCCGGTCCACCGGCAGGCCCGTGACCCGGTGTGGCTCGTCGTCGCCGGTGACCCGTGCGACAACGTCGTCGTACGCCGCCTCGCCGGCGAGCCACGCCGACGCCCAGGCGGCGAACACCCCGGAGCGCACCCTCACGCGGCAACCCTACGTTGCCCTGCCGGCCAGGCGCCCAGGCACGTCCGCCAGCCACGACGGCCGCGCCGGATGCGGCCTCGACAGCCGATCGAACACCGGCCTCCCGCTGCGCGGCCCGCCTTCCGCGGTCTAGTCACCGCTCCCGTCCCGATACGGAAGCCGCGCCTCGATCCGGGCCAACGCCTCGTCCAGGTGCCGGCGCAGCTCGACGAGGTCGCGGCGGGACGCGTCCTGGTCGGCGTCGCGCAACTCGACGACCATCGACCCGCTGGGGCTGAGCGTAGCCCGGGCGACCTCGTCCACTCGGTCGGCGCCCTGCATGTGCAGGGCCTGCTCCAGGTCGGCGGGCCGGATGCCCTGGCGCCGGAGCGCGCGGTGCACGTAGCGCCCGTTCGACACCAGCGTCACCGGGGAGCCCTCGATCAGGCTGAGCAGTCGGGGCCAGCCCTGGATGCCCCGGGACCACAGCTCGTTGACCACGATCAGGACGACGGCGCCGAGCAGTCCGCCGAGCAGGCTGTCGTCCGGGCCGATCACCGCGTTCTGCACGACATTCGACAGCAGCAGGACGACAACCAGGTCGAAGGGGGACAGCTGGGCGAGGTCGCGGCGGCCGGCGACCCGCAGCAGCACCAGGATCGCGCCGTAGACCACCACGGTCCGCAGCACCTTCTCGGTGATCGGGATGCCCATCTCGACGAGGCTGCTGATCATCGTTCCTCCGTACGGGGCCGGCGGTCGGTTGGATCGTGGCACCCGCGGGGGCCAGATCGGGCCGAGGCCGGCGGCGTGCCGCCCGGGAGCGGGGCCTGCCCCGCCGTAGCGTCGGACGCCGTGGGCAGCAGGGACTACGGGACGGACGTGCTCGCCGGGGAGTGGCGCCGTACCCGGCGCGTACCGGACGTGGAGGCGGAGCGGGACCTCGTGGTGGAGGTCGCCGGCGCCGACTTCTGCGGCGCGGTCGTCGACTGCGCCAAGGACGCCGTCACGCTGGAGGACCGCCGCGGCCGGCGCCGGCTGTTCCCGCTCGCCCCGGCAGGCTTCCTGCTCGACGGCCGGCCGGTCACCCTAGTCCGGTCCCGCCCCGCGGCGCCCGTCCAGCGGCCCGGCCGGACCGCCTCCGGGTCGGTCGCGGTCCCCGACGCCCCGGCGCGGGTCGCCCGCGGCAGCCGGATCTGGGTCGAGGGGCTGCACGACGCGGCGCTGGTCGAGCGAGTCTGGGGTGACGACCTCCGGGTCGAGGCAGTCGTCGTCGAGCCGCTCGACGGCGTCGACGATCTCGCCGCGCGGGTGCGCGACTTCGGCCCCGAGCGGCACCGGCGGCTCGGCGTGCTGGTCGACCATCTCGTCCCCGGCTCGAAGGAGTGCCGGTTGGTCGCGGGGGTCCGCCACCCGCACCTGCTGGTCGTCGGCCACCCGTACGTCGACGTCTGGCAGGCGGTGAAGCCGGCGGCGCTGGGCATCCACGAGTGGCCGGCGGTGGCCCGCGGCGAGGACTGGAAGACCGGCGTGTGCCGGGCACTTGGCTGGGGCGATTCCCGGGACGGCTGGCGGCACGTCCTGGCCGCCGTCGACTCGTACGCGGACCTCGAGGTCCCCCTGCTCAGGGCCGTGGAGGAGCTGATCGACTTCGTCACGGCGTGATCGATTCGCGACCGTCGGGAGCGGCGGTGGACCGGGACGAACGTGGCAGGATGGACCCGTGCCCGCGTGGTTGGTCTGGCTGATCGCCGCCGGCGTGCTGGCCATCGCCGAGGCGCTCTCGGTCGACCTGTTCCTGATCATGCTGGCCGGGGCAGCGCTCGTCACCGCCGGAGTCGCAGCGCTCGGCGCGCCGGTCGCCCTGCAGGTCGGCGTTTTCGCCATCACCGCGCTCGGCCTGGTCGCGGTGGTCCGCCCGCTGGCCAAGCGGCGGCTGGAGCTGCCCACCGCGCAGCGGACCGGCATCGAGGCGCTGAAGGGCCGCAACGCAGTCGTGGTCCGTACGGTCGACCAGCACGGCGGCCGGGTGCGGCTTGGCGGCGAGGAGTGGTCCGCCGAGGCGTACGACCCGACTCAGGTCATGCCGGTCGGCAGCACCGTGCAGGTGATGGAGATCCGCGGCGCGACCGCCGTCGTCTGGTCGCATCCGTGAGCCGCCGACGGAGGGGGCGCGGGCCGGAACCCGCGCCTTCCGGGCCCGTCGAGACGGGCACCCGACAGCGCTGGAGAGAGCAATGGAACCCGGTCTGATCGTCGCCCTCGTCGTCATCGCGTTTGTGGTCGTCATTCTCGTCCGAAGCATCCGGATCATCCCGCAGGCGCGGGCGGGCGTGGTCGAGCGGCTGGGCAGCTACTCGCGCACGCTGGACCCTGGCCCGCACGTGCTGGTGCCGTTCGTGGACCGGATCCGGGCCATGATCGACCTGCGCGAGCAGGTCGTCTCGTTCCCGCCGCAGCCGGTGATCACCGCCGACAACCTGACCGTGAACATCGACACGGTCATCTACTTCCAGGTCACCGACCCCCGGGCGGCGACGTACGAGATCGCCAACTACATCCAGGCGGTCGAGCAGCTGACGGTGACCACGCTGCGCAACGTGGTCGGCGCGATGAACCTGGAGGAGACGCTCACCTCCCGGGACCAGATCAACACGAAGCTGCGCGGCGAGCTGGACGACGCCACCGGCAAGTGGGGCATCCGAGTCGCCCGGGTCGAGCTCAAGGCGATCGACCCGCCGCCGTCCATCCAGGACGCGATGGAGAAGCAGATGCGCGCCGACCGGTACAAGCGCGCGATCATCCTCCAGGCCGAGGGCGCCCGGGAGTCGTCGATCAAGACGGCGGAGGGGCAGAAGGCGGCGCAGATCCTCGACGCCGAAGGCGCCAAGCAGTCCGCGATCCTCGCCGCCGAAGCCGAGCGGCAGAGCCGGATCCTGCGGGCGGAGGGCGAGCGGGCCGCCCGCTACCTCGCCGCCCAGGGCCAGGCGAAGGCGATCGAGACCGTGTTCGCGTCCATCCACGCGTCCGACCCGGACCCCAAGCTGCTCGCGTACCAGTACCTGCAGACGCTGCCGCAGATCGCCCAGGGCGACGCGAACAAGGTGTGGATCGTGCCGAGCGAGTTCTCCAAGGCGCTCGAGGGGCTGTCCAGCCTGGCCGGCGCGGAGACGTCGGGGGCGACCTGGCTGACCGAGGCCGGCAAGTCCGACGGCGGCCGGCCGGAGGTGCCGAAGGAGACCCTCGACACCAGCGACTGGTTCGACTCCAAGCTGCCGCCCGCCCGTCTGCAGCCGGAGGCGGAGATCCGGGCCTCGGACCGGGACGCGGACACGACGGAGGCGCACGCGCACCTGTCGTCGTACGGCACCTCGCCCGCCGAAGGGACCGATGAGGGCGAGGACGAGGATGCGCCTCGCGCGCTGCCGCCGTCCTCGCCGGCCCCGCCGGCGCAGTTCGGCGGGCCGTCGGGCCAGCCCGCGCCGCACGGGCGGCAGGACCCGCCCGCCGGCTACCGGCGGCCGGACGGGCCGGACGGGCCGAGCGGCCCGGTCGCGCCCGGTCAGCAGGGTCAGCAGGGTCAGCAGGGGTACGGCCCCGCCGGGCCGCCGCGGCACTGATCCGCCGGGCGCCGAGCGCGGAGCGCGTCGGCTGCGGGTCTCGCAGCCCCTGACCGGCCGGGTGGCGCTCAGTCCTCGCCGCGCGCGGAGGCGAGGCCGGCGCTCCAGCGCTCCTCGATCCGCCCGAACCGCCGGACCGCCAGGGCGACGGCCCAGGTCAGCACGAACAGCCCGATTACCGCGTACCCGACGTAGTTCAGGTCGACGCCGGCGATCCACCCCCAGAAGTCGCCCGCCAGCCCGGCCTTCTCGGCGAGCAGCCCCAGCAGCTCGATCCCGCCGATGATCAGCGCGACCGCCACCGACAGGCCCGTGATCGTGATCGTGTAGTACACCTTGCGGACCGGCCTGGACAGCGCCCACCCGTAGGCGAAGTTCATGAAGCAGCCGTCGATCGTGTCGAGCAGGCTCATCCCGGCGGCGAAGAGGATCGGCAGCACCAGGATCGCGTACCAGGGCAGGGTGGAGGCGGCGGCGCCGCCGGCGAGGACGAGCAGCGACACCTCGGTGGCCGTGTCGAAGCCGAGGCCGAAGAGCACGCCGATCGGGTACATCTGCCAGGGCCGGGTCACGGCCCGGGTGACCGGCCGAGCAGCCGGTTCATGAACCCGCGGCTGTCCAGCCGGTCCTCCAGCTCGGCCTCGTCGTACTCGCCGTGCCGCATCCGGCGGAAGACCCGGACGATGCCGACCAGGATGACCAGGTTGATGACCGCGATGAGGGTGAGGAACAGCCCGGACACCAGCGTGTCGATCACCCCGGTCGTCCGCTGGAGCCCGGAGTTCCCGTCCTCGACCTGGCCGGCGAGGGTGCGGACGCCGACCGCCAGCAGGAAGCAGAGGCCGAAGACGATGGTCGAATGGCCGAGGGAGAACCAGAAGCCGACCGAGAGCGGCCGCTGCCTGTCGGCCATCAGCTTGCGGGTGGTGTTGTCGATGGCGGCGATGTGGTCGGCGTCGAAGGCGTGCCGCATGCCCAGCGTGTACGCCGTCACGCCCAGGCCGATGCCGAAGACGCCGCCGCCGGCGGCGTAGCTCTGCGGGGCGACCAGGCCGAGCAGCGTCAGCCAGCCGACGACGTGAAGGGCCGCGATGAAGGCGAGCATCCCCCGAGCCGGATCCACTCCTGCCGGTCGAGGCTGTCGCGCACCCGGGCGACACCGCGGCTCCGGTCCGCCGTCGTCGTCATGGATCGCTCCCGCCGGGAGGCACCCGGTAACCGCCGAAGGGAACGATACGAGTAACGGTCCGCGGGAAGCAACACGGGTGGGGAAGTCCATGACTTTGCCTGGATATTAGGTTTCGAGCGGGGGTAGGTCGTTCCCGTGACGAGCACGAGGGAGGCGGGCGGAGCGGCCGGCCGGGATGAGACGGAGGCCGAGCGCCTCGACCGCAACTACGCGGAGCTGCTGCAGGAGCTGCGGGTCACCCAGACCGGCGTGCAGATCCTCTTCGCGTTCCTGCTCACCCTCGCCTTCACCCAGCGCTTCCCCCAGATCGACAGCTTCCAGCGAGCCACCTACGTGGTGACGCTGCTGGCCGCCGCCGGTGCGGCCGCGCTGCTGATCGCGCCGGTCGCCTTCCACCGGGTCGTCTTCCGGCGCCACCAGAAGCGCGACCTGGTCTTCAACGCCAACCGGATGGCGGAGGGCGGCCTGGCGTTCCTGCTGGTCGCGATCGTCGGGGCGGTGCTGCTGATCCTCGACGTCACGCTCGGCCGCGCGCCGGCGCTGTGGCTCAGCGGCCTGGTGGCCGCGTGGTTCGTGCTCCTCTGGCTGGTGGTGCCGCTGGTCAGCCGCAGCCGCGACGACAACGGCAACGAGTGACCGGCGGGCGGCGTGGTCACGGCGTCAGGACGGTGACGCTTTCGATGGCTGTGGCCACGTCCACCGGGCGCATCCGGACCCGGTAGTAGTCGTTCGTCAGGTACGGCCGGAGCAGGTCCAGGTAGTGCCGGTCGGTCGGCAGCGCCGACGTGCCGCCGGGCAGGGCACTGTGCCCCACCGGGCCGCGCCGGGTCAGCACCCCGAGGTAGCGCCGGGCCGGGCCCGACCCGAACGTGAACCCGCCGGCGGAGTCGCCGCGCGGGTCGTGCGCCGCGGCGTCGACCGTGCCGTAGCCGCCGTCCACCGGCAGCCCGGGCAGGCCGTGCAGCGGGGCGGGCAGCCGGCCGAAGGCAGGCGGCGCCGAGAACGGGCCGTCCAGCGGTGAGTCGAGGGTCAGGCGGTGCAGTCGCCCCCACCGGTAGTCCGCGAGCCGGATGGAGCCGCCGAAGGCCGCCGCGAAGTCCGGGCCGGCGAGCCGGTCCAGCCCGGTCCGCAGCGCCCGCAGCACCGCGAGCGCCCGCCGGTCCCGGGCATCGGTCACCCCGGGCGCAGCGAAGAAGTCGACCCCGGACGCGGACGGCGCGCCGGACAGCGCCCGCTTGAGCGCGGTGAGCGCCCGCTGGCCGTCCACGGTGGGCACGCCGAGCCGGCGGGCCGTCGCGTCCACCGTGCCGTTCAGGAAGCGGCTGCGCCAGACCGCATACAGCGTCGCGGCGACGCTTGCGCGCTGCTCCCGCTCCGAGGGGGCGGACAGTCGGCCCTTCACGTCGGACGCGTCGTACCCCTCGGCGATGCCGGTCGGGGACGACCGGTCCCAGGTGGACAGCCGCACCACCGCCTCGACGACCTTCGGGTCGCGGGCGAGTGCCCGCAGCTCCGGCACGGCGGACCGCCTGGCCCGCAGCAGCGTCGCGCCGATCCGCGGCACGAAGAACTCGGCGTCGAGCAGCACCGTGTCGGACTGGATCCGGGCCATGTCGGCCGCGTCCACCGGGCCGCGGCGCAGCGCCACCCGCAGCGCCTCGGTGATTCGCCCGGCGCGCAGCCCGTCGTAGCCGGCGTTGAGGTAGAAGATCCCGCCGCCCGGGCGGAGCTGGTCGAGCGGATCGTTGTCGAGAGTGGTGCCTACGGGGTCGTTGTTGGCGCTGACGAACCAGCCGCGGGCGGGGTCGACCAGCTGCGGCATCTCCGCCGCCGGCAGGACCTGGTACGGCAGCGCCTGGCCGGGCTCCCGAACGGTGGCCGGCAGCCACTCGTTGCCGCCCTGCCCGTTGCGGACCAGGTACGGCGGAAGTCCGGCGACGCGCCCAGCCTGCAGGTCCTCGCGCAGCGGCAGCTCGCCGCTGGCGAAGTACGCGATGTGGCCGGCGCGGTCGGCGTACGACCAGTTCTGCGAGCCGACGTCGAAGTTGGCCAGCCCGCGCCGAAAGCCGGTGAGGTCGCGGGCCTCGAGCCACTGCAGGAGCGCGTCGAGCTCCTGCGTGGGGGAGAAGCCGGCGTACTGCACCGCCAGCGCCGTGCCGGCCGCGGTGTCGAGCTGCACCACCGGCCCGTGCCGCGGCACGACCAGCGTGGCCGGTGGGATCCCGTCGCCGGGTGGCACCACCGCGACGGTGTTCGGCCGGCCGTCACCGACTCCGTTGGCGCGGAACACCTCCGGCAGCGCGAGCACCGGCTCCCACCGTCCTCTATGGACGGTGACTAGGCCGCTCGGCGACGCCGAATCGGGCCGGATCGTCTCCACGTACGTGTCCGTCACGTCCATCGGGTTGGTCGTCGAGCCCCAGGCGATCCAGGCGTTCTGGCCCTGCGCGAGGCCCGGCACCCCGGCGAAGCCCTCGCCGGCGGCGTCGATGCCGGGCGCCCGCAGGTGCACCGGATAGAAGATCGACGGGTTGTCCAGGCCGAGGTGCGGGTCGTTGGCGAGGATCGGCCGACCGTCCCGGGTCAGCCGGCCGGAGACGGCCCATTCGTTCGATCCCGTCGCGTGCTCGCCGCGCCGCATTGCCGCCGCGAGGACGGGCGCCTTCGCGGCGGCCGCGCGATAGCGGGCGGCCAGGCGAGCGGCGGCGGCGAGCCGGCGCAGGTCGGCGGCCGTCGGCGCCGCGGTCGGCGCGCCGTCCCGCGGCGGAGTGCCCGTCGCATCCGGCACCGTCGACGCCGAGCTGAACGGCGCGTGCGCGACCAGGTCGGTCAGGTACAGCGCGCGGCCGTCGAACCCGTTCGCGGCACCGGCCGCGATGTAGGCCCGGAGCTGCTCGGTCTCCCCGATGTCGAGGTCGAAGGAGAGCTGGAAGGCGACCAGCTTGCCGACCACGATCGTGTCTACCGGTGTCCACGGCGCGACCGAGGTGAGCTCGAGCGCGGCGTACTCCGCCGGCAGCGGGCCGCCCGCCGCCAGCCGGGCGTTCACGCCCTCCGTGTACGCCGTCACCGCGTCCCGCAGCCGCGGTGAGGCGGCGGCCCAGGATGCCTCGGCGGCCCGGCGCAGCCCGAGCGTCCGCAGCTGGACGTCACTGGGCAGCGCGCCCGGCCCCAGGAGCTCGGCGAGCGTACCGGACGCCGTCCTGCGCAGGGTGTCCATCTGGAAGAGCCGGTCGGTCGCGTGCAGCCAGCCCTGGGCGAGCCACAGGTCATGCCGGCTGCCGGCGCTCAGGTGGGTGATCCCGTCGGTGGTGCGCACCAGTCGCACCGGTCCGTCGAGCCCGGGGGTCGCCACTCTGGCGCCGGCCGGGCCGGCGGCTGGGGCCGCCTCCGCGGCGGCGGTGCTTCCGAGCGGCAGCAGGACAGCGGTCAGCACGACGGCCAGCGCGCGGGGGAGGGAGCGCACTCGGGCCTCCTCGTTGAGGCTCTCTTGCGGGGCGGAGAAGGGCAGCCTGGCATGCAAAGTGCTGTTTTGGTAAGGGCCCGCGGTGCGACACTGGACAGCCGTGCAGATCGGCAGCTTCGTCGCGATCGGCGACAGCTTCACCGAGGGACTGGACGACCCCTATCCCGACCCCGCGCTCGGCTACCGCGGGTGGGCCGACCTCGTCGCGCAGCGGCTGGCGGCCCGCCGGCCCGACTTCGGGTACGCGAACCTCGCCCTCCGCGGCCGGTTGATCGGCGGGATCGTCGACGAGCAGGTCCCGGCCGTCGAGGAGCTGCGGCCGGACCTCATCAGCGTCGCCGCCGGCGGCAACGACGTCCTGCGCCGGCACTACGACCCGCGGCGCACCATCCGGCTACTCGATGAGGCCGTCGACCGGCTGGTTGGCACCGGCGCCGAGGTGCTCCTGTTCACCGGCGCGGACGTGACGACACGGATGCCGGGCACCGCCCGGCTCCGACCGCGGATCTCCGCCCTCAACGGGTCGATCCGGGAGGTGGGCGCCGCGCACGGGGTCCGCATCGTCGATCTGGACGCCGACCGCGGGCTGGACGACCCGCGGCTGTGGAGCGAGGACCGGCTGCACCTCGGCCCCGCGGGCCACCGCGGGTCGCGGCCCACACCCTCGCCGCGCTCGGCCTGCCCGCCGAGGAGGCGTGGCTGGCGCCGCTGCCCGCACCGCCACCGATGCCGTGGGTGCGGGCCCGGCAGCAGGACCTGCGGTGGGCCCACCGGCACGTGGCGCCCTGGGTGCAGCGGCGGCTGACCGGGCGGTCGTCCGGCGACGGGCTGGCGCCGAAGCGTTCCACCCTCACCCCCTTATGACCAGCCCGCCCGCACGAGGTGCCTTCGTCAAGATCTGCCGGAGCGGCCGGACTTGCCGGTCTTGCCGGTCTTGCCGGAGTCCGTGTCGGCGGCGGCCGACTCGGTCTGCGCCGTCGTAGACGGGCTGGCCGACGGCAGCGGGTTCTCGGTGATCGGCGGCACCGTCGTCGCGGGGGTCGCCTCGGGGGTCGTGGACGCCGACGGTTGAGGGGCCTCGGTCGTGGCGGGCGGCCCGCTGGTTGCCGTTGTGGGGGCGGCCGACCCGGTCGCTGCCGAGCTGGCGGACCTCCGGGCCACGGGCGGCGGCGCGGCTCCGGTCGAGGTGACCGTGATCGTCCGGGTAGTCGGGAGGCCGTCGGGACCGGTCGTCCGTAGCACGGTGGGCACCACGGGCGACGGGGCGGGCGCCGACCCGGTCAACCCGGGCCGGCTCGGCGCCACGACGGGCTCCTGCCGGACATCACCGCGGGACTGTCCCATCAGCCCGGCGGTGATGCCGCCGACGAGGGCCAGGCATGCCGCCGCGGTGAGCGCAGCCGGCCAGTAGGTCGAGCGCGCCCGCGGCCGCTGGGTGGCGGCGTCGAGGTCGGCGTGCCCGTCGTCGATCGCCACGTGCTCGAGCTCGTGCTCGATGACCGCCGCGATCTCCTGCTCCGACAGCCGCCGGCTGACCAGCACAGTGCGCTCCTCGGGCACCCACAGCCCCTCGGCGCCGTCGAGATCGGCGAAGCAAATCGTGACGCCCCGGTCGGCAGCCAGTCCCATCAGAGACGGATCGACCACGGAACCCCCGGGTGCGTCAGGGCGGGCAGCGGGTGACACGCGCACAGCAAGGGTGCGCCCGACTACGAAACCACACAGTGAGCCGCTCTCCAACCCCGTCGCGACGGTCGACGCGGCCCCGGGTCGGGAAGCCCGGGCGGGTGGCTCAGGCGGCGCTCGGCGGGCGGCTCAGCGGCGCTGGTCGTCGCCCTCGTCGAGGTAGACCACCGGCTTCCCCGAGCGCTCGGCCTCCTCGCGGGCCAGCCTCGCCTGCTCGCGCACCCGGGCCTCCTGCTCCCGGGTCAGCTTGGCTCCGCCGTACGCCGCGTAGCGCAGCGGCTCGACGGCCTCCACCGGAGCGGTCGGTGCCGGCGCCGCCGGATCGGCGGCCCGCGCGCCGTTCTGCGCGCGGAGGAACTTCGCGAACCCCTCGAGTTGTCGCACCTGTTCGGCCGTCAGCCCTTCCGTCGACAGGCCGACCCGTACCGGGGCCGGCGGCTCGGGCGCGTCCTGCAGCTCGGCTTCCTCCAGGCTCAGGTAGCCGGCCGCGACTATCAGCTCAAGCATCGGGACGCCGAGCACCGGGCGGACCCGGCGCAGGTTAGGCACGTCGGGCTGGTTCAGCCCGCGAAGCCAGCGGGAGACCATCGACTCGGCCAGCCCGCTGCGGCGGGCCAGCTCCGCCTGGGTCAGGCCCGCGCTGCGCATGGCCGACTCCAGGTACGCCGCCCAGTCGCGTCCGGAGGACGTGCTGCGGATGGATCTGACGATGGCTCCGCTCTCCCTCCGTCCGGGCCCAACCCGGACCCTATCGGCCCCCTGCGGGGACTCCGAACGGCGTCCGTTCCGTTCCCCGTACCGGATGCCGCGCCGCCATTGTTGCGCGAATTGCTTGCGCGCGCACCCCCCTGTCGTTAACCTTCCATGCGTGCAAGCAAGGCGGCCGCAAGGTTGCCGCCCGGCTCGGAGACGCAACCACCTCCGCGCCGGGCGGCGTCGGCGAGGCTTCCGCACCGACACGGCCGACGGGCCGTGGGGAGCCCACCGCCGGCGCCGTTGCTCCTCGGGCCCTGAGGGGAGGCTCGAGTAGCGCACACAGACCGCCCCCGCCCTCTCGGCATCCGTGACCTCGAGTGGGTGGGGGCGGTCGTGCGTTGTCAGGACGTGGTGAGTGTGCGGCGGCTGGTTCACTGGACCGGTGACGCCCGCCGACCCGCCGTCTCCGCCGGCGGATCCGGTCGGCGAGGCCCCGCCCCGCCCCGCCTCCGCAAGCCCCGCCTCCGCAAGCCCCGCCTCCGCAAGCCCCGCCTCCGCAAGCCCCGCCTCCGAGACCTCGGCCTCTGAAAGGGCCGCCGCGGACAGCCCGGCCGTCGCCCGGCGCCGACTGCTGCGGACCGAGGTCCTTCTCGTGCTCGCGGTCTCGGTCGGCGCGTCGGCCGTTTACGCGGTCCTATCGTTGCTGCGCAAGCTGCTCGCCGCGGCACCGCTGTCCCAGAGCGAGGCCACGCTCAACACCTCCTACGTGCCGGACCAGCCCTGGCTGGACCTGGCCTTCCAGCTCGTCGGGATCGCCACCGCCGTGGTTCCCGCGCTGCTCGCCCTGCACCTGCTGGCCCGCGACGGCACGCCCGCGGCCACGATCGGTGTCGACACCCGCCGCCTCCGCGGCGATCTCTCCCGAGGCGCCGTGCTCGCCGCGGCCGTCGGCATCCCGGGCCTCCTGCTGTACATGGTCGCGTACCAGCTGGGCACGTCGGCCACGATCGTGCCGTCCGCGCTGCCGGACGTGTGGTGGCGAATTCCGGTCCTGGTGCTCTCCGCGGTGGCGAACGCGACCCTCGAGGAGATCGTGGTCGTCGGCTACCTGGTCACTCAGCTGCGCCGGCTCGGCTGGAGCGCCCGCGGCGCGGTCGCCGCGTCCGCCCTGCTGCGGGGCGCATACCACCTCTACCAGGGTTTCGGCCCGTTCTTCGGCAACGCCCTGATGGGCGTCCTGTTCGCCGGGTTGTTCCTGCGGACCCGCCGGGTGTTACCGCTGATCGTCGCGCACACCCTGATCGACGTCGTCGCCTTCGTCGGCTACGCCGCGCTCAGCGGTCGGGTGTCCTGGCTGCCCTGACCGGCACCGGCTGGCGGCCTCAGCGCTGGTCCGGCCTCAGCGCTGGTCCGGCCTCAGCGCTGGTCCGGCCGGCCGTCCGGATGCTCCGCGTGCCTCCCGCGCCGCACGCCGTCCCGGTAGCTGGACAGCCGGCCTCGCACCTCCTGCGGCGATCGGCTCGGCGCGCCGTTCGGCGTCGCGTCTCCGTTCGCCACCGCGCCGGGCACATAGAGCGCTTGCGGCTTGCGCTTCGGCAGCCCGGCGGTGGTCGTGCCGGCCGTCGTCGGATCCGTCAGCCGAGCGGCCGCCTGCCAGCCGTCGTCCGCCGGCGTGCGCCAGGAGGGCGACGCCGCGGCGTCTCCGTCATGCTGGGTGAACCACTCCGACCGCAGGTCCTCGAAGATCGACAGCCGGACGTCGTCGGCGGCGCCCGGCGGCGCGGGTGGGAGGGCGTCCGGGGCGAGCTCGGCCGGGTCGACGCGCCGCCGGGACGGGCTCCAGCCCTCCGGGCGGGGGGTGGGCAGCTCGGCCGAGGTCAGCGACCGGACCCCGAGATCCGGCGAGGTCGGGTACGGCACCCCCACCTCGGGTGGAGTCGCCGGAGGGCGGCCGGCCGAGCTACCGGAGCCGCCGAAGCCCGAGCGGGGGCGCGGCGCGCCCGGCGGGGGCAGCACGCCGTTGCGGGGCGGCTGGGAAGGGGCACGGTCCGGCCAGGGGTCCGGCCGGTCGGCGGGACCGCTCCGGTACGGATCGCCGTGATCTGCCCAAGGCTCGGGCCGTGGGTCCGCCCACGGGTCACGCCGGGGGTCCGGATCGGAACGGCCGCCGCCCGGCCGCGGCGCCCCGCCCCGGTCGCCCCACAGGTCGTCGGCCGACTCCCGCCGCGGCCCCGGCACGTCGCCCGGTCCGGCGGCGAACGGCGCCGCCCCCGCGATGCCGTCTCCCGACGGCTCACGGACGGGCAGGTCGCCCATCAGGCTCGGCAGCGGATCGGAGAGCGGGTCGGGGCGGCGCGGCGGCGGGTCGGGGCGGCGCGGCGGCAGGTCGGCGGCCGAGCCCACCGAGCCGATCGAGCCGGCCGAGCCCATCGAGCCCATCGAGCCCATCGAGCCCACCGAGCGCCCGGGCCGGTCGGGAGCCGGCGCCGGCGACCGAGGGTACGGCTCGCCGCCAGGGTGGCTCGCCGGGGAGGATGCGGTCACTCCGGGCACGGCGGCGGCCACTCGGCGGGCGGCCCGGGTCAGGGCGTCGAGCACCCGCTGGATCGCGGGGTCGGCCGCCGAACTGCGGCGCACCAGCGCGACGACCGTCCGGCGGAGCCCGCCGTCGACGGCGGTCATGAAGCGGACCCCGTGCACGGGGCCGGACACCGCGCTCGCCGGGACCAGCGCGAGGCCGTGGCCGGCGGCGACGAGCGCAAGCGCCAGCGCGGCCTCGCCCGCGTTCGCGACGACCACCGGCTCGAAGCCGACCGCTGCGGCCGCTCGTTCCAGCGCCACCAGCGCGTCGCTGCCCGCATCGCCGCCGATCCACCGCTCGTCGGCGAGCTCGGCCAGCCGGATGGTGGTGTCGCCGATGCGGTGCCGGACAGGGACGGCCACCAGCAGCGGCTCGGTGAGCAACTCCCAGCGGTCGACTTCGCTGCCGACACGGCGAGGCACGGCCGCCGCGTACTGCCCCAGCACGGCGACGTCGAGCCGGTCGGCACCGAGCGCGCAGCTCCGCTCCTCGGCGAGCTGCTCAACCCGGACGTCCAGCTCGGGCGCGGTCGACCGGAGGACCGCCAGCGTCTCGGGCAGCAGCGCTCGCCCGGCGGTGGCACCCACGCCGAGGCGCAGGACTCCTGCGGCGCGATGGGCGACCGCGGCGGCGTCCGCCTCGGCGGCCTCGAACTCGGCCAGCACCCTGCTCGCGTGGGCGGCCAGCCGCTGACCGGCCGGGGTCAGCCGGTCGGACTCGACGAGCGTCAGGCCGAGCTCGCGCTCGAGGGCGGAGAGCTGGGTGGCGGCGTCCGCGGCGGGCGTCGCCACCGCCCGGGCGGCCGCCGGCAGGCTCCCGTACTCGGAGATCGCCAGCAGGACGCGGAGTCGACCCACATCGAGCATGGGTGGCAGGCTAACCGTAGCCGGCGGGTGTGGGGATCCCTCTCCCAACCCTGACGTCCCGATCTAGTCTTTTCCGAACCATCGGACACGCTCAGTGAGCAGCCGAGCGGGATCCGTACGACCTCCCGTGTGAGACGGCTCATACCCGCGCGGTCGGCGTGGCCACGTACATGGAGTCGAGGACATCCCGGTAGCGGTGCTCGACCGTCCGCCGCTTCAGCTTCAGGCTCGGGGTCAGTTCGCCGGCCTCGACGGTGAGGTCGCGGTCGAGGATCCGGAAGTCCTTGATCGTCTCCCACCGGCTGAGGGTGGAGTTGAGCTCCTTCACTGCCGCGGCGACCACCTGGCGGACGTCCTCGCGACGGGACAGGACGGCCGGGTCGGACTCCTCGACGCGGGAGTTCTGCGCCCACCGGGCAAGAGCCTCGGGGTCCAGGGTGACCAGCGCCGTGACGTAGTTGCGCCCGTCGCCGTGCACGACGAACTGGCTGACCAGCGGGCAGAGCACCGGCAGGGCGATCTCGATCGGCTGCGGCGCTACGTACTTGCCGCCGGACGTCTTGATCAGGTCCTTCTTCCGGTCGGTGATCTGCAGCCGACCCTGGTCGTCGAGCGCGCCGACGTCGCCGGTGTGCAGCCAGCCGTCCTGGTCCAGCGCCTCCGCGCTCTGCTCGGTCAGCCCGTGGTAACCGCGCATCACGCCGGGACCACGGACGAGGACCTCGCCGTCGTCGCCGATTCGCACCTCGGTGCCGGGCAGCGGCGGACCGACGGTGCCCAACTTGAGTGTCTCGGGCCGGTTCACGCAGGCCGCGGCCGAGGTCTCGGTCAGCCCGTACCCCTCGAGCACCATGAGGCCGGCGGCGTGGAACCACTCAGCCACGTCCCGTGACAGCGCGGCGCTGCCGGAGACGAAGTACCGGATGCGCCCGCCGAAGCGGTCGCGCAGTTTGGCCAGCACCAGGCGGTCGGCCAGTGCGTGCCGCGCGGCGAGCAGCGGCCCCGGCCCGCGGCCCTCCTGCCGCAGCGTAGAGACCTTCCGGCCGACGCCGAAGGCCCACCCGAACAGCCGCGCCCTCACGCCGCCCTCGGCCTCGATGGTGCTGACGACCCGGCCGTGTGCCTTCTCGAAGATGCGCGGGGCGCCGGCCATGAAGGTCGGCCGCACGGTGGCGAGGTTGTCGACGATCCGGTCGATGCGGCCGTCGACGGCCGACGCGAAGCCGATCCGCAGCTGGGCGGCGAGCAGGACCTTGCCGAAGGAGTGCGAGAGCGGCAGCCACAGGTACTGCAGGTCCTCCGGGCGCAGGATGCCTAGCTCGTCGATCGCGGCGGCCTCGTACGACCAGTTGTCGTGCACCAGCCGGACCCCCTTGGGGCGGCCGGTGGTGCCCGAGGTGTAGATGAGAGTGGCGAGGCTTTCCGGGCCTATCCCGGCGACGGCCTCCTCGACCGCGGTCGGGTGCTCGGCTAGGTGCGCCCGGCCGCGCTCGGCGAGCTGGTCGAGCGAGAGCACCCGGGCGCCGTCCGGGGTGCCGTCCATGGTCACGACGGTGCGCAGCTGCGGCAGCCGGCCGGCGAGCTCGGCGAGCATCGCGACCTTGGGATCGTCCTCGACGATCGCCACCATGGCGCCCGAGTCGGACAGGATGTGTGCCACGTCCTCCGGCAGCGACGCCGGGTAGACCGTCGTCGTCGCGCCGCCGGCGCAGTTGATCGCAAGGTCGGCGAGCACCCACTCGATCCTGGTGGCCGCGAAGACCGCGACCCGCTCCTCGGGCTGCAGGCCCAGCGAGAGCAGGCCGGCCGCGAGCGCGCACACCCGCTCACCGGTCTCCCGCCAGCTCAGCGAGCGCCACTCCTCCCCTCCGCCGGAGGGGGCGGGGACGGGGTGCTGGAAGGCCTCCGCGTCCGGCGTCGCCGCCGCCCGGTCGAGCACCATCCGCGCCACCGAGGGCGCCCGCCCGGCTGCTCCGGTCACCGCCGACCCCTTCCTGCCGTCCGCTCACAGATTGCCAGAACTCGCGCCTGGCCGGATGCCGGCGGACCGGATCGGGACCAGGGCGCCAGCGCCGAGCGGTGTGACCGCGGCGGCGGGCGGGCAGGACCGGTGCGGAAGCCCTGACGAGGAGGACCTGACGATGCTTTTGGTGCTGCTGCGGACCCGCCTGAAGGCACTGGTGTTCAGTCTCTTGCTGTCGCTGGCGGCCCCGCGAGTCGCCCGCTGGCTACGCGGCTTCGGCGAGCAGCGGCGCCGGGCCGGCGGCAGCACGCTGAGCTACCGGGTGCCGCTGGGCGCCGCCGACGTGCTCGACCGCGCCGCGCTCTGGGCCCGGCCGCCCAGGGAGCGCCGCCGCTGGGCGAGGCGCCGCTGAAGAAGATCCCGAGCCGCGGACCGGCGGCGCTTACTGGGCGGAGGATGTGCCGCCGGTCCGGTCCAGCGCGTCGAGCGCGGCCATGGCCTCCTCGGACAGGCTGAAGTCGAAGATCCGCGAGTTCTCGATGATGCGCTCCCGGTTCGCGGACTTCGGGATGACCGGAATCCCTCGCTGGACCGCCCAGCGAAGCAGCACCTGGGCGGGCGTGCGCCCGACCCGCTCCGCCACGGCGGTCACCCGTGGCTTGCGCAGGTCCCGGCCGCGGGTCAGCGGGCTGTACGCCTCGAGCACGACGCCGGCCTGCTCGCAGGCCCGCAGCAGCCCCCGCCGGTACTGGAACGGGCTGAACTCGACCTGGTCGACCAGCGGCGGCTGGGCCCCGCCGCGCAGCGCCGCGAGGTCGTCGGCGCCGTAGTTGCTCACCCCGACCGCCCGGGCGAGGCCACGCTCGGCGACCCGCTCCATCTCGTCCCAGTGCCGCCGCGGGTCGCCGGTCGGCCAGTGGATCAGGTAGAGGTCCAGGTAGTCGAGGCCGAGCCGGCGGAGGCTCTCCTCGGCGGCGCGCTCGGCGTCCGGATCGCGTGGGTGGAACTTGGTGGCGATGAACAGCTCCTCCCGCGGCACGCCGGACGCGGCGACCGCGGATCCGACGCTCTCCTCGTTGCGGTAGAGCCGCGCGGTGTCGACGTGCCGGTAACCGGCCTCGAGCGCCCACAGCACGGCCTGCTCGGTCGGTCGGCCCGCTCGCAGCTGCCACACACCCAGCCCGAGCAGCGGCATCTCCACGCCGTT
>Ga0126307_10000459_pt1 | contig 26072 bp, 23 predicted proteins | sample Plot28_FD_89955 | JGI IMG/M metagenome (GOLD analysis project Ga0126307, IMG submission 89955) | Serpentine soil microbial communities from UC McLaughlin Reserve, CA, USA - Plot28 | ecosystem: Environmental > Terrestrial > Soil > Grasslands | place: USA: UC McLaughlin Reserve, Lake County... | reverse complement strand
GCCGCCGACCTAGGATGGCCGGCATGCCCGACAGCGGATCCGCCGTCACCCGCGAGGAGGTCGCCCACCTCGCCCGGCTGGCCCGGCTCGCCCTCGACGACGACGAGCTGGACCGCCTCGGCGGGCAGCTCGACGCCATCGTCTCCGCCATCTCGCGCATCGGCGACCTCGACACCGCGGACGTGCCGCCCACCTCGCACCCGCTGCCGCTGACCAACGTCACCCGACCCGACGAGGTGCGCCCCGCGCTCACCCAGGAGCAGGCGCTCTCCGGCGCACCGGCCGCCGAGGACGGCCGGTTCCGGGTGCCGCGCATCCTGGGGGAGGAGGCGTGAGCGGCACCGACCTGGTGCGCCTGACGGCGGCCGCGACCGCCGAGGCGATCGCCTCCGGGGAGACCAGCTCCGCCGAGGTCACCGAGGCCCATTTGGAGCGCATCCGCGCGGTCGACGGCGCCGTCCACGCGTTCCTGCACGTCGACGAGGAGGGCGCCCGCGACACCGCCCGTCGCCTCGACGCGCGCCGTGCCGCGGGGGAGGCCCTCGGCCCGCTCGCCGGCGTGCCTTTGGCGCTCAAGGACGTGATCGTCACCCAGGGCCTGCCCACCACCTGTGGGTCGCGGATCCTCGAGGGCTGGCGCCCGCCGTACGACGCCACGGTCACCCGCCGGGTCCGCGAGGCCGGGCTGGTCGTGCTGGGCAAGACCAACATGGACGAGTTCGCGATGGGGTCCTCCACCGAGCACTCCGCCTTCGGGCCCACCCACAACCCGTGGGACCTGGACCGCATCCCCGGCGGGTCCGGCGGGGGGTCGGCGGCCTCGGTCGCGGCGTTCCAGGCCCCGCTCGCGGTGGGCACCGACACCGGCGGCTCGATCCGGCAGCCGGCCGCCGTGACGGGGACGGTCGGGGTGAAGCCGACCTACGGCGGCGTCTCGCGCTACGGCCTGGTGGCGCTGGCGTCGTCCCTCGACCAGGCCGGTCCGTGCGCACGCACCGTGCTCGACGCCGCGCTCCTGCACGCTGTGATCGCCGGCCACGACCCGCTCGACTCGACGTCGGTCGACCGGCCGGTGCCCGACGTCGTGACGGCGGCCCGGCGGGCCGACGTCAGCGGCATGCGGGTCGGGGTCGTCAAGCAGTTCGGGGGCGAGGGCTACCAGGCCGGCGTGGAGCAGCGATTCCGCGAGTCGGTCGCGCTGCTGGAGGAGCTCGGGGCCACCGTCGTCGAGGTGGACTGCCCGGCGTTCGACTACGCGCTGCCGGCCTACTACCTGATCCTGCCGAGCGAGTGCTCCTCCAACCTGGCCCGCTTCGACGCCATGCGCTACGGCCTTCGGGTCGGCGACGACGGCGAGGCCAGCGCCGAGGACGTCATGGCGCTGACGCGCGACGCGGGCTTCGGCCCGGAGGCCAAACGACGGATCATGCTGGGGACGTACGCCCTCTCCAGCGGCTACTACGACGCCTACTACGGGCAGGCGCAGAAGGTCCGCACGCTCATCGTCCGCGACTTCGAGCGGGCTTTCGAGCGGGCCGACGTGCTGCTGTCGCCGACGACGCCGACCACGGCGTTCAAGCTCGGGGAGCGGCTCGACGACCCGCTGGCGATGTACCTCGCCGACCTCTGCACGATCCCGTCCAACCTGGCCGGCAACGCGTCGATGTCGGTGCCCGCCGGCCTCGCGCCGGAGGACGGCCTGCCGGTGGGGCTGCAGGTGATCGCACCGCCCTTGGCCGACGAGCGGCTCTACCGCGTCGGCGCCGCCCTCGAGGGCGCCCTCGCCGACCGGTGGGGCCACCTGCTCGTCGACGAGGCCCCCGAGATCTCGCTCGCGACGTCGTAGACCGTGGAGGCACTGCTGTGGTGAACCCCGAGACGATCAAGAACATCGTCACCTTCGTGAGCACCGTGATGGCCGGCCGCACCGCCGTCTCACGGCTCAGGCAGGCCCGGGAGGACGGCGACCGGCTCGAGCTGGTCGATGCCCTGCTCAACACCGTCGTGCTGGTGACCGGCACGATCATCATCGTCCGCCGGCTGCGGCGGGGCGAGGACGAGGCGTGAGCCAGGCCGCCGCGCCCGCCACGTCAGGGCCGGTCGACTACGACGACGCGGTCGCGCAGTTCGACCCGGTGCTCGGGCTCGAGGTCCACGTCGAGCTGGGCACCGCGTCGAAGATGTTCTGCGGCTGCGCGACGGAGTTCGGCGCGCTGCCCAACACCCAGGTCTGCCCGACCTGCCTGGGGCTGCCCGGCGCGCTGCCGGTGCTCAACGGGACGGCGGTCGAGTCGACGATCCGGGTCGGGCTGGCGCTCGGCTGCGACATCGCGACCTGGTGCCGCTTCGCGCGGAAGAACTACTTCTACCCCGACATGCCGAAGAACTTCCAGACCTCGCAGTACGACGAGCCGATCTGCACCGACGGCTACCTCGACGTCGAGGTGCCCACCGACGACGGCGTGCGCACCGTGCGGGTCGAGATCGAGCGGGTGCACATGGAGGAGGACACCGGCAAGTCCCTCCACGTGGGCGGCAGCACGGGTCGCATCCACGGCGCCGACCACAGTCTCGTCGACTACAACCGGTCGGGCATCCCGCTGATCGAGATCGTCACCCGGCCGATCGAGGGGACCGGGGCCCTGGCGCCCGTCGCCGCCCGCGCCTACGTCACCGCGCTGCGCGAGGTGGTGCGCGGCCTCGGCGTCTCGGACGTCCGGATGGAGCAGGGCTCCCTGCGCTGCGACGCGAACGTGTCGCTGCGCCGGTCGCCGGCCGACCCGCTGGGCACCCGTTCCGAGACCAAGAACGTCAACTCGCTGCGCTCGGTGGAGCGCGCGGTGCGCCACGAGATCAGCCGGCAGGCCGGGCTGCTGCTGGCCGGCCACCGGGTTGTGCAGGAGACCCGGCACTGGCACGAGGACACCGGCACCACGACGTCCGGCCGGTCCAAGGAGCAGGCCGAGGACTACCGCTACTTCCCCGAGCCGGACCTGGTCCCGGTCGCCCCCGACCGCGAGTGGGTCGAGCGGCTGCGCGCCGAGCTCCCGCCGCCGGCGTGGCAGCGCCGCCGCGAGCTGCAGGCCGAGTGGGGCGTCAGCGACCTCGAGATGCAGTCGATGGTCAACGCCGGCGCACTCGAGCTGGTGCAGGAGACGGTGGCCGCCGGCGCGGCTCACGAGGCGGCCCGCAAGTGGTGGATGGGTGAGCTGGCCAGGCACTCCAACGAGCGGGGGACCGACCTGGCCTCGCTGCCGATGACGCCGGAACAGGTGGCCCGGGTCGTCGCGCTGGTCGACGAGGGCACCGTCAACGACAAGCTGGCCCGGCAGGTCATCGAGGGTGTGCTCGCCGGCGAGGGCGAGCCCGACGACGTCGTGGCGGGGCGCCAGTTGGCCGTCATGAGCGACGACGGCGCGCTGGTCACGGCCGTCGACGAAGCCCTGGCTGCCAACCCGGACGTCGCGGAGAAGATCCGCGGCGGCAAGGTGGCAGCTGCCGGAGCGATCGTCGGCGCCGTGATGAAGGCGACGCAGGGCAAGGCCGACGCGGCCCGGGTGCGCGAGCTGGTCCTGGAGCGCTGCACCGGCTGAGGACCTCGACCGCCCGCCGGGACCGACCGACGCTACCGTCCGACGGGCCACGTTCCGCCGTCCGGCGGCGGGGGTAGGCGGGAGGGCATGAGCCGAGTCGCCGTCGTCACGGGTGCGAGCGCGGGCCTGGGCCGCGCTGTCGCCGAGGAGCTGGCCCGCCGGGGTGACGCCGTCGCCCTGCTGGCCCGGGGGCAGGCCGGGCTCGACGGGGCCGCCGAGGCCGTGCGCAGCCTGGGCGGGAGGCCGCTGGCCGTCCCCACCGACGTCAGCGACGCCGCGGCCGTCGACCGGGCGGCAGAGCGTGTCGAGCGGGAGCTCGGCGAGATCGACCTGTGGGTCAACGTCGCCTCGCAGTCCGCGTTCGCCTGGTTCTGGGACGTCGAGCCCGAGGAGTTCGCGCAGGTCACAGCGGTCACCTACCTCGGCTACGTCTACGGCACTCGTGCGGCACTGGCCCGGATGCGTCCGCGCGACCGGGGGACGGTGGTGCAGGTCGGGTCCGCGCTGGCCTACCGCGGCATCCCGCTGCAGGCCGCCTACTGCGGCAGCAAGCACGCGATCCAGGGCTTCCACGACTCGCTGCGCGCCGAGCTGTTCGCCGACGGCAGCAACGTCCGGGTCACCATGGTGCAGATGCCGGCGCTGAACACGCCGCAGTTCGACTGGGTGCGGTCGCGGCTGCCCCGCAAGGCCCAGCCGGTCGCGCCGATCTACCAGCCCGAGGTGGCCGCCCGGGCGGTCGCCTGGGCCGCGGACCACCCGCAGCGCCGGGAGTACTGGGTCGGCGCGAGCACGGTGGGCACCCTGCTGGCCAACGCCGTCGTGCCCGGTCTGCTCGACCGATACCTCGGGCGCACCGGTGTCGCCTCGCAGCAGGCGGAGCAGCCCGAGGACCCGAGCCGCCGCGACTACCTCTTCCGGCCGGTCGACGACACCGACGACCACGGCGCGCACGGCCGCTTCGACAGCACGGCGAAGTCCAGCAGCCCGCAGGCGGCACTGGCCCGTCACCACGGTGCCCTGGCAGCGGCGGGCGGCGTCGCGGCGGTCGCCGGGCTGGCTGCGCTGCGCGGCCGGCGCCGATCCTGATCCCGCCTGCGACGGGACGGCTGACCGGCCGCACCCGTGACCAGGAGGAGGCGGTCTGCGACGCCGCCTGTGACGCCGCCTGTGAGGAGGCCGGCTACCGCACCGCCGGCTAGGGCTGGTCCTCGGTGGGCAGCAGGAGCCGGGTGCCCACGGGGTACTCGTGCCGGCCGTCCTTGCCGAGCACCCACACCGACTGCCGGCCGACGACCTCCCACTCGTCCGGCCCGCCGAGCAGGGCGGTGTCCTCGTCGATGCCGACGGAGACGATGCCCGGCGGCGGGTGGGACAGGTGCTTGAGCACCGTGTCGGGGAGCCGGCCGGCGAAGCGGTCGAAGTGCGGCAGCACGCTCATCCGGGGCACCACGCCGAGGCCCTCCTCGGGGTCGCGCAGCGGATGGCGGATGTCCGGCACCCGGCTGGTCAGGGCCATCGCGCCGGCGCTGCAGCCGGCCAGCGCCGCGCCGGCGCGCCACGCCGCGTCGATCGCCGCCCACACCGCGGTGCCGCGCAGGGTGCGCGCGAGGAAGGGCGGGTTGCCGCCGGAGAGGTAGACCAGCCCGGCCCCGTCGACCCGGGCAGCCAGCTCCGGGTCGTCGGCGCTGACCCGGTCGACAACGGGCACGACGACCTGCTCCACCCCGAGGCGCTCGGCCGAATCGCGACCGAGCCCGTGCCAGTAGGCCAGCGAGTCGACGCCTTCGAGGGCCGCCGCCGTCGCCAGCTGGACGAACCGGGGCGGCCGACCGGCCAGCAGGCGGCGCTCCAGCGACTCCATCACCGGCAGGTACTCGCCGCTGCCGACCAGCGCGACCGGACCGGGGCTCTCGCTCACGCCCGGCACTGTACGGACCGGCCGCCGACCTCACCGACTGTCGGGAGATCCGCACGGTCATCGAGCGGATCCGCCGACGGTCCGGGTCAGTCGAAGGTCAGGCGGACGATGCGGTCGTCGCCCTCGCGGGGTGCCCCACGGCCGTCGCGGTTGCTCGTGGTGACCCACAGCGAGCCGTCCGGGGCGGCGACGACCGTGCGCAGCCGGCCGTACCGCTGGCGCATGGACGCCCGCGGCCGCCCGGTGCGACCGTCGGCACCCTCGAGGAGCGGCACCTGCCACAGCCGGGTGCCGCCCAGGGCGGCCATGAAGACCGAGCCGTCGGCGACCGCGATGCCGCTCGGCGACGCCTCGCTGGTCCGCCACTGCCGCACGGGGTCGACGTAGCGCTCGTCGCCCGCGCGGCCCTCGACCACCGGCCAGCCGTAGTTCTCGCCCGGCTCGATCCGGTTCAGCTCGTCCCAGGTGTTCTGCCCGAACTCGGCGGCCCACATGCGGCCCTCGTCGTCCCAGGCCAGTCCCTGGACGTTGCGGTGGCCGAGGCTCCACACCGGCGAGCCGGCGAACGGGTTGCCGGGCGCCGGGGCGCCGTCCGGGGTGATGCGCAGGATCTTCCCGCCGAGCGAGTCCCGGTCCTGGGACAGGTCGCTCTGCCCGCTCTCGCCGGTGCCGACGTAGAGGTAGCCGTCGGGGCCGAACGCGATCCGGCCGCCGTTGTGGATCGGGCCGGCCGGGATCCCGTCGAGCACGATCCGCTGGCCCGCGAGCCCCTCGCCGTCGTACGTCATCCGCGCGACCACGTTCTCCGACCCGCGGGTGAAGTAGACGAACACCGTGCTGTCGGTCGCGTAGTCCGGCGACACGGCCAGGCCGAGCAGGCCACCCTCGCCGCTGCCGTCGACGCCGTCGACCCGGCCCACGGTGCGCACCTCGCCGGAGTCGTCGACCGCCTTGACGCGCTCGGTGTCGCGCTCGCTGACCAGCGCGGTGCCGTCGGGCAGGAAGGCCAGCCCCCACGGCACCGACAGGCCGGTGGCCACGTCGCCGGCCACCCGGGGGCGGGCCGCCCTGCTCGCGGGGGCGGACGGGGACGCCGTCGTCCCCGACGCGCTCCGGCTCGGCCCGGCGCCGGCGCTGCGGGTCGGGTCCGCCTCGTCGGAGGCGTCGCCGCTGCAGCCGGCGAGCGCGAGGACGAGCGGCCCGAGCAGCACGAGCAGCGTCCGGGCGGCGGCGCGGGAGGTCGTCGGCATCTGCCGAGCCTTCCCCGGCCGGATGCCCGGGCGCCACCCGCGGGGTCGACGGTGACGCGATCGTTAGGGTCGGGCCATGACGCTGCGGGCCGACCTCGTGCTCGAGGGCGGCGGGGTCAAGGGCATCGGCCTCGCCGGCGCCGTGTCGACGCTGGCGCGGGCCGGCTACAGCTTCCCGCGCGTCGCGGGCACGTCCGCCGGCGCCGTGGTCGCCGCCTTCCTCGTGGCGCTGCAGCGGGCCGGCGAGCCGCTCGAGCGGCTGGAGGACGTCGCCCGCACCCTCGACTACCCGCGGCTGCGCGACCGCAGCGGCCTCGGTCGCGCGGCCGGACCCCTCACGCGCGTGGTGGACGGCCTGTCGCTGGCCTTCGACGGCGGTGTCTTCGAGGGCGACTACCTGCGCTCCTGGGTGCGCGGCGCGCTCGCCGACCTCGGGGTGCGGACCTTCGGCGACCTCCGGCTGACCGAGGCCGACGACGACGCCAGCGCGCTCCCGCCCGAGCGGCGCTACTCGCTGCTGGTGACCGCCAGCGACGTCTCGCAGCACCGCTTCGTGCGGCTGCCCTGGGACTACCCGCTCTACGGCCTCGACCCGGACGAGCAGGAGGTCGCGGACGCCGTGCGGGCCTCCGCGTCGATCCCGTTCTTCTTCGAGCCGGTGACCCTGCGGTCGCCCGGTGCCGGGCGCGCCGAGGGCAGTGTGTCGACGCTGGTCGACGGCAGCGTGCTGTCGAACTTCCCGGTCGCGGTGTTCGACCGCGCGGACGGCCGGCCGCCGAGGTGGCCGACGTTCGGGGTGCGGCTGTCGATGCGCCCGGCCGGCCGGGTCCAGACCACCCAGGTGCGCGGCACCGTCTCGCTCGCGCTGTCGCTGGTCGAGACCATGCTCGAGGCCTGCGACGCCACGCACATCGACGACCCGTGCGTCCAGGCGCGCAGCGTGTTCGTCGACACCTCCGGGGTCTCGCCGGTCGACTTCGGCATCACCGAGGAGCAGCAGGAGCAGCTGCTGCTGGCCGGGCACGAGGCGGCCGGCGCGTTCCTGAGCGACTGGGACTGGCCGGGGTACCTGGAGCGCTGCCGGGGCACCGGCGCATGACGGTCTGGCTGCCCTACGAGGCGTGGCGCAGCGATCTGGCGCTGCCGGCCGGGCTGGCGGTCGACGTCTGGGACGGCACCGCCGAGCCGCCGGCGTCGGTGGCCGACGTCCGGTTCTACGTTCTGCCCTACATGGCGGGGTCGGAGCCGGCCCGGATGATGGCCCGCATGCCGTCGCTGGAGGTGGCGCAGACCCTGACCGCCGGTGTCGACGACGTACGTCCTCAGGTGCCCGCCGGGGTCACGCTCTGCAACGCCCGCGGGGTGCACGACACGTCGACGGCCGAGCTGGCGCTCGCCCTGGTGCTGGCCAGCCTGCGCGGCATCCCCGACTTCGTGCGCGACGCCGCGCGCGGCGGGTGGGACGGCCGGCGCCGCGACGCGCTCGCCGACCGGACCGTGCTGGTGGTCGGCTACGGCTCGGTCGGGCAGGCGGTCGAGCGGCGGCTGCTGCCCTTCGAGTGCCGGGTGCTGCGGGTGGCCCGCACCGGCCGTGCGGGGCCGGACGGGCAGCGGGTCGCCGGCCTGGACGAGCTTGCGGGTCTCCTGCCGGAGGCCGACGTCGTCGTGCTCACCGTGCCGATGACCGACCAGAGCCGGGGGCTCGTCGACGCCGGGTTCCTGAGCCGGATGCGCGACGGCGCGCTGCTGGTCAACGTCGCGCGCGGGCCGGTCGTGCGCACCGACGACCTGCTGGCCGAGGTGACCAGCGGCCGGCTCCGGGCTGCGCTGGACGTCACCGACCCGGAGCCGCTCCCGCCAGGCCACCCCCTGTGGTCGGCTCCCGGGGTGCTGGTGAGCCCGCACGTGGGCGGCAACACGACGGCGTTCCTGCCGCGCGCGGCCCGGCTCGTCGAGGCGCAGCTGCGGCGCTGGGACGCGGGCGAGCCGCTCGCTCACGTGATCACCGCGACGTACTGACCCTACGACTCAGTACGACCCAGCAGGACCGGCACCCGACCTACACTCCGGATGTGGGTCTGGTGGCTGGCCGGCCGGCCGGGGATCCCGACGAGATCGTCGCCGGGTCGCCGGACAGGGCACGTCGTAGGCCGGCGCTGAAGGCGGCCGGCCGGGTCGTCGTCGCGCTCGCGGCCCTCGCGCTGGTCCTCTCCGCCGCCGACGTCGGACCCTTCGACCTGTCGGTGGACGGGCCGCTGCAGGGGGCGCCCCGCGAGGAGACCGGGCCGCTCCCGCTGGCCGTGACACCGACGGGTGGGCCGAGCCCGCTGACCGTGCGCAACGGCGTGGCCTGGGAGCCGCGCGGCGACCTCGCCGCCGACGAGGAGTTCGTCGCGGCCGCGATGGCCCGGGTCCGCGACAGCCGGCCGAGGGCCACCCGGCTGTACTTCGCCGGTCGGCTGCCCGACGGCTCGCGGCTGGTGATGGCCGGGACCGACGTGATGGCCGGCATGGTCACCACCGCCGTCCACGTCCTGCGGGTGGCCCCCGGCGGGCCGGTGCGCAGCGCGCCGGTCACCGAGGGCGCCGCGCTCAGCGACTCCCAGCAGTACCTCGCCTGGGCCGGACCGGGCGCCGAGGGCTCGGTGGTCGCCGTGGCGCTGGCCCGGCCCGGCCCGGTGCGCTTCGGCTTCTCGCCGCGGGTGACCTTCGCCGACGACGGCTCGGCCCGGCGGTCGTGGCGGCTCGCGTACTCCCCGGACGGCAGCGTGGTGGCCGACCTCGGTGACACCGACCCTCTGGTCGCCGTGCGCGCGCAGGCGCCCGGCGTCTTCGGCCGGCCGATGCTGGTCCGGGTCGAGCCGGAGCGCGAGACCTCGGCGGTGCTCGAGGTCGCCGGCACCGAAGCGCCGGGCTACCACGGCCCGGACCCGGGACAGCTCAGCCGGGCGCTGCGCTCGGGAGCGGGCGCCGTGGTCGACCTGGAGCGCGCCACGGCCGAGGTGATCTGGAGCGGCGCGCCGTGGAAGCAGCGCCGGCTCGCGATCGTCCTGCTCACGCGGCCCGACGGCCGCCGCTTCCAGGCGGTGGCGGGCCAGGACGGGGTGCTCGGCTTCGCGGCCGGCACCCGGGCGCTGCCCGTCGGCGGCGACGCCCGGCTGCCGTGGCTGCTCGAGCCGTTCTCCCCGCAGGACCCGACGCTGCTGCTGTGCCCGACCGGCCCCGGCAGCCTGCTCTACGAGCGGGACGGGCAGGCCGACCTGCGGATACCGGTGAAGGAGGACGGGGTGGCCGCGCTGGTCGCTCCTGGACCGACCGCGCCGAGCGCGGGCGGCGCCACGGTCACCCTGCGCGACCCCTCAGGCCGCTTCCTGCTGCGGACCGTCCTGCCTGAACCAGGCTTCGACGACCCGCTGGCCCTGGACTGAGACCGGCGCGGGGACCGCTGCCCGGCGCCGGGCCGGCAGGGTGGCGACCGCCCAGCCCACCGCCATGACCGCGACGCCGGCGACCCCGTCGAGCACGTAGTGGTTGGCCGTGGCCACGACGACCAGGGCGGTCCCGGCCGCGTACGCGAGCCCGGCCCGGCGCATCCGCAGGTCGCGGGTGAGCAGGTAGACCACCCAGGCGCACCAGAAGGCCCAGCCCACGTGCAGCGACGGCATGGCGGCCAGCTCGTTGGTCAGGCTGCCCAGGCCCTTCGGTGCGCTGGCGTCGCCGCCCCACCAGCCCGAGCCGGAGGTCGAGGCGAGGGTGTCGACGTATCCCGGGAGCATGCGGGGCGGCGCCATCGGCAGCAGGGTGAAGCCGACCAGGCCGATGGCGCTGCCGGTGACCAGGGTGTTGCGCACCCGGCGGTAGTGCTCGGGCGCCCGGCGGTACACGGTGACCAGCAGGGCGGGGGTCACGAGGTAGTGCAGGGCGGCGTACCAGTAGCTCGCCAGCACGGCGAGGAGCGGCACGTCGTGAAGCGCCCGGTTCGCCCACATCTCGACGTCGAGGTGCAGGGCGTGCTCCAGACCGAGCAGCGACTGCGCGTGGCTGGTCGCCTCCGCGAGGTCACCGTCGCCGAAGGTCCGGGCCAGGCTGTAGGCGGCGTAGAGGGCCACGAGGAGCAGCAGCTCGCGGGCAGCCCGGAGCGGCCGGGGCTGCGTCGGGCGCGGCTGCGTGGTCATGAGGTCGACAGTGGCGCGGACGTACCCGGCAGCCAATGGAGGTGACCGCCGGTCGGTGGTGGTGCCAGCCACCCCTGTCGTCGTGGGCATGCCCCCAGGGTCCGGGCCAAACTTGCAGCACGCTGGCAGCCGGCTTGCGGCCGCTCCCGGGATGCGGACGGGCGCCGGTCCGTCACCTGTCGGGAGGCCCGCGCGGCCGTAGGGTCGCCCCCGTGAGCGACGCACCGGACCTCAAGCCCCGCAGCCGCGACGTCACCGACGGCCTGGAGAAGACCGCCGCGCGGGGCATGCTGCGCGCCGTCGGCATGACCGACGACGACTTCGCCAAGCCGCAGATCGGCGTGGCCTCGAGCTGGAACGAGATCACGCCCTGCAACCTGTCGCTGGACCGGCTGGCCAAGGCCGTGAAGGAGGGGGTGCACGCGGGCGCGGGCTACCCGCTGGAGTTCGGGACCATCTCGGTGTCGGACGGCATCGCGATGGGCCACGAGGGGATGCACTTCTCGCTGGTGAGCCGGGAGGTCATCGCCGACTCGGTCGAGGTCGTCATGCAGGCCGAGCGGCTGGACGGCTCGGTCCTGCTGGCGGGGTGCGACAAGTCGCTGCCCGGCATGCTCATGGCGGCGGCCCGGCTGGACCTGGCCTCGGTCTTCCTCTACGCAGGCTCGATCCTGCCCGGCGTCGCCAAGCTCTCGGACGGCACCGAGCGGCAGGTCACGATCATCGACGCCTTCGAGGCGGTCGGCGCCTGCGCCCGCGGCCTGATGAGCCGCGAGGACGTCGACGCGATCGAGCGGGCGATCTGCCCGGGGGAGGGCGCGTGCGGCGGCATGTACACGGCCAACACGATGGCGTCGGCCGCCGAGGCGCTCGGCATGTCGCTGCCGGGCAGCGCCGCGCCGCCGGCCACCGACCGCCGCCGCGACGGGTTCGCCCGCAGGTCCGGCGAGGCGGTCGTCGAGCTGCTCCGCCGTGGCATCACCGCCCGCGACGTGATGACCCGCGAGGCGTTCGAGAACGCGATCGCCGTGGTGATGGCCTTCGGCGGCTCGACGAACGCCGTGCTCCACCTGCTCGCGATCGCCCGCGAGGCGCACGTGGACCTCACGCTCGACGACTTCACCCGGGTGGGGGAGCGGGTGCCGCACCTGGCCGACGTCAAGCCGTTCGGGCAGTACGTGATGACCGACGTCGACCGGGTCGGCGGGGTGCCGGTCGTGATGAAGGCGCTGCTCGACGCCGGCCTGATGCACGGCGACGCGTTGACCGTCACCGGCCGGACGATGGCCGAGAACCTCGCCGCCATCGACCCGCCCGACCTCGACGGCAAGGTCGTGCGCGCGATGTCGCAGCCGATCCACCGCACCGGAGGCCTGACCATCCTGCGCGGCTCGCTCGCACCGGACGGGGCGGTCGTCAAGACGGCCGGCTTCGACTCCGACGTGTTCGAGGGCACGGCCCGGGTGTTCGACCGGGAGCGCGCGGCGATGGACGCGCTGGAGGACGGCACCATCACGGCCGGGGACGTCGTGGTCATCCGCTACGAGGGACCGAAGGGTGGGCCCGGGATGCGTGAGATGCTCGCCATCACCGGGGCCATCAAGGGCGCCGGTCTCGGCAAGGACGTGCTGCTGCTCACCGACGGCCGGTTCTCCGGCGGCACGACCGGCCTGTGCGTCGGGCACGTCGCGCCCGAGGCCGTCGACGGCGGGCCGGTCGCCCACGTCCGCGACGGCGACCGCATCCGGCTCGACGTCGCGGCCCGGACCCTCGACCTGCTCGTCGACGTCGACGAGCTCGAGAGGCGGCGGGCCGGCTGGAAGCCGCTGCCGCCGACGTACACGTCCGGGGTGCTCGGCAAGTACGTCAAGCTGGTCGGCTCGGCGGCCGAGGGAGCCGTCTGCGGCTAGCCGCTCGGCGGCTCACTCGTAGCTGCCGGTCACCAGCCACCTGGTCAGCCGGCCGACCTGGTCGGGGTCGCCCATGTGTCCCTCGCCCTCCTCGACGACGGTCGTCGCCCCGGGCACCTGCTCGGACAGCCAGGCCCCGTGGGCGGCCGGGACCAGGGTGTCCTTGACGCCGTACCGCACCTCGACGGGCACGGCGATCTCGGTGACGCCGAAGCCCCACGGCCGGGTGAAGGCCAGGTCGTCGTCGACCCATCCCCAGTAGCCGCCGCGGGCCAGGTCGGCCCCGAACGCGGTGATGACCTGGGCCATGTCGGCGCGAGCGAGGACGGCCCGGTCGGCCTCGTCGATCTCCCACGCGCCCAGCATGCTGGCCGGGTCCTCGGCGATCCGCCGCACGAAGTCGGCGTGCTCCCGCTCGAGGTTGGCGGCCAGGGTCGTCTCGCCGTCCAGCGCCCAGCCGAACTCGGTGACGTTCATCTCGGCCATCCCGGCGAACCAGTCGAAGCCGGCCGTGTCGTAGGGGACCGGGCCCACGTCGCAGCGTGCCCGGACGACCCGGTCGCCGAGCCTGGCGGCGACCGCCAGCGAGTGCGGCGCTCCGCCGGACCCACCGGTGACCGCGAACCGGTCGAGCCCGAGGTGGTCGGCGAGGGCCCGGACGTCGGCGACGCCGTCGACGACCGACCGGCCGGGAAGCCTCGTCGACCCGCCGTAGCCGGGGCGGTCGTAGGTGACCCACCGGGCGCCGGCGGCGGCGTACCGCCCCTCGTCCGGGTGCCTGTTCAGCCGGCTGCCGGGCGTCCCGTGCAGGGACAGCACGGGGAAGCCGTCCGGGTCGCCCCACTCGGCGAAGCACAGCGTCCGCCCGTCCGGGAGGGTCGTCGTCTGGCGGGTCCGGTCATCAGTCATGCACCCGATCGTGCCCGACCTGCCCGGCCGCACACCGACCGGGATGCGAGACGCCGCTGCCCAGCCGTTGACACGGCGGACCGGCCACGATGAGGGTGTTCGCGTGCAGCACCTTCTCGTCGTACGCCCGGAGCGCGCCGCCTGACGCTTCCGTCACCGCTGCGCGCCGCCCCTCGCGAGTCCACACTGGACCGGAGGGGCTTTTTGTTGGCCAGCCGCCGCCGTCCCGTCACACCGAACGCCCAGAAAGGTCCGTCACGATGCCGGAACAGCTCGACCAGCGCATGTCGGGGGCCCAGAGCCTCGTCCGCTCGCTGGAGGCCGCCGGGGTCGACACCGTCTTCGGCATCCCGGGCGGCGCGATCCTCCCGCTCTACGACCCCTTGATGGACTCGACCGCGATCCGGCACGTCCTGGTGCGCCACGAGCAGGGCGCCGGGCACGCGGCGGAGGGCTACGCGCAGGCCACCGGCCGGGTCGGCGTGTGCATGGCCACCAGCGGGCCGGGCGCGACCAACCTGGTGACCCCGATCGCGGACGCCTACATGGACAGCGTCCCGATGGTCGCGGTGACCGGCCAGGTGCCGTCGGCGGCCATCGGCACCGACGCCTTCCAGGAGGCCGACATCCGCGGCATCACGATGCCGATCACCAAGCACAACTACCTGGTCACCGACCCGGCCGAGATCCCACGGACCATCGCCGAGGCGTTCCACATCGCCGGCACCGGGCGGCCCGGTCCGGTGCTGGTGGACGTCGCGAAGGACGCCCTGCAGGCCATGACGACCTTCAGCTGGCCGGGCTCGGTCGACCTGCCGGGCTACCGCCCGGTGACCCGACCGCACGGAAAGCAGATCCGCGAGGCGGCCCGGCTCGTCACCGAAGCGCGACGGCCGGTGCTCTACGTCGGCGGCGGGGTCCTCAAGGCACGAGCGTGGGCCGAGCTGCTCACGCTCGCCGAGCTGACCGGCATCCCGGTCGTCACGACGCTGATGGCCCGCGGCGCCTTCCCGGACAGCCACCGCCAGCACCTCGGCATGCCGGGCATGCACGGCACCGTCGCCGCGGTCACCGCGCTGCAGAAGTCCGACCTCATCGTGTCGCTCGGTGCCCGCTTCGACGACCGGGTGACCGGCAAGCTGTCCAGCTTCGCGCCGGACGCCAAGGTCGTGCACGCCGACATCGACCCGGCCGAGATCTCCAAGAACCGCACCGCCGACGTGCCGATCGTGGGGGACTGCCGAGAGGTGATCGCCGAGCTGAACACCGCCGTGCAGGCCGAGCACGCCGCCGGCCACCGCGGCGACTACGAGGGCTGGTGGGCCCAGCTCGACCGGTGGCGCGCGACCTACCCGCTCGGCTACGAGAGACCGGACGACGGATCGCTGGCGCCGCAGTACGTCATCGAGCGGCTCGGCCGGATCGCCGGTCCGGACGCGCTGTACGTCGCCGGCGTCGGCCAGCACCAGATGTGGGCCGCGCAGTTCGTGCAGTACGAGAAGCCGGGCACCTGGCTCAACTCCGGCGGCCTCGGCACGATGGGCTATGCCGTGCCCGCCGCGATGGGCGCCAAGGCAGGACGGCCGGAGGCGACCGTCTGGGCCATTGACGGCGACGGCTGCTTCCAGATGACCAACCAGGAGCTGGCGACCTGCGCGATCAACGACATCCCGATCAAGGTCGCCATCATCAACAACGGCAGCCTCGGCATGGTGCGCCAGTGGCAGACCCTGTTCTACAACGAGCGCTACTCCAACACCGACCTCGGCGGCGCGGGCCGGTCGGCAGCGGCCGCGGGGACCAAGGTCGAGCACATCCCCGACTTCGTGAAGCTGGCCGAGGCCTACGGCTGCATCGGGCTGCGCTGCGAGAAGGCCGAGGAGGTCGACGCCACCATCGAGCGCGCGATGGAGATCGACGACCGCCCGGTGGTCGTCGACTTCACCGTCCACCAGGACGCCATGGTCTGGCCGATGGTTCCGGCCGGCACCAGCAACGACGAGATCCAGGTGGCCCGTGACATGGCGCCGCAGTGGGACACCGAGGCCGGGGAGACACGCCGATGAGTTCTCCCCAGAGAATCACTCCTTCGTCGCGATGCCCCGGGGGCCCCGAATGAGCAGGCACACGCTGTCCGTCCTGGTCGAGAACAAGCCCGGTGTGCTGGCCCGGATCGCGGGGCTGTTCTCCCGCCGCGGGTTCAACATCGACTCGCTGGCGGTGGGCCCGACCGAGCACGACGACGTGTCACGCATGACGATCGTCGTCAACGTCGAGGAGCTCCCTCTCGAGCAGGTCACCAAGCAGCTCAACAAGCTGGTCGAGGTCCTCAAGATCGTCGAGCTGGACCCGTCGACGGCCGTGCAGCGTGAGCTGCTGCTGGTCAAGGTCGCCGCCGACCGCTCGACCCGCTCGCACGTCCTCGAGACTGTCCAGCTGTTCCGGGCCAAGGTCGTCGACGTGGCGCCGGACGCCGTGACGATCGAGGCCACCGGCAACGCCGACAAGCTGGACGCCCTGCTGAGGGTGCTGGAGCCCTACGGCGTCCGCGAGCTCGTGCAGTCGGGGATGGTGGCCGTCGGCCGCGGTCCCCGGTCCATCACCGACCGGTCGGCCCGCCAGTCGACCGTGACTCCCATCGCCCGCTAGAGGAGACGAAGAACCGTGGCTGAGCTCTACTACGACGACGACGCCGACCTGTCGGTCATCCAGGGCCGCAACGTGGCCGTCCTCGGCTACGGCAGCCAGGGCCACGCGCACGCGCTCTCGCTGCGCGACTCCGGCGTCGACGTGCGCGTCGGCCTGCCGGAGGGCTCGAAGAGCCGCGAGCGGGCCGACGCGGAGGGGCTGCGGGTCGTCACGCCGTTCGAGGCCTGCGAGGAGGCCGACCTGGTCATGGTGCTGGCGCCGGACCCGGTCCAGCGCAGGCTCTTCGAGGAGGCGATCGAGCCCAACCTGGTCGACGGCGACGCGCTGTTCTTCGGTCACGGCCTGAACATCCGCTACGACCTGGTCCGGCCGCCGGCCGGCGTCGACGTGTGCATGGTGGCGCCGAAGGGGCCCGGCCACCTCGTCCGCCGCCAGTTCGTCGACGGGCGCGGCGTCCCGGTCCTGGTCGCGGTCGAGCAGGACGCGACGGGCAACGCGTGGGACCTGGTGAAGTCCTACGCCAAGGGCATCGGCGGCACCCGCGCCGGAGCCATCAGGACGACCTTCACCGAGGAGACGGAGACCGACCTCTTCGGGGAGCAGGCCGTGTTGTGCGGCGGGCTCTCCGAGCTCATCAAGGCCGGGTTCGAGACGCTGATCGAGGCCGGCTACCAGCCGGAGGTCGCCTACTTCGAGTGCCTGCACGAGGTGAAGCTGATCGTCGACCTGATGTACGAGGGCGGCATCTCGAAGATGTACTGGTCGGTCTCCGAGACCGCCGAGTACGGCGGCTACACGCGCGGCCCGAGGCTGGTCACCGACGCCACGAAGGCCGAGATGAGGAAGATCCTGGGCGAGATCACCGACGGGTCCTTCGCCCGCGAGTGGATGGCGGAGTACGACGGCGGCCTCACCAAGTACAAGCGCTACTACCAGGAGAACACCGAGCACCCGGTGGAGCAGACCGGGCGCAGGCTGCGGCCGATGATGAGCTGGATCTCCGAGGGGGAGTGACCGTCCAGGGAGCACGGCACGGACGTTGCCGCCGCGTCCAGCAGCCGGACGGTTGTGAAACCGTTCACAAGTGCCCGCCTACGATGACCGGGTGACCAGCCAAGACCCGCGTCCCGTCGTCCTGATCGCCGAGGAGCTCTCGCCCGCGACGGTCGAGGCCCTGGGGCCGGACTTCGAGGTGCGCTCCGTCGACGGCACCGACCGGCCGGCCCTGCTGCCCGCCGTCGCCGACGTCGACGCGATCCTGGTCCGCAGCGCCACCAGCGTGGACGCCGAGGTCTTCGCGGCCGCCCGCCGGCTCAAGGTCGTGGCCCGGGCCGGTGTCGGTCTGGACAACGTCGACGTCAAGGCCGCGACCCAGGCCGGCGTCATGGTCGTCAACGCGCCGCAGTCCAACATCGTGAGCGCCGCCGAGCTGGCGGTCGGGCTGCTGCTGGCCGCAGCCCGCAACATCGCGCCGGCCAACTCGGCGCTCCGGCAGGGCGAGTGGAAGCGCAGCAAGTACGCCGGGGTGGAGCTCTACGAGAAGACCGCGGGCATCGTCGGCCTCGGCCGGATCGGCGCGCTCGTCGCGCAGCGGCTCTCGGCCTTCGGCATGCACGTCATCGCCTACGACCCCTTCGTCGCCGCGGGCCGCGCCGCGCAGATGGGGGTGCGCCTGGTCGGCCTGGACGAGCTGCTGCGCACCAGCGACGTGGTCTCGGTGCACCTGCCCAAGACGGCCGAGACGGTCGGCATCATCGGCGCCGAGCAGCTGGCCACCGTCAAGCCGTCGCTGATCCTTGTCAACGCCGCCCGCGGCGGCATCGTCGACGAGGATGCGCTGCACGCCGCCCTCAAGGAGGGCCGGGTCGCCGCCGCGGGCCTCGACGTCTACGCCAAGGAGCCCTGCACCGACTCGCCGCTGTTCGAGCTCGAGAACGTCGTGGCCACCCCGCACCTCGGCGCGAGCACCGACGAGGCGCAGGAGAAGGCCGGTGTCGCCGTCGCCCGCTCGGTGCGGCTCGCCCTCGCCGGCGAGCTGGTCCCCGACGCCGTCAACGTCCAGGGCGGGGTCATCGCCGAGGACGTACGTCCGGGCATCCCGCTCGCCGAGAAGCTGGGGCGGTTCTTCACGGCCCTGGCGGGCACCGTGCCGTCGCTGCTGGACGTCGAGGTGCGGGGCGAGATCGCGGCGCACGACGTCCGGGTGCTCGAGCTCGCCGCGCTCAAGGGCCTGTTCAGCGACGTGGTCGAGGACCCGGTCTCCTACGTCAACGCGCCGGTCCTCGCGTCGGACCGCGGGGTGGGCGTCCGGCTCACGACAGACACCGACTCGGCCGACTACCGCAACCTGGTGACGCTGCGCGGCACACTCGCCGACGGGACCCAGGTGTCGGTGTCGGGGACCCTCACCGGTCAGCGGCAGACCGAGAAGCTCGTGGAGGTCGACGGCTTCGACATCGAGGTCACGCTCTCCGACCACATGGCGGTGTTCCGCTACGACGACCGCCCCGGCATCGTCGGCACCGTCGGCCGGATCCTCGGCGAGGCCGAGGTCAACATCGCCGGCATGCAGGTCAGCCGCGACCGCAAGGGCGGCCACGCGCTGGTCGCCATGACGGTCGACGGCGCCATCCCGCAGGCAGTCCTCGACGAGATCGTTGCCGAGATCGGTGCCGCAACGGCGCGTCAGGTGGACCTGACCGAGTGATGCCCGTGTCGGAGCTCGTGGCCGTCGCCCGGACGACCGACGAGCGATGGCACAGCCCGCTGGGCGACGCCGCCGCGCAGGTCTGGGGGTACGGCGGCGCCGTCTTCGTGCGGTCCAGCGCCTGCCACGTCTTCGTCACCGACCGGGACGACGCCGGTCGCCGTCTGGTCCTTCGCCTCCGCCCGGCCCACGATCCCGGTGCCGCGCGGCTGCGGACGTCGGCCCGGGCGGCCGCCACACTCTCGGCCGCCGGAGCACCGATGGCGGCACCGGTCCCCGCGCTGTCCGGCGACCTCGTGGAGACCGTCGACGGCTACGCCGTCATGGCCCTGGAGACCGTCGAGGGCGACACCTGCGAGAACGACGACATCGACTGCGACCGTGCGCTGCGCTGGGGCCGTGCGCTCGCCGACCTGCACGACCGGGCCGGTGCCGCGGACGACTCCGACTTCGACTCCGACTCCGGCGCCGGCGCCGGACCGCCCGAGGGCGGGGACCCGGTCGACCGGCCGCGGACCCCAGAGGTCTTCGGGGTGCTGCACGGCGACCCCGAGGCGGACAACCTGGTGTGGGCGGCGGACGGCGCCGCGACGTTCGTCGACCCGGACGACGTGCACGCGGGCTGGTTCGCCGCGGACGTGGCGTTCGCCCTGCGCGACTGGGCGCCACCCGCAGGCGCCCCCGACCTGGCCGACCCGGTGCCGCAGGCGTTCGTCGAGGGCTACCGGTCGCGCCGCCGGCTCAGCGACGAGGAGCTCGGCTGGATGCCCCTGTTCGCCCGGGCGGCCGCCGCCCGGACGCTGCGGGGTCTGGAGCCGGTGCTGGCCGAGCCGGTCGACCCTGACTGGCCGGACTGGGCGCACCGCCTGGTCGCCCGGGTGGCGGAGCGGGCCGCCGCGCTGGGCCGCGCACTGGACGGCTGAGTCCAGCATCCGGAACGCGGAGTCGAAACGGCGAGACACGTCCGGCGACGCGACGTACGGTCGGACGGTCATGACGCGGATCTTCGTACTTCCCAGCCGCGGCGGGGCCCGCTAGCAAGGGCCGGCTCCCCGTCGCGGAGTCCGGCGCGCTGGCCCGCCGCACGCAGACCGAGATGGGAAGCAGGAGACGTCATGAGGCACCACCACTCCACCTCCGCCACCGAGCGCCGCGATCGCGCGGACGCCACGGCCGCCGTCCAACAGGCCGTGCAGGAGGCCATGGACCGCCGGGACAACGGCGGCGAGACCGGCCACTGACCGTGTCCGGCACCCTTTCGGCACTCCGCCTCGCGGTCGTCCCCGGCGACGGGATCGGCCCCGAGGTGGTCGCCGAAGGCGTGCGTGCCCTCGAGGCCGGCTGCGGCGACGCGGTCAAGGTCGCGACGACCGAGTACGACCTCGGCGCCCGCCGCTGGCACGAGACCGGCGAGACGCTGCCCGAGTCGGTGCTCGACGAGCTGCGCGGGCACGACGCGATCCTGCTCGGCGCCGTCGGCGACCCGACCGTTCCGAGCGGCGTCCTCGAGCGAGGGCTGCTGCTCAGGTTGCGGTTCGAGCTCGACCACCACGTCAACCTTCGCCCGGCGCGGCTGTACCCGGGCGTGTTGTCGCCGCTGGCCGGCCGCGGGCCGGAGGACATCGACTTCGTCGTGGTCCGCGAGGGCACCGAGGGGCCGTACGTCGGCAACGGCGGCACCGTCCGCCGGGGCACGCCGCACGAGATCGCCACCGAGGTGAGCGTCAACACGGCGTACGGCGTCGAGCGGGTCGTCCGGGACGCCTTCGGGCGGGCGCAGCGGCGACCGCGCAGGCACCTGACCCTCGTGCACAAGACCAACGTGCTCACCAACGCCGGCGACCTCTGGGCCCGCACCGTGGCTGCCGTCGCGGCCGACTTCCCGGACGTGTCGACCGACTACCTGCACGTCGACGCCGCCTCGATCTTCCTGGTGACCGACCCGGGCCGCTTCGACGTCGTGGTCACCGACAACCTCTTCGGCGACATCGTCACCGACCTGGCCGCCGCCGTCACGGGGGGCATCGGCCTCGCGGCGAGCGGCAACCTCGACGTGAGCCGCACCAACCCCTCGATGTTCGAGCCGGTGCACGGCAGCGCGCCCGACATCGCGGGGCAGGGCGTGGCCGACCCGACCGCGACGATCCTGTCCGTCGCGCTGCTTCTCGACCATGTCGGGCTGGCCGACCAGGCCGCCCGGCTCGAGACGGCAGTGGCGGCCGACCTGGCCTCCCGGGGCGAGGTCCGGCGGGGCACCCGGACCGTGGGCGAGGCGATCTGCAGCCGGCTCACGTGACGACTCCGTCGTGACGCCGGTGCGACACCCCGGTACCGTCACCGTCATGAGCGACCTGACCATCGAGCTGGCCCCCTCGACGTCGCCGCGCACCGCCGAGGAGCGGGCGGCCCTGTTGCAGGACCCCGGGTTCGGCCAGGTCTTCACCGACCACATGGTCACGGCGTCCTACGGCCGCGACGAGGGGTGGCACGGGGCACGCCTGACGGCGTACGAGCCGCTCGTTCTCGACCCGGCCACCTCGGTGCTGCACTACGGGCAGGCGATCTTCGAGGGGCTCAAGGCCTACAGCCAGCCCGACGGCTCGGTGGCGCTCTTCCGCCCCGACCAGAACGCCGCGCGGTTCCGGCGCTCGGCCCGCCGGCTGGCCATGGCGGAGCTGCCCGAGGAGCTGTTCCTCGAGTCGCTGCGCGCCCTCGTGCGCGCCGACCGCGACTGGGTGCCGACCCGGCCGGGCGAGTCGCTCTACCTGCGCCCGCTGATGATCGCGACCGACCCGTTCCTCGGGGTCCGGCCCTCGTTCACCTACCGCTACCTGCTGTTCGCCTCACCGGCCGCCACCTACTTCCCCGGCGGCGTGCACCCGGTGTCGGTGTGGTTGTCGACCGAGTACGTCCGGGCCGCCCCCGGCGGCACCGGCGAGGCCAAGTGCGCCGGCAACTACGCGGCCTCGCTGGTCGCCCAGGCGCAGGCGGCCGAGCAGGGCTGCGACCAGGTGGTGTGGCTGGACGCGATCGAGCACCGCTGGGTCGAGGAGATGGGCGGGATGAACCTCTACTTCGTCCGCGCCGACGGCCGGCTGGTCACCCCCGCGCTCACCGGCACCCTGCTGCCCGGCGTGACCCGCGACTCGATCCTGGCGCTCGGCCGGGACCTCGGCCTCGAGACCGAGGAGCGGCGGATCAGCACCCAGGAGTGGGAGGAGGGCTGCGCCGACGGCTCGATCACCGAGGTCTTCGCTTGCGGCACCGCGGCGGTCGTCACCCCGGTCGGCGAGGTCAAGCACGCGGGCGGCTCGTTCACGGTGGCCGACGGCGGCTCCGGCGCGGTGACGATGAAGATCCGTGAGGCGCTGCTCGGCATCCAGCAGGGGACCGCGCCGGACCCGCACGGCTGGATGGTGCCGGTCGCCTGAGCGGGGGATTTGCCCGGTTTCTCACGAGGCGTCAGGGTAGAGGGGCCAGCACGCCCCCCTGCAGCCCCATCGAGGAGGAGACCCTCGCGATGACCGTGCCGAGCCCGAACGGCGACCACCCCGTCCAGTCCGACGACGCGACCCGGCAGACCGCGTCCGCGGCCCAGACCGAGTCCGCGATCGCCGCCGGCATGGCTGCCGGCGACACCGAGGCGGTCATGCGTGCCGTCGCCGCCAGCGACGTCGTGGTGCCGCAGACCGGAGCCGCGAACGGCGAGGGCGCTGCGCCCGACGGCTCGATCTCGCTGCCGGTGATCGAGCAGGACGGCACTTCCTACGTGCCCGTCTTCACCTCCGAGTCCACGATGGCGGCCGCCGCCCCGGACATCGACGACGCCGTGTCGGTGTCGGCCGCCGAGCTCGGCGCCAACTGGCCGTCGGACGACCTCTGGCTCGCGGTCAACCCGGGCACCGAAGACGGGCTGACCCTCCCTCCCGACGCCGTCCGCTCGCTACCGGTCTACACCGACGACACTCCCTGACGGCCCTCTGACGGCCCTGACGCCGTCCCGGATGGTGGGACACCGGCTGGTACGCGTGGTCGGTCCCACCGCCCGGTGGCACCCTCGTCGTGATGGCCAGCACGTGCATTACGACCTAGCGCGCGGTCGGGCCCGAGCCCGGACGACGCGCAGACCTCCCGCGACCGCGGGGGGTCTTTTTGTTTGAGGGGACCCGCCCGGATGACCAGCGACAGCTTCCACGTCTACGACACGACGTTGCGCGACGGCGCGCAGCAGGAGGGCCTGGCCTTCTCGGTCGCCGACAAGCTGGCCGTGGCCGCGCACCTCGACGAGCTCGGCGTGGGGTTCGTCGAGGGCGGCTGGCCGGGCGCCAACCCCAAGGACACGGAGTTCTTCCGGCGGGCTCGCACCGAGCTCGACCTGAGGCATGCGCAGCTCGCCGCGTTCGGCGCGACCCGCCGACCCGGTGCGAAGGCCGCCGACGACCCCCTGGTGGCCGCCCTGCGCGACTCCGGAGCCCCCGTGGTGACGGTGGTGGCCAAGAGCCACGACCGTCATGTCGAGCTCGCGCTCCGTACGACCCTCGAGGAGAACCTCGCGATGGTGCGCGACACCGTCGCGCACCTGCGGGCGGAGGGCCGGCGGGTGTTCCTCGACGCCGAGCACTTCTTCGACGGCTACCTCAGCAACAGCGGGTACGCCCTCGAGGTGCTCCGGACGGCGGCCGAGGCCGGGGCGGACGTCCTGGTGCTGTGCGACACCAACGGCGGCCGGCTGCCCGACGAGGTCGCCGACGTCGTGCACACCGTGCGTGAGGCGACCGCGGCCCGGCTCGGCATCCACTGCCACAACGACGCCGGCTGTGCGGTGGCCAACTCACTCGCGGCGGTCGACGCGGGCGCCAGCCACGTGCAGGGCACCCTCAACGGCTATGGCGAGCGCACCGGCAACGCCGACATCATGACCGTCGTCGCGAACCTCGAGCTCAAGAAGGACCGCCGGGTCCTGCCCGAGGGGACGCTGCGGGAGGCGACCCGCATCGCGCACGCGGTGTCCGAGCTGGCCAACGTCCCGCCCTACTCGCGGCAGCCCTACGTCGGGGCCTCAGCCTTCGCGCACAAGGCCGGCCTGCACGCCAGCGCGGTGCGGGTCGACCCGATGCTCTACCAGCACGAGCAGCCCGGGTCGGTCGGCAACGACATGCGGATGCTGGTCTCCGACATGGCCGGGCGGGCATCCATCGAGCTCAAGGGCCGCGAGCTCGGCTACGACCTGGCCGGGAACACCGAGCTCCTCACCAGGATCACCGACCGGGTCAAGGACCTGGAGAGCCGTGGCTACACCTTCGAGGCGGCCGACGCGTCCTTCGAGCTGCTGCTGCGCGAGGAGGTCGAGGGCGGGCCGCCGGACTTCTTCGAGGTCGAGTCGTGGCGGGTCATCGTCGACGCGCGCGGCGACGGCTCGGCCGCGGCGGAGGCCACCGTGAAGGTCCGTGCCGGTGGCGAGCGGATCGTCGCCGTGGGCGAGGGCAACGGGCCGGTCAACGCGCTCGACCAGGCGCTGCGCACCGCGCTCGGCAAGGCCTACCCGGAGCTGACCAAGCTCGAGCTCATCGACTACCGGGTGCGCATCGTCGACGCCGCGCACGGCACCGACGCGGTGACCCGGGTGCTCGTCGAGACCAGCGACGGCGAGACGTCGTGGGAGACGGTCGGCGTGCACGCCAACATCATCGAGGCCTCGTGGGAGGCGATCGTCGAGGCCGTGACGTTCGGCCTGCTCCGGCACCGCCGCTGAGCCGGTGCTCTGCGACGGGGGTGTGCCGGCCCGCTGACGCCCTGACACAACCGTTGCCCCTGGTGCCTCGTGGAGCTAAGTCGAAGGCCTTTCCGTCTCACCAGACCCAGTTGCGTCAGGCAGTCAGATCTCGACTCGTCGACGAACCTGCCGACGGCACGCCGAGTGAGCCGGCCGCGAACAGAGCCGGCATCTATTCACCGGGGGCGTCCTCCGCGGTGGTGGTCACGTTGGCGGACGCGTCGTACCAGCGCAGCACCCGCAGCGCCCTCAAGGTGTTCCACCGGCTAGGCGTGCCGTCCGGTTCCTCGAACCGGAAGTGGACCGCGCCGGGGTGGGTGTTCTCGAGCAGCCAACGCCCGTCGGGTCGGCGCTTTGCGCGGACGCGTTCGATCGCTTCGGCGAGCCGCGGATCCGGAGTGCCCCCACGCCGGGCGAAGTACTCCGTGGCCTTGAGCAGGTCGTAGTGCCAGCGTGGGGGGTAGGAGAACGATGCCCACTGAGGGTTGACCACCTCGCCCGTGCGTAACGATCGGAAGAGGTTGCGCCGGAGCAAGTACTCCTCTCCGTTCTGGCGAGCCCGGCGGACCTCCTCAGTTCCGCCGGTATGGCGCTCCCACCTCAGCAGAGCGTCGACCACGTCCAGGGTGCTTGCGAAGGATGCCGGCGCTGGGCGCGTCTCGGCCCAGCAGTTCCAGCCACCATCCGGCATCTGGTCGGCCACGAGCCGTTGCACCACCGGGTCGACGTCGACCCCCAGGTAGGCACCGATCAGGATCGTGCCGGCGTTGATGCAGCAGTCCACTTCGCCGGCGAAGAACGGCAGCCCGTCGTACTCCCAGCGGCAGTTATGGGCCACCAAGTGTGCGGTCTCTTGCATCACCGGAGTGTCCGGGGGTATGCCGAGGTGGCACAAGTCGAGCAGGACGGGGTACGTCGCGGTCCACGGCTCGCGCGGCTCGGCACTCGACCCGTCGGCCGGTGCCTCGGCCGGTTCCGCGTCGGGCGACGGGAAAGGCGGCGGTGGCTCACCGGCAGCCAGAGCCCGCGCAGTGGCCGCTGCGAACGCCGCGGTACCCGGAACGTAGGCCCCGTTCGCCCAGAGGCCATCAGGAGCCCGCAGCGCCAGCAGCCGAGCACCCCAGCCCTCGTGCTCCACCCGCGCTCGCTCGGTCGCCACCTCGGTCTCCGAGGCGTTGACGAGGT
>Ga0126307_10000458_pt1 | contig 26101 bp, 24 predicted proteins | sample Plot28_FD_89955 | JGI IMG/M metagenome (GOLD analysis project Ga0126307, IMG submission 89955) | Serpentine soil microbial communities from UC McLaughlin Reserve, CA, USA - Plot28 | ecosystem: Environmental > Terrestrial > Soil > Grasslands | place: USA: UC McLaughlin Reserve, Lake County... | reverse complement strand
GCGCGGGTGCGGCGGGCGAGGCGGCGACCGGGACGGGGGGCGCGGGTGCGGCGGCCGAGGCGGGGACCGGGACGGGGGGCGCGGGTGCGGCGGGCGAGGCGGGGACCGGGACGGGGGGCGCGGGTGCGGCCGCTGAGGCGGGGACCGGGACGGGGGGCGCGGGTGCGGCGGGCGAGGCGGCGACCGGGACGGGGGGCGCGGGTGCGGCCGCTGAGACGGCGACCGGGACGGGCGACACGGGTGAAGCGGGCGAGGCGGCGACCGGGACGGTCCGCTCCGCCGACGCCGGGGCGCGCGCGAGCCCCGGAACGAAACCCGCCGGCGAGAGCGCCGGGGTGTCGGCCACGGGCGGGGACGCCGCCGTGGCCAGACCGGGGGCGGGCAGCGTGGACGGGTCGCCGCCGAACGACGGGCACCAGGCCTGGAAGGCGCACCAGTCGCACAGGCGTGAGGGCTTCGGGCGGAAGTCTTCGCGGTCGCACGCCCGCTCGACCGCCTGCCACACCGCCCCCAGCGTGCGGCGGGTGCCCCGCGTCGACTGGTCGGTGGGCTCGGTGATGATGGCGAGCGGCGAGCGCAGGTAGAGCAGCTGCACGCGCTTGGGCCGCCGGCCCAGCAGCTGCTCGCACAGCAGCGAGTAGATGTGCACGCCGGAGAGGCGCTTGCGCTCGTACTGCTCGGACGGGGCGGCGCCCGTCTTGTAGTCGGTCACGACGAGCTCGCCGTCGTCGTCGAGCTCGAGGCGGTCGATGATGCCGCGCAGCGTCACGCCGTCGACTTCGGCCTCGAGCGACAGCTCGAGCCCGATCGCCCGCACGGCCGTCGGGTCCTCCAGCTGGAAGTAGTGGCGGACGAGCGTGGCCGCGTCGGCGTGGAACGCGGCCTCGTCGTCGGGCGAGAGGTCGAGGCCGACGTACTCGTCGTCGCCGCGCAGCTCGTCGGCCGCCTCGGCCAGCCCGGCGAGGGCCGCTTCGATCGTTCTCTCGGCCCGCGGAAGCAGGTGCAGCTTCTCGAGAGCGGCGTGGACCAGCGTGCCCTTGGTGGCCGCGGCCGAAGGCGGCTCGGGCAGCCGGTCGATCACCGAGAAGCGGAACGCGAGCGCGCAGTCGGTGAACGACGACACCTTGGAGGGGCTCAGCGACCGCGGCACCGGGAAGGCCATGGCGCTCAGGCTAGGTCGGCGGTGTGACACGCAAGAGGACCCCCGGGCCCGGCGGCCCCTCACCCGAGGCCGAGCCCGGCGCGGATGGCCGCCGCCACGGCGGGCGGGTTCTCCATGGGGCCGAAGTGGGTCAGATCGGGGTGGCGCTCGAGCCGCCCGTGCGGCAGTGCCGCGGCGACGGCGGGCGCGAACTGGGCGGGGCCGTCCTGGTCGCCGCTCGCGGCCACCACGACCGGCGCGGCGACCTCGCTCAGGTGGGCGAAGCCGTCCGAGCGCGTCCCCGCCTCGAACACGGCCGCCTCGATCTCGGGCGGGCACTTGAGCTCGACCCCGTCGCCATCAGGGACGTCGCGGAAGCCGTGGTCCACGTACGCCCGCAGGGCCGCGGGGTGCAGCCGGTCGAGCGGCGGCTTGGCCGCGTAGTTGGCGTACGCGGCGTCGAGGTCGGGGAACCACGGGCGCCGCCGCCGGGCCCCCTCGCTCAACCCGCTCGGCCCCGGGCCGGCGCCCTCGGGCCGGGGGAACAGGATCGGCTCGAACAACCACAGGGCGGCGACCGTGCCGGGACGGCGCTGCTCGGCGAGCACGAGCGCCGCCCCGCCCATCGAGTGGCCCGCCGCCCGCAGGCCGCGCAGGCCCAGGTGGCCGACGACGGCCAGCACGTCGTCGGCCATGCCGTCCCACTCCACGTGGCCGTCGCCGGGCAGCGTCGAGTCGCCGTGTCCCCGGAAGTCGAGCGCCCAGCAGCGGGCCACGCCGGACAACTCGGCGGCCACGGGCGCCCAGGTGAGGGCATGGAAACCGGTCGGGTGGCAGAGCAGCACGGGTGGGCCGTCGCCCCCCAGGTCGTGGAGCGCCAGGCTCACGCCGCCGGTCGATCGGACGCTCACGGTGGGGGGCACGCACACATCGTCACAGCACGGCCGCCGGCTCGGCACATCGGCCGGGCCCGGTAGGGTCGGCCGACGTGACCGAGGCTGTCGACGTCGATGCCGTCCTCGCCGCCAACCGGGCATTCTACGAGGCCTTCGAGCGGCGCGATCTCGACGCCATGTCCGACCTGTGGGAACACGGCGACGACGTGGTATGCACCCACCCCGGCTGGCGAGCGCTGCACGGGTGGGGCGCGGTCGCCGGCTCGTGGTTCGCCTTGTTCGGCGGGCCCCAGGTGCTGCAGTTCATCCTCACGGCCGAGCGGGCCCACGTGTCGGGCGACACCGCCTGGGTCACCGTCGAGGAGAACCTGATCACCGAGGGCTCGGGCTCGACCGTGATGGCGCTCAACGTGTTCCGCCGGGTCGACGGCGCCTGGCGGATGGTCATCCACCACGGGTCGCCCGTGGCTCCCCACGCGCCGGGCTAGAAACCTCCGGGCACCGGCCATGACCCTCCGTGGGGGCCACACCCCCGGTGCCCGTCGACGGGCGCGCCGTCCGGCGCCACGGCCGAGGCCGCCCGCGCCACGATGGCCCGGACCGTGCGGGCCCTGCTCGCCGACGCGTCGGGTCGCTAGGGTCGCGCCGATGGCCGTGACCGACAGCGACGACGGGCAGGACGATCCGGTGGCGGCCGATGGGGCGCGCCTGGCGGCCCTGATGCTGGGCTCCGGGGTCGTTCACCTGCTCGCGCCTCAGCTCTACGAGCCGGCCGTGCCGCGCTGGGCGGGGGATCCCCGCCGGGTCGTGCTCGTCAGCGGCGTCGCGGAGCTCGCGTGCGGCGCCCTGCTGCTCGTGCCCGGTACCCGCCGGCTCGGCGGTTGGGCAACCGCCGCGCTGCTGGTGGGGGTGTTGCCGGCGAACGTGCAGATGGTGCTCGACGCCGGCACCGAGCGCCAGGCGATGCCCACGGTGCCCGCCGGCCTCTACCGGGCCGCATGCCTGGCGCGGCTGCCCTTGCAGGTGCCGCTCGTGCGCCGGGCGCTGCGGATCGCCCGGGCCGGCCGGGCCTGACCCGGCCGGCGCGGAGGGCCTCAGCCCAGCGCCTCGAGGCCCATCATGAGCTCCTCGGTGAGGTTGGCGGGCACCTTGTAGCCGCCCTCGTCGCGGATCTTGTCGAAGTTGTCGCGCACGCTCTCGGCCGTCAGGTTCGGGTCGGTGACCCCGCGGGTGACGCCGATGAACACGCGGGCCACGCGGCCGCCGCCCACGGAGTAGACCTCGCCGGTCACCGGCACGTCCTCGTGCGCCAGGTAGGCGACGACCGGGGTCACGGTTTCGGGCAGGAGCTTGTCGGCGATCGGGCCGAGCAGGTCCTCGGTCATGCGCGTCTTGGCCACCGGGGCGATCGCGTTGACCTTGATGTTGTTCTTCGCGCCCTCGACCGCGAGCACGCGGGTGAGGCCGACGAGGCCCATCTTCGCGGCCCCGTAGTTGGTCTGCCCGAAGTTGCCGAAGATGCCGGCGGCCGAGCTGGTGTTGACGATGCGGCCGTAGCTCCGGGCGCGAAGGTGTTCCCAGGCCGGCTGCGTGACGTAGAACGCGCCCTTCAGGTGCACGTCGATCACCGGACCCAACTTGTCGGCGTCCATGTTCTTGAACGACGAGTCGCGCAGGATGCCGGCGTTGTTCACGATGACGTGGATCCCGCCGAAGGTGTCCAGCGCGGTCTGCACGATGGCGGCCCCGCCCTCTGGGGTCGCCACCGAGTCGTAGTTGGCGATGGCCTCGCCGCCGGCCGCCTTGATCTCGTCGACGACGATCTGGGCCGCCGTCGTCGCGCTGCCGGTGCCGTCGACCGAGCCACCCAGGTCGTTCACCACGACGAGGGCTCCGCGACGGGCCAGCTCCAGCGCGTGCGAGCGACCGAGGCCGCCACCGGCGCCCGTGACGATCGCAACCTTGCCGTCGAATCCGAGATCAGCCATGCGGCGGAGCGTAGAGGTCGACCTCGGAGCGCTCCGAATCCACCGCGGCGGCGCTGTCAGCGAGGGATCAGCGGCGCTGCCGCGACCGCCAGTCGAGCCAGGACGCGGCCGCCAGGACCAGGTAGACGCCGGACACGGTGGCGGCCACCCAGGCGTGGCCCTCGGCCACGGGCACGAGCAGAAGGCACAGGCCGGCGGCGGCGAGGAAGAACAGGGCGCGTGTGTCCACGGGGCCTCAGGACACCAGGTCGACGACGACGAAAGACAGGAACGAGATGGCGAAGGCCCCCGGGATGGTCAGGATCCAGGCCCACACCACACGTCCGGCGACCCCCCAGCGCACGGCGGACAGACGCCGCGCCGCGCCCACGCCGACGATGGCTCCCGTGATCGTGTGCGTGGTCGATACCGGGATGCCGGCGGCGGACGTGGCGAACAGCGTCAACGCCGCGCCGGTCTCGGCCGCCACGCCGCCGGCGGGCTGCAGCCGGGTGATGCGCGAGCCCATGGTCTTCACGATGCGCCACCCTCCGGTGAGCGTGCCGAGCCCGATGGCGGTGTGGGCGGCGAGCACGACCCACAGCGGCGTGTCCGACCCTCCCGGCAGGTGGCCCGTGGCGATGAGCAGGGCGAGGATGATGCCCATCGTCTTCTGGGCGTCGTTGGCGCCGTGGCCGAGGCTGAACGCCGCGGCCGAGACGAGCTGACCGCGGCGGAAGCCCCGGTTGAGGCCGTCGAGCCGGCGGTTGCGGTGGAACACCCACAAGATGGTGAGCGTGATGACCAGGCCGATCGCCAGGCCGATGAGAGGCGACAGCACGATGAACACGCCGATCGTGCGCAGCCCCTCGCCCTTCAGGACCTCGAAGCCGGCCTTGGCTACGGCCGCCCCGGCGATGCCGCCCACCAGCGCGTGCGACGAGCTGGTGGGCAGTCCGAGGTAGAAGGTGACGAGGTCCCAGAGGATGGCGCCGAGCAGGCCCGCGAAGACGACGCCGATGGACAGCACCGACTGGGCGACGACGTCGTTGGCGATCGTCGAGGCCACGTGGTCACCGAAGATCAGAAAGGCGGCGAAGTTGAAGAACGCCGCCCAGGCCACGGCCAGGCGGGGGGTGAGCACCCGCGTCGAGACGACGGTGGCGATCGAGTTGGCGGCGTCGTGGAAGCCGTTGACGTAGTCGAAGCCGAGGGCGACCGCGATGACCAGGACGAGGGACAGCTCCATCGCGGCGTCAGGGGCGGCGTCGAGGCGGGTCGGGCGTGCTCACGCGTGTTTGAGGACGATCGACTCGACGACGTCGGAGATGTCCTCGAGGGTGTTGATGGCGCCCTCCATCGACTCGATGACGTCCTTCCAGCGCAGCACGTCGAGGGCCTCGAACTCGCCGCCGAACAGGCGGGCGAGGATGCGCCGGTGCACGGCGTCGCCCTCGCTCTCGAGGCGGTCGATGGCGTCGAGGTGGGGCTGCACGTCCTTCATCGACTCGAGCCGGGCGATGAGCTGCTGGGTCTCGTCGGCGCACTGGACGAGCAGGTCGGCCTGCTCCTTCAGCTCGGGCAGCGTCGCGGTGATGCCGGTGAGCTGGATGCGGTGCGACACCTCGAGCATGTCGTCGACCACGTCGTCGAGCTCCTCCGCGAGGGCGTGGATGTCCTCGCGGTCGAACGGCGTGACGAACGTCGAGTTGAGCCGTTGGAGGATGGCCCGGACGAGCTCGTCGCCGCGCTGCTCGCAGGCCGCCACCTTCTCGTGCCGGGACGGCACGGTCGGTTCGGCGAGGATCTCGCGCAGCCGCCGGGCACACTCCGCCACGTTGGCGGCCGAGGCGTCGAACAGCGTGAAGAAGGCGTCGTCGGTGGGGACGAGGCGGAAGCGCACGTGTGTCAGGCCCCCGGGTTCAGGTAGCTGATGCGTTCGGTGATGTGGACCGCGTGGTCGCCCAGGCGCTCGTAGAAGCGCCCGACGAGGATCGTCTGCAGCGCCTCGGCGAGGGGCACCTCGCCGGTCAGCAGCCGCTCCGAGAGCTGGTCGGCCAGGGCGTCGAGCTCGTCGTCGCGGGCGTCGATGGCGGCCGCCGCCGACGCGTCGCGCTCGACCCATGCGTCCGCCGCGGCCTGCCACATGGCGACGCAGATCGTGCCCATCTGCTCGAGCAGGCCGCGCAGGCCCGGGGTGAGGTGCAGGGCCAGCCCCCGCGCCGCCCGTGACGCGATGTGCTCGGCCAGGTCGCCGCTGCGCTCGAGCTCGGGCACCACGCGGAGGACCGAGATCAGGTACCGCAGATCGCCCGCCATCGGCTGCTGGGTGAACAGCTCGCGCTCGGCGAGCTGCTCCAGGTCGGCCTCTAGCTGGTCGACGAGGCTGTCGCGCCCGGTCAGCTCGCGGGCGGCGGCGGTGTCGCCCGACAGCAGCGCGTCGGTGGTCGCCGCGACCCCCTCGCTCACCATGGCGAAGAGCAGGACGACCTTGGCGTCGATGTCGACCAACTGCTGGTGGAACCGCTTGCGCAGCGGGTTGGGCGGCGGGGACACGGCCGGCACCGTATCTCTGTTCACCCGGGGCTCACAGTTCCCGCCCGGTGGCCACGCGGCGGCCACCGGGCGTTCGCTGGCGCCTCAGCGCGCGGCGAGCTGTCTGGTGGCCTCTGCCTTGAGGCGCTTGTAGTCCACCTTGCCGTTGGGGGCGCGGCCGATCGTGGGAACCACGAGGACCCGCTTGGGTGCCTTGTAGGCGGCCAGCTTCGAACGCACGTGGGCGATGATGTCGTCGGCGTCGGCCCCGGGCCCGTCGATCTCGACGACGGCGGCCACGACCTCGCCGAACTTGTCGTCGGGCACCCCCACCGCCACGGCGTCGCGCACGGCCGGGTAGGTCTTCAGCACCTCTTCGACCTCTTCGGGGAAGACCTTCTCGCCGCCCGTGTTGATGCACACCGAGCCGCGGCCCAGCAGGGTCAGCGAGCCGTCCGCCTCGACCCGGGCGTAGTCGCCGGGACACGAGTAGCGCTTGCCCTCGAACTGGATGAAGGTCTTGGCGGTCTTCTCGTCGTCCTTGTAGTAGCCGATGGGCTGGAAGCCGCCCACGGCCACGCGGCCGATCTCGCCAGAGCCCGGCTGGACCCGCGTGCCGGCGTCGCTGATCACGATCGTGTTCTCCCCGAGGGTGAACTTGGCGGTTTGCGACGCCGAGCCGCCGGTCGACAACGACGCGCCCATGCCCACCGCCTCCGACGACGAGAAGGCGTCGACGAGGATCATGTTCGGGTGGTGCTTCAGCAGGCCCTGCTTCGTCTGCTCGCTCCACATCACGCCCGAGGAGGCGATGAGGAACACGCTGGAGAGATCCCACCGGCCGGGGTTCGCGTCGAGTGCGGCGAGGAGGGGCCGGGCGAACGCGTCGCCCACGATGGCGATCTGGGCGACGCTCTCGCGTTCGATCGTGTCGAGCATCTCGACGATGTCGAGCTTGCGCGAGGTGAGCGTGACGGAGCTACCGCCCAGCGACAGGATGATGAGCTGGGTGTACAGGCCGGTGCCGTGCATGAGCGGGCACGCGGGCATGCCGATGGGCCCGGGGGCGGTCACGTTCTGGCGGATGAGGTCGAGGTCGACGTCGCCGTCCCTGTAGGCCGGATTCATCTGGGAGACGAGGTTGCGGAACAGGTCGTCCTGTCGCCACATGACGCCCTTGGGCATGCCGGTGGTTCCGCCGGTGTAGGTCATCATCAGCTGGTCGCCGGTGCGGCCCCACGGGGCGACGACCCGATGGGCGTGGGAGGCGGCGGCGTCCTCGTAGGGGATCGCCCAGTCGGGGCATTCGCCGTTGCCGTCGTCGACCCACAGCCACGTCTCGACCTTCGGCACGCGGGGGCGGACGCGCTCGATGGTCTGGGCGAACACGCCGTGGAACACGACCGCCACGCAATCGGCGTTGTCCCACAGGTAGGCGAGCTCGTCGTCCTGGTAGCGGTAGTTCGTGTTGATCGGCACGAGGCCGGCCTTGAACGCCGCGAAGATCGACTCGACGTACTCGGTGCCGTTGTAGAGGTACTGGGCGATCTTGTCCTGCTCGGTGGCGCCCCGCTCGAGCAACGTGTGGGCGACGCCGTTGGCCCTGCGGTCGAACTCGGCCCAGGTCCGGCGCACGTCGCCGTGCACCTGCGCCTGCGCGTCGGGGATCTGCTCGGCGACCGTCTCCCAGACCTCGGCGAAGTTCCAGCCCGACATGTCGTCTCCCCTCGTTGTGGCACCGCTCGACCGTTGACCACCCGGTCAGGCCGAGGCTACCGGGTGGTCACCGAGCGGAAAAAGGACGCTGGCAGCGCCGGCGCGAACGTCCTCGGTAGCGTGCGGCCGTGGACCTCGACCTGCCTGCCGACGACGACCCCCGCCGCCTCGCCGTGCGGGACTGGCTCGCCGACCACCCGGCGCCCACGGGACGCCAGCTCGCGGACGCTGGCTACGTCGCCCCCCACTGGCCGGCGCCCTACGGCATCGACGCCGACCCGGTCCACCAGCTGATCATCGACGACGAGTTGCGTGCGGCCGGGGTGCGCCGGCCGGTGAACCCCATCGGCATCGGGTGGGCGGGCCCGACGCTGCTGCACGCCGGCAGCGACGAGCAGCAGCGCCGCTACCTGCCGCCCCTGCTGGCCGGCGAGGAGCTGTGGTGCCAGCTCTTCAGCGAGCCGGGCGCCGGGTCCGACCTCGCCTCGCTCGCGACCCGGGCCGTGCGCGACGGCGACGAGTGGGTCGTCACCGGCCGGAAGATCTGGACGTCTCTGGCGCAGCACTCCCGCTTCGGCATCCTCATCGCCCGGACCGACCCCGACGTGCCCAAGCACCGCGGGATCTCGTACTTCGTGTGCCCGATGGACGCCCCGGGCATCGAGGTGCGCCCCATCATCGAGATGACCGGCGCCCACACCTTCAACGAGGTCTTCCTCGACGAGGCCCGGCTGCCCGGCGAGAACCTGGTCGGCGCCGTCGGCCAGGGCTGGGACCTCGCCAAGGTCACGCTCGGCAACGAGCGCGTGTCGCTGTCCTCGGGCGGGGCGCTCTGGGGGATGGGACCCACCGGTGCCGACCTCGTCGACCTCGTGCGCGCCCGGGGCGGCGTCGAGGACCCGGTGCTGCGAGACCGGGTGGTGCGCCTGCACGTCGAGGCCGAGGTGCTGCGCCTCATCCGCCTGCGCACGGTCACTGCCCGCATCCGCGGCGAGGCCCCCGGGCCCGAGGCCTCGGTGCGCAAGGTGCTGGCCGACGAGCACGGCCAGCGGGTGTTCGGTCTGGCCAAGGACCTCGCGGGGGCCGGCGGCATGCTTTCGAATGCCGGCCCGCTCGGGGCGCCGGTCGACCTGTGGCACCACGGGTTCCTGTTCGCCCCCGCGCTCACCGTGGGCGGCGGGACCGGCGAGGTGCAGCGCAACATCATCGCCGAGCGCTCGCTCGGCCTGCCGCACGAGCCCGACGCCCAGACGGGGCTCGCCTGGAGCGAGACCCGACATTGACGGCTGCGCCGCCTGCCGCCGCCCGTCGCGGGGTGCCCGCGGTTCCGGGCGGGGGCCGGCGTCAGGCGGCGACGGCGGGCTCGACGTGCGGACGCTCGTCCGCGGCCGCCATGCCGGGGTCGACCCGCAGCCTGTGGGCCGTCCACCCTGCGGCCAGGGCCGTGGCCACGCCGCCGACGGCCACAGCCACCCGGGCGTTGGTGACGTCCGCCAGCCAGCCCATGATCGGTCCGCCGATCGGCGTCGAGCCGAGGAAGAGCATGGCGTAGAGCGCGAGCACTCGGCCGCGCATGCGGGGATCGGCCCGCAGCTGCACGACGGCGTTCGAGCCGCTGATCAGGTAGATCGACGAGAAGCCCACGGGCAGCGCCGCCACCACCGCCAGCCACAGGTTGGGCGCCAGCGCCATGGCCAGCATGGAGGTCGCCAGACCGGCCGCGGCCCGAACGAGCTGGCGCATCGTGACCTGCCGAGAGTGGGCGACCGCCAGACCGCCGACCATCGAGCCGGCACTCATGACCGAGAACAGCAGCGTGTAGGTGCCGGCTGAGCCGTGGAAGGTGCGCTCCGCCAGCAGGGCGAGGGTGACCTGGAAGTTGAAGGCCGCGAGCCCGACAACCGCGACGAGGAGGAGCGACGCCCGCAGGTCGGGGGTGCGCCACACATAGGACAGGCCCGACCGCACCTGGCCCTTGGCCCGGCCGACGGGCGGGGCGGCGTGGAACGACGAGCGGTCCATGCGCAGCAGCGCCCCGATCACCGCCACGTACGACGCGGCGTTCAGGACGAAGCAGGCTCCGGCGCCGGGCCCGGCGATCAGGGCCCCGGCCAGCGCGGGACCGAATATCCGGGAGCCGGTCATCATGGCGCTGTTCAGCCCGACGGCGTTCGGGACGTCCTCGGGTTCGACCAACTCGCCCACGAGCACGCGGCGGACGGGGTTGTCGAGGGCCGTGATCACACCGAAGACGAGCGACAGGCCGTACATCCAGGCAACCGTCGCCCGGTCGGTCAGCACGATGAACGAGAACACCGTGGCCAGCACCGTGAAGGCGATCTGGGTGCCGATCAGCATGCGGTGCCGGTCGACCCGGTCGGCCAGCACGCCGGTCCAGGCGCCCAGCAGGAGCAGGGGAAGGAACTGCGCCGCCGTCACCAGGCCGAGCGCCAGGCCGTTGTCGGTGAGGTCGAGGACGACCCAGATGATGGCCACCGACTGCATCCACGTGCCGGCCTGGCTGACGAGCTGGCCGGCGAAGAACAGGCGGAAGTTGCGAGTGTGCAGCGAGCGGAACGTGTCCTTCGACGCCGAGCGGAGCCTGGCGGTCACGGCGTCACCGTCCGCGGCCTCGCCGGCCGGCCGTCGTCGCCGCCCCCACCCGGTCGGGTCTCGGCGGCGGGCGCGGTCACCGACGAGGGCGCCGCGGGCGGCGCGGCGACCGCCGGCGGGCCCGCCGGCGCGGCGCCGATGGGGTTGCCGGCCAGGGCCTCGAGCACGTCGAGGGCGTCGGCCACGCGGCGCACGTCGTCGGCGTCGAGCTCGTCCAGACGCTGGGCCAGCCAGGCCTCGCGGCGGCTGCGGCTGTGGTCGAGGCGGCGGTGCCCGGCCTCGGTGATCGACACCCGGGCCACGCGCCGGTCGCGGGCGTCGACGGCGCGGGTCACCAGACCGTCGTCCTCGAGCTTGGAGACGACCTTCGTGATGGTGGGCGGCGCCACCTGCTCGATGGCCGCCAGCTCGCCGAGCGTGAGCGTGCCGTTCGCGTCGATGGAGGCGAGCACCGAGTGCTGCGACGGCGACAGGCCCGTGCCGGCCTGCTGGCGCAGCTGGCGCGCCAGGCGAGCCGTGGCCAGGCGGAGCCGGGCCGCAACGTCGACGATGTCGAGCCCGGCGTGGGAGGAGGCGGTCATCGATTACCCAGGCTAATTAGAGGGGCGTAGCGTTCCAACCTCGTGGACGGGGCGTCCGCGCCGACGGGCCGCCAGTTGATTCGCGCATACCCCGTCCCACCTGGCAGGATTCCTCCCGTATGGCCAAGGCTGAGCCCATCGACCAGTTCCGTCGTGGTGAGACGGTGAAGACCCTCGACTCGCTGCCCGGCGTCCCGCAGGGGACCGTCGGCCGCGTCACCCTGGTGGACGGCATCGCGTGGACCCGCTATCGCGTGCTGTTCGCCAACGGCGTCGATGTCGGCTCGCTCGACGGCTCGACCCTGGCGCGGCCCCGCCAGTACGACGAGGCGCTCGAGAGCCGGATCAAGGCCGCCGAGGCGGCCGCGGCCGTGGCCGGGGCGGCCGAAGCGGAAGGTGACGGGGCGGGGGCGGCGGCCGCCGGCGGTACCAGCAAGGTCGTCAACGGGGTGACCGTGCCGCCGCACCTGATCGATCGCTCGAAGAGGGCCCGCGAGCGCCTGGCCGCCTGAGGACGGCTGCTGCCGCCGTCCGCGGGCCTGCCGCCCGACCACCCGATACCGGCACCCACGCCCGGACCAGAGGGGGACCAGATGAAGCTCAGCATGCCGCTCAGCTACGCCGGCGGGTTCAAGGAGTCGGCGGGTCAGGCCGTGGCGCTCGAGAAGGCGGGGCTCGACACCATCTGGGTGGCCGAGGCGTACGGCTTCGACGGCGTCAGCCTCATGGGTTACCTGGCGGCCGTGACCGAGAGGGTCGAGATCGGCGCCGCCATCCTGCCGATCTACACCCGCACGGCCAGCCTGCTGGCCATGACGGCCGCCGGCGTCGACGCCCTGTCCGAGGGGCGCTGCGTGCTCGGCCTCGGGGCCTCGGGGCCTCAGGTCATCGAGGGCTTTCACGGCGTGCCCTACACCCAGCCGCTGACGCGGACCCGCGAGATCATCGACGTCTGCCGCATGGCCTGGAAGCGCGAGCGGCTGACGTACCAGGGCTCGACGATCACGCTTCCCCTGCCGCCCGAGCACGGCACGGGCCTGGGCAAGCCGCTCAAGATGATCACCCACCCGGTGCGCGATCGCATCCCGATCTACGTGGCGGCCCTCGGCCCGAAGAACGTGCAGATGACGGCCGAGGTGGCCGACGGCTGGCTGCCGCTGTTCTACCTGCCGGAGAAGGTCGACGACGTATGGGGCGACGCGCTGGCCGCCGGGGCCGCCAAGCGGTCGAGCGACCTCGGGCCGCTCGAGATCGTGGCCGGCGGCCTGGTGGCCGTCGGCGACGACGCCGCCGAGCTGCGCGACCTGGCCCGGCCGATGGTCGCCCTCTACGTCGGCGGCATGGGGGCTCGCGGGCGCAACTTCTACAACGACCTGGCCAAGCGCTACGGGTTCGAGGCCGAGGCGGTCGAGATCCAGGACCTCTACCTCGACGGGCGCAAGGACGAGGCGGCCGCCGCCGTGCCCGACGCCCTGCTCGAGGCCACGACGCTGTGCGGGCCGGAGGGCTATGTGCGCGACCGGCTGGCGGCGTACAAGGCGGCGGGCGTGAGCAGCCTGAACGTCACGCCGATCGCCGAGGACGTCCCCGCGCTGGTCGTCCAGCTGAAAGAGTGGATCGAGCACGCCTGACCGCGTGCCGGCGCGTGCTGACGCGTGACCGCGCGTCCCGGCCGCGGTCCCGCCTGGGGTGCCGGGGCCGCCCGGCGCGTCGAGCCGGTCCGCCCCTCAGGGGCGCAGCTTCGTGAGGACCGCCTCGGCCTGCTCGACGATGCGGACGACCAGCTCGCCGGCGGGCACCAGGTCGTCGATGGCGCCCACCCCCTGGCCGGCCGGGAAGAATTCGCGGTCGGGGTCGACGCCGTCGGTCGTCTCGTCGCCGCCGAGGTGGTTGACGCCCTCCTGCACCGACGTGAGGTACTGGGCGGGGAATGGCTGGGCCTCGCGCCCCGTCTCGTAGGCCGCGGTGTAGTCGTTGGCCAGGACCCGGCACGTCTTGCCGGTGTAGGCGCGGCTCACGACGGTGTCGTCCTCGTGAGCCCGGAGCAGGGCGTCCTTGTAGCCGACCACGCTCCGGGCCTCGGGTGTGGCGATGAAGCGCGTGCCGATCCACGCCCCGTCGGCGCCGAGGGCCAGCGCGGCCGCCAGGCCCCGCCCGTCGACGATGCCGCCCGCCGCGACGACCGGCACCCGGGCGCCGACCGCGTCGACGACCTGCGGGACGAGCGCGAACGTGGCGACCTTGCCGGTGTGCCCACCCGCCTCGGTGCCCTGTGCCACGACGATGTCGCACCCCGCCTCGACGGCGGCCACGGCGTGACGGACCTTGCCGCACATGTTCACGACCACGAGGCCGTGCTCGTGGCACAGGTCGACGACGTCTCGGGGCACGCCGAGCCCGGCGACGAACGCCGTGGCACCTCCCTTGACGATGTCGACGATCTTGGCCGCCATGTCCTGCGGGGCGGCGGTGAGCAGATCGACGCCGAACGGCTTCGCGGTGGCCTCGCGGACCGCGGCGATCTCGGCGTTCATCTGGGCGTGGCCCATCGTCGAGGCCCCGAGGCAGCCGAACCCGCCGGCCTCGGACACGGCCGCGGCCAGGCGGTGGTACGAGACGCCGCCCATGCCTGCGAGCATCACGGGGTGATCGATCTGGAGGGCGTCGGTGAGGCGGGTGCGCAGCGCGGCCATGGCGCCGATGCTGGTCGGACTTGACCGGTCGGTCAAGGGCGAGCGGTGCCCGGGCGCGAGACCGGCGCATCCCCGAGGGGTGGGATGCGCCGGTTCTACGCCGTGGTGGCTGCGCCGCCGATTGCGAACCACCTGCGTGCGAGCCAGGGCGGGAGTCGCCTGTGGAGGGGGAGCAACGCCTTCCGTGCCCGCATCCCGAACGCTACGCCGGGCCGGTCAACGCCCGATGAGCGGGGTGTGAACCTGTGTTACGAGCAGTCTGACGATCGCGTTTCGAATGCAGATCGGTGTGGCACCGGTCACCCGTCGAGCGCTTCGGGGGCGGTTGCGGCGTCGGCGAAGGCGTCGCGGATGGTCCCGGCGTCGGTATCGGGGTCGGTGGCGCCGGGGGTGACGCGGTAGGCCCCGGGGCCGGTCAGCACGCCTCTGCGCCATCGGCGCGGGGTGGCCACCACGGCCCGCGGGTAGTCCTCGAACAGCCAGCGACCGAAGTTGCGCCGCGCCCAGCCCGTCGCACCGGCCAGCCGGAGCGCGGCCCGCACGCCCCTGCGGTGCTTCACCGCCCGGATCAACAGCAGCGACATGCGGTGATCGGCCACCAGGGCCTGGCGGACGGCCCGTTCGTAGCCGGCTGTCACGTCGCTCGCGGCCCGGCGGCCGTCACCGATCGCCTCGGCGGCGAGCACGCCCGTCAGCAGGGCCTGACCGATGCCCTCGCCGGTCAGAGGGTCGGTGGCGGTGGCCGCGTCACCGGCGAAGAGCGTGCGCCGCCCGGCCAGCACGGCCCCGTCGACGTGGGCGGGGATGGGCCAGGCCCGGTGCGGCGACTCGGGCCGGGCACCGTCGCCCAGGACCGCCCGGATGTGGGGACGGTCCAGCAGCCGGCGCCAGATGCCGGCCATGTCCTGCACCCGGCCGACCTTGCCGCCTCGCTGGATGCCGAAGCCGACGTTGGCCCGGCCGTCCGGGAGCGGGAACGACCAGGCGTAGCCGGGCAGCAGGTCGGGCTCGAACCACACGAACAGGTCGCGGGCCGCCCGGGGGCCGACGCCGCTGAAGTACTGGCGGAACGCGTGCCACTCGCCCCGGTACCCGGGTGTGGCGAGGCCGATGTGCTTGCGCACGGGCGACCACATGCCGTCGGCCGCGATCGCGAACGGCGCCCGCAGCTCGCCGAGACCGTCGACTTCGAGGGTCACGCCCTCGCCGTCCTCGCTGGCGCCCGTGCAGGCGTGGCCGTCGAGCACCTTCACGCCGGCGGTGCGGGCGAGGTCGACCAGCGCGGCGTCGAGGTCGGCCCGGCGGGCGACCGCTGCGTAGGCGCCGCGGTCGCGGGGGAGGGGGAACGTGACCTCGCGGCCCGACGGCGAGCGCACGACCACGTCGTCGACCGGCTGCCACGAGGCCACGGCCGCCGGGTCGAGCCCCAGGTGCTCGAGCAGCCGCAGCGCGCCGGTGGTCAGACCGTCGCCGCAGATCTTGTCGCGGGGGAACCGGGCTCGGTCGACGAGCGTCACGGCCCGCCCGATCCGGGCGAGCGTGATGGCGGCGGCCGCTCCGGCCGGCCCAGCCCCGATGACGGCCACGTCCACGCTCTGCACCGGACCGACGCTAGTGGCGCCCCCCCCGACCCCGGTATCCGGGCGGCATCCGGCCCGGCGCCGGTCGGGCCGTGCCGCCGCCGGTCGGGCCGTACCGGCGGCGGCAGCGCCGGGGCGCCTCGGGCGGCCGGTGCGCGGTCTGGCCGTCCGGTGCAGGTTCCTGCTTACGATCGGGCCGAGGACGACAGAGCGACGACCGCGATGACAGCGACGAGGGGAAGGGCCGATGGGCGCAGGGGCCGACGGAGCGCAGGGGGCCGAGAGACCGGCGCAGCGCCTGTGGCAGGCGGCCGAGGCCGTCCACGCCATCGTGTACTTCGACCGGGACGTGCGCCGGGCCGTGCGGGCGGCGGGCGCCCCGGGGTTCTGGGCCGGCTACTTCGGCACCCGGTTGGCGCCGCTGCGGACGGTCGACCCGTGGCTGGCCACCTCGGTGCTCTACGTCTTCGCGCCGGGGATGGTCACCGAGCACCTGCCGTCCTCCGACGACGGGGCCCGGTGGGACGAGGCCCGGCGCATCGCGGTTGCCGCTCTGCTGTCCCGCCTCGGCGCCCCCTCCTCCGCCGGGGCGGCGTCCGCCACGTCCGTCACGTCCGCTGAGTCGGGCGGGTCGGGAGTGTCGGGGGCGCCGCCCGCAGAGGCGTGGCTGGCGGCGGTCGACCTGGTCCGTCGGCTCGCGGAGGCGTGCGAGGTCGGTGGCCGGCCGCTGTTCGCCGCCCATGCCGGCCGGCCGTGGCCGGAGGACCCCCACCTCGCCCTGTGGCACGGCGTCACCCTGCTGCGCGAGCACCGGGGCGACGGCCACCTCCACGTGCTGGCGGGCGAGGGTCTGTCGGGCTGCGAGGCCATGGTCCTCGCCCTGCGTTGGCGGGGCCAGGGCGAGGCCGGCGACGACTCGGCCGCCGCCGACCGCGGCTGGAGCGACGACGACATCGCCCACGCCTACGCCGGACTCGCCGAGCGAGGATGGGTGGGGCCCGACCGGGCGCTCACCGACGCCGGGCACCGCGCCCGGGCCGCCATCGAGGCGGCCACCGACGCCCGCAGCGTCCCCCGGGCCGCCGACCCGGCGACCGTCGAGGCGGCCGCCGCGGCCCTGGAGCCGTTCGCGAGCCTGACCCTGCCGACCATCCCGGCCCGCAACCCGATCGGCATCACGGGCGGGGCGCAGGGCTGACCGAGCCGGCCGGGGCGGCGGGCCGCCGTCCCGCCCGGGCCGGTCGCAGTCAGCCCGCGATGTCAGGGGGCGTCGGCGCGATCGGCTGGCCGTTGCAGTCGATGCCGGGCCCGGGCCGGTAGGTGGCCTTGAACGTGTCGGTGTCGGTGCCCCCGGCGGCGAACGTGCGGGTGCGGGTGGTCTCGACGACCCGGCACTGGCCCGACATCGACTCGGTGGAGCCGGTCTGCTCGGCCGTGGCATAGGGCGTCGAGTACAGCGTCACCGTCAGGCTCGTGTCGGTGTACGACGTCCACACGAGAATGCCGTAGTCGCTGTTGTTCTCGAACTTCAGGTCGGGGCTGGGGTAGCCCATCGTCGCCTCACGCCCGGGCGGGTACCGGGTGAACCACTCGGAGTGCGCCTGGTACTCGGTGATGTCGTAGCCGCCGAAGTAGGCGGCGTTGAACGTCGTGGTGGCGAACTGCGACACGCCGCCGCCGACCTCCTCGACGTGCTGGCCCTGGCTGATGGCCCCGGCGGGCACGAACCCGTTGGCGGTCGTGCGCTGCCCCGCGACCTCGTTGATGGAGAAGGTCTCGCCGGGCAGCACGACCGTCCCGCGCACGATGTCGGCTATGCGGTGGATGTTCGTCACCCGGGCCTCGCCGGCGGCGTGGTAGGTCGTGAACCCCGGTCCCGGCCCTGGCACCTCCGAGCCGTTCTGGTACGCCCGGCTGCCGCCGACCGCCTCGCGGATGCCGAGCGCCTCGGCCTCGGCGGTGGTCAGCTCCGGCTCGACGACCTGCGTCTCGAGCGTGACCTCGGTACCGCCCGAGTCGAGGGCCTCCCACACCAGCTGCGGGCCGTTCTCGCCGCAGCAGGCCACGCCGTTCGCCGCCGGCACGACCACCGGGGCGCCGTTCTGCAGGTCGAAGGAGGCGTCCTTCGGCTCGGCCGACAGGCCGGCGAACAACGTCGGGAACGCGCCGTTCACCGCCTCCGGGATGATCTCGAGGCGCATCTCGCCGTCGGCCGGCTCGGCCGGGCGGATCCAGGTGCGCAGCGTGGCCGCGTCGACCGGCACGCGCGTCTGGTCGGCGATCAGCGTCAGGCCGGGCGCCGTCATCTCGTTGGCCCGCGTGGCGAGCTGCTGGGCGTCGTCGTCGGAGAACCGGGGCGAGACGTCGGTGTCGTCCGCGCTGATCTTGATCGTGCCCGTCGAAGCCTCGGCGGCGCCCGGCAGGTCGGCGGCCACCTGGCGGGCGTCGATGCCCGAGCCCGCCCGCCCGGGAACGACGACGAACTCACCCGTTGCGCCGTCGAGGGCGATCGTCGGCTCGACCGGCGCGGTGACGTCGCCGCCTTGCAGTTGCAGCAACTTCAGCCCGACCGCGGCCTCGCTGGCCTGGAACTGCACAGGGATCTCGCGAGCGTCGAAGAACGAGCGGAACCAGGCGATCGGCCTTGCGATGATGGAGTCGTCGCGGCCGGCGTCGAGCGCGGCCTCGGCCGTCGCCTCCTGGTCGAGCGTGAGGCCGATCTCGCCTGCGGTGGTCTCGTAGGTCTGGGCGCCGCTGGTGATCCGCACGGGCCGGGCGGCTGTCTCCTCGGCGATGTCGCTGATCACGTCCGGGAGCGACGCCTCACCCAGGCCGCCGACCGGGCGGCCGGCCACCTCGACGTTGCGGACAACCTGGCCCGACAGCGCGGCGCTGTCGATGGCCCAGCCGACGATCAGCAGCACGAGGATGAGCAGGGGCACGGCGGCCACCAGGGCAACCGGCCGGCGGCGATGGCCGGAGCGCTTGATGTGGCCGGGTGCGTCGTCGTCGCCGACCCGGGTGGTGCCCCCGGGCGGCGTGATGCGGGGGCGGCCGCCGGGACCCGCCGCGCCGGCCGGGCCGGCCCAGCCGGGGCCGGTGGCCGGGGCCGACGGAGTGACGGTGATGGCGTCCTGCTGGGCCGTGGCGTCCGGGTCCGAGGTCGGGGCCGGCGGGCGGCTGAACGGCGCAGGTGCGCCGGGATCGGCGCCGCCCGCCGGGCTGGCGGCGCCGACGTCGCCGAGGGGCGGCGGCTCGGCCGGCCGTACGGCACCGCGGGTGTGGTCCGGCCTGTCCGTCACGGCCGAGTCGTCGGCGGAGGGATCGGGCGGCAGCAGCGGGGTCGTCGACGCGGCGGCGGGGCGGCCGTCCTCGCCCGCGAACGGACCCGGCGGCTGCGGGGGTGGAGTTGCCTGGTGGGTCGGTGCCGGGGACGCGGCCTCGGCGGTCCCAGCCCCAGCCGCGCCGGGCGCACTTGGTGATCGGGGCGCGTCGGGCGCTTCGGGAGCGCCGCCGGTCGGGGCGGTGCCGTCGGTGGGCGCATGGCCGCCACCGGGCGCCGCGGCCTCGTACCAGGCGCCAGGGCGGGGGAGGCCGTCGCTCCCGAGACCCGGGCCCCCGTTGTCCGGGCGGGCGGGGCCGGCCGCGCTCGACGCTGGCGCGTCGCCGGAGTCGCCCTGCGCCGGCGAGGCGCCGAAGGGTGCCGAGCCGTCGGCCTGGCCGCCCGGCGACGTGGTGCCCGGAGGCGTCCGGTCGCCGACGGGCGCGGGTGCCGGCGTTGTGCCGGCCGCCGCGGGGCCGTCGGTGGGGGTGCCCGCTCCGGCTCGGGCTGCGGGCGCCTCGGTGGCGGTCGAGGCGGGGGCGCCGCCGGGCGAGGGCGCCGAGCCGTCGTCGAGCGAGAACGCGATGCCCCGTGCGGGGTCGTGGTCGGTGGGGCCGGGACCACCCGGGTCCGCGCCGCCGTCGGGAGCGCCGCCGCTGCCCGGGACCATCGAGCCGGTCCCACCGGAGGCGGAGTAGGGCTCGTCCGTGGCAGCCGGTGCACCCGGGGCCTCCAGGGCGGCAGCGTGACCGCCGGACGGGGCCGGGGCAGGAGCGTCGGCCGGGGCAGGAGCATGGACCGGCGCAGGAGCGTCGGCCGGGCCAGGAGCGTCGGCCGGGGCAGGAGCATCGACCGGGCCAGGGCCGTCGGCCGGGGCAGGAGCGTCGGCCGGGGCTGGGCCGTCGGCCGCAGGAACGTCCGCGGGGGCCGATCTGGGGGCAGGGGCGCCCGGCTCGGGTGTGCCGTCTGGGGCGGGCGTGCCGCTGGGGTCCGGCCCCTCGGTGGGGCGGGACTCGGACATGGTGGCAGGGTCGGGGGTCACCGCGAGCTCGTCGGCCGTCGCCGCATCGGGGGGAGTCCTCTCGTCGGCCGTCGCCGGAGGCGGGATGTCCGTGGGCCGGCCCGTCGCCGTGGTCCGCGCGGGGTCGCGTGGCTCGCCGCCCTCGTGCCCGTCGCCGCCGCCACCGGGACGTGCTGCCGCCGCAGAGGATGCGGCGTCACCGGCCTCGATGCCGTTGTCGTCGGGCGGCGGGTCAGGTTGCGTCCCGTCCACGACGGAGGAGCCTGCCACGTCGGAGGGGGTCGGCCACAAGCGTCTCTTGCCTTCGCCCGTCCCTGACATCGGCCTGACACGGGTTCGTCACGTAGGTCGTAACCGGTCCGTCACACGGACCGGGCGGCGGGGCGCGCCCGGCGTCCCCGGGCCGCGCCTCGGGTGGCGCCTACGGGCGCCGGTCGTCGCCGCCCGCCGGGGGCGGCGCCGTGTCGTCGTCGACGTCGTCGCGGACGACGTCGGGGTGGTCGAGCGCGATGTGCATGTCCAGCTCGTTGCGGGACAGGAATCGCAGCTCGCAGTAGGGACACTGGCGGACGTCGGCCATGGGACCCCCATGCTCGCGCTGCTACGTTCGCCTCGGAAGCCAGCGAACGAAGAGGAGCCGTACATGGGCATCTGCGACGGCCGGGTGGCCATCGTCACCGGCGCAGGCCGGGGCATCGGGCGTGAGCACGCGCTTCTGTTGGCAGCGCAGGGCGCCAAGGTGGTCGTCAACGACCTTGGCGGGGCTCGCGACGGTTCGGGGACCGACGCCACCCCGGCGCAGCAGGTTGTCGACGAGATCGCCGCCGCCGGCGGCGAGGCCGTGGCCAACGCCGACGACATCAGCGACTTCGCCGGCGCCGAGAACCTGATCAAGACGGCGGTCGGCACGTTCGGCCGGCTCGACGCGCTGATCAACAACGCCGGCATCCTGCGCGACCGCATGCTCGTCAACATGACCGAGGCCGAGTGGGACGCCGTCATCAAGGTCCACCTCAAGGGCACGTTCGGCCCCACGCACTTCGCCGCCAACCACTGGCGCGAGCGCTCCAAGGCGGGCGAGGAGGTCGACGCCCGCATCATCAACACGACGTCGCCGTCGGGCATCTACGGCAACGTCGGCCAGACGAACTACGGCGCCGCCAAGGCCGGCATCGCGTCGTTCACGATCATCGCCGCCAAGGAGCTGGCGCGCTACGGGGTCACGGTCAACGCCATCGCCCCGGCGGCCATCACGCGCATGACCGAGGACCTCGGCATGGGCAACCTGGAGGACGAGGCCCGCGAGCGCATGTCGCCGCGCCACATCGCTCCGATCGTGTGCTGGCTCGCCAGCCCGCTCTCGGCCGGCGTGACCGGCCGGGTCTTCGACGTGACGGGCCGGATGCTGTCGGTCTCCGAGGGCTGGCACCGCGGCCCGTCCATCGAGAACCCCGACGACGACCCCGAGGTGCTCGGCCACGCCGTGGTCGACCTCGTCGCCCAGGCCCGGCCGAACGCCAACATGTTCGGCTACGACGAGAAGTAGGTCACCATGCCCCTCAACCCCGACGCCGTCGGCAGCCGTTCCGAGCCGGCCCGCCGCTCCTGGACCTCGAAGGACGCGCTGCTCTACGCCGTGGGCGTCGGCGCCGGCGCCGAGGACCCGCTGGACGAGCTCGCCTTCACGACCGAGAACAGCCAGGACGTGACGCAGCGGGCGCTGCCCACGCTCCCGGTCGTGATCGCCCCGATGGGCGGCGGCATGGACAAGATCGGCTCGTTCAACCCGGTCACGCTCGTACACGGCGAGCAGGGCGTGACGCTGCACCGCGAGGTGCCGGTCGAGGGCGAGCTCGAGGCCGTGTCCGAGATCATCGGCATATACGACAAGGGCTCTGGTGCCGTGGTGGCCAGCGAGACCATGGCCACGCTCGTGTCCGACCGCCAGCCGCTGTTCACCACCCGTTCGAGCGTGTTCCTGCGGGGCGAGGGCGGGTTCGGGGGAGACCGGGGCCCGTCGACCAAGCTCGACGCCCCCACCGAGAAGCCGGACCACGAGGTCACCTACGCCACCCGCATCGACCAAGCCCTCACCTACCGCCTGTCTGGTGACCGCAACCCGCTGCACTCCGACCCGAAGTTCGCCGAGATGGCCGGCTTCCCGAAGCCGATCCTGCACGGCCTTTGCACCTACGGCTTCACCGGCCGGGCGCTCCTCCACACGCTGTGCGCGTCCGATCCCGCCCGGTTCCGCTCGATGGACGCCCGGTTCGCCAGCCCGGTGTTCCCCGGTGAGGCGCTGACCGTGCAGGTCTGGCGCATCGGCGACGGCGAGGCACAGTTCCAGACGCTCGGCGGCGACGGCCGCGTCGTCGTCGACTCGGGCCGCGCCACCTACGACGACTGACTGGTTCCGGCGTCTCTCGCACCGCCCTGGCGGTGTGGGAGGCGCGCGGACGAGCCGGCTCCGAGGTCAGAAGAGGCGCAGGTGGTCGGGCTCGACGCCCCGCAGCGCGTCGTAGTCGACCTCGACGCACGCGATGTCGCGCTCGCCGGCGAGCACCTTGGCCTGCGGCTTGATGCGCTGGGCCACGAACACGCCCCGCACCGGCCGCAGCATCGGGTCGCGCCGGAGGAACTCGAGGTAGCGGGCCAGCTGCTCGACTCCGTCGATCTCGCCCCGGCGCTTGATCTCGATCGCCACGGCGCCGCCCTCGGCGTCGCGGCACAGCAGGTCCACCGGGCCGATGTCGGTCGGATACTCGCGCCGCACGAGCTGCAGCCCGGGGGCGATCGCCGCGCAGTTGGCGGCCAGCAGCTCCTGCAGGTGGGCCTCGACGCCGTCCTTCTGCAGGCCCGGGTCGACGCCGAGCGGATGGCTGGCGTCGGCGAGGACCTCGTGCATCGTGATCGTGAGCGACTCGCCCTTGGGGCTGCGCACGGTCCAGACGACACGGCCCTCGTCGTCGACGCCCTCGGTGACCGTGTTCGGGGCGTTCATCCAGTTCAGCGGCTTGTAGGCGCCGCCGTCGGCGTGCACCGCCACGCACCCGTCGGCCTTGACCATCACGAGACGGGCGGCGAGCGGCAGGTGGGCCGTGAGCCGGCCGACGTAGTCGACGGTGCAGCGGGCGACGACCAGGCGCATCGGCGGCGAGGCTACCGGCGCGTCGGCCTGCGGCCGGACCGGCTCGACGCGGGCCGGCGGGTCCCGCGCCGGTCCTCAGCGCCTTGAGCGGCGGCTGCGGCTGCGCATCGACTCGCGGATCGACTCCCGGCGTTGGCGCAGCTCCCGGTGGGTGAGGGCATCGGTGCCCTCATCGAGGCCGAACGCCGCCTTGGCCCCGGTCAGGTCGACCTCGATGGCCCGGGGGTCGACGCCCACATCCGCCATGATCCGGTCGCCGTGCCTGGTCGCGAAGTACATCGACACGGTGGCGATCTCGCCCAGGAGGTCGAGGTCGGGGGCCAGGCGGCTGATGGCCCCGTCGACGAACACGAGGTTCTTCACGAAGAGCATGAGCTCCTTGGGGAACCTCGCCCCAAGGCCGAGTAGGCCCTTGACGATCTGCTGCAGCTCGCCGACGAGCTGGTCGCCGGTGAGCGTCGTCGGGTCGACCGGCGGGGCGTCGAGGTTCAGCTCGCGGATGACCCGGTCGACGTCGACGTCGGCCGGCAGGGCGCCGAGGTCGCGGATGGCCTCGACCTGGCTGCGAAGGTCGTTGGCGGCGCCGCCGATGAGCAGCCGCAGCAGCGCCACGCGGCGCGTCTGGTCGAGGCGCCCGGTGATGCCGAAGTCGAGCAGGGCCGTGCGGCCGTCGGGGCGCACGAACAGGTTCCCGCCGTGCAGGTCCCCGTGGAAGATGCCCTCGAGGATGGCCCCCTCCAGCGAGGCGATCATGCCGGCCCGCACCACGGCTTCGGTGTCGACGCCGGCGCCACGCATGCCGACCACGTCGTCGAACGCGAAGCCGTCGAGGCGCTCCATCACCAGGACCCGCCGGGTGACGAGCGTGGGGTGGGGCCGCGGCACGACGTAGTGACGCTGGCCGAGCTTCGTGAAGACCGCCGCCACGTCGAGCATGTTCTCGGCCTCGAGCCGGAAGTCGAGCTCCTCGACGATCGTCTCGGCGAACAGCTGGACGAGCGCCGGCGGGTTGGCCAGCGCGGCGATGGGGATGCGCCCCACGAGGTGGGGGGCGAGCCATGCCATGACCCGGAGGTCCTGACGGACCAGCCGGGCCACCGAGGGGCGCTGGACCTTCACCACCACCCGTTCGCCGGTCCGCAGCGTCGCCGCGTGGACCTGGGCAATCGAGGCGGCGGCCAGCGGCGTGCGGTCGACGTGACGGAACACCTCGTCCAGGGGGCCGAGGTCGGCCTCGATCACGGCGCGCACGGTGGGGAACGGCTCGGCCGGCACCTTGTCGCGCAGGAGCTTGAACTCGTCGACCAGCTCGGGCGGGAAGATGCCCTCGCCCGAGCTGATGATCTGCCCGAGCTTGATGTACGTGGGGCCCAGGTGCTCTGCGGCGACGCGCAGGCGGCGGGAGATGCCGGACCGGCTCGCGCTGCGGCCGTCCTCGGCCGGCGGAGCCTTGCGCTCGCGGAGGGCCCACAGGCCGACGGCCCCGCCGAGGTGGCGGGCGACGCGGCCGAACCGGCCCACCGGCGGCACCCGCCCGGCGGAGGTGAGCGTCGGCACCTCGGCCCGCACCCGGCGGCGCACCTCGTCGAGGCCCTGGCGCCACGGCAGGGCGCTCGGGTCCTCGAGGGTCCAGGGCGGGGTCTCGCTGAAGCTCCCCACGGCGAGGTCGGTCGGAGCTCCGGTCACCCTGGGAGTCTGGCGGACCGACCGGCGAACCACACCCGGGCCGCCGGCGCCCAGGCCCGCCTACGGGCGCCGGGGGGTCGGGCGGGAGGACGGCACGGCAGCGACCACCCGGCCGTCGACGACCTCGACGCCCTCGGCCCGCAGCCGCTCGGCGTGCGTGGCCTCGTGGCCCGGAACGAGGCGTCCGGACGCCGTGACGACGCGCCACCAGGGCACCTCGGCCTCGCCCGTGGCGAGGATGCGCCCGACGGCACGGGCGGCGCCCGGGCGGCCCGCCTCGGCCGCCACCTCGCCGTAGGTCACGACGTCGCCGGGGGCGAGCGACTGGAGCACGGCGACCACCGCCTGCTCGAATCCGGTCATGGCCGGCAACCTAGGTGGCCCGACACCCGCCCCCGACCCCGACGCCCCCGATGCGGCGGGCGGTGCGGGCGGCGGGTCCTCCCTGCCCGACCTCGCCGGTCGGGTGGCGGTCGTGACCGGCGCCAGCCGGGGCCTCGGGGCCGGACTCGCCGCCCGCTTCGCCGCTCGTGGGCTGCGCCTCGGGCTGTGCGCCCGGCACGAGCCGCCGGTCCCACTCGGGGCCGAGGCCGTCACGGCGGCCCTCGACGTGGCCGACGCCGCCGCCGTCGAGGCGTTCTGCGCCGCCGTCGCCGACCGGTTCGGCCCGATCGACCTGTGGGTGAACAACGCCGGCGTGCTCCCTCCCATCGGTCCGCTGCGCGACGCCGCTCCTGCCGAGGTCGAAGCGCACGTGCGGACGAACCTCGTCGGCGTACTGGCCGGCAGCCGTGCCTACGCCCGCCACGTGCGCTCCCGCCCGGGTGGCGGCGCGCTGGTCAACGTGTCGAGTGGGGCGGCGCGCTCGGTCTACGCCGGCTGGGCCGTCTACTGCGCCTCGAAGGCGGCGGTCGACCAGGCCACGCGCGTCATCGCCGTCGAGGAGGCCGATGCCGGCCTGCGGGCTCTTGCCGTGGCGCCGGGCGTCGTGGACACCGACATGCAGGCGGCGATCCGGGCCACGCCGGCCGCTGAGTTCCCCGCCGTCGACCGGTTCGTCGACCTCGCCGCCGACGGAGCGTTCGTGAGCGGGAAGATTCTCCCGACGCAGCAGGTCGAGGGTGGCATCCCGAAGAAAGATCCGGGCCTCAGGGCGGTGGGCATCTTGCGCAAATTGTCCCAGACGGACTTCGGCAAGACCG
>Ga0126307_10000457_pt1 | contig 26107 bp, 24 predicted proteins | sample Plot28_FD_89955 | JGI IMG/M metagenome (GOLD analysis project Ga0126307, IMG submission 89955) | Serpentine soil microbial communities from UC McLaughlin Reserve, CA, USA - Plot28 | ecosystem: Environmental > Terrestrial > Soil > Grasslands | place: USA: UC McLaughlin Reserve, Lake County... | reverse complement strand
CTTGTCGAGCGGGACGCCGGCCGGCGTGTTGTAGAACCCGTAGATCGGCCTCCCGTGGAAGCTCGCCTGGCCTTTGATTTGCTCGCTTCGCCACTTGCAACAGACGGCTCGGAGCGTGAGGCTGGTCGGTGCGCCGTACCAGCGCGAGAAGCGAAGTTCGACAGGATAGCCCTTGAGGCGGCGCCACTGCTGCAACGCCCAGAACGCGCCGTTCGGGGTCTGCCAGATCATCGCCTTGAGCGGGAGGCGGATGGCTCCGGTGCGCGCGGCGACGTTCGGTGCCCGCAGGCGTGCCCCGTAACGGAGCGCACCGGTAGGCGCCACCTTGGCGTGGCGTCTGACGCCTGACCGCGTCGTCCAACTGATCTCTGCGGCGCCGCGGGCACTGACCTGCAGGGTGGGGTTCTTCGCCGCCCACGCGATTTTCACGGATGCGTCGGCTTTCGTCCCACCTAAGAGAAATGCGCCCATGGCAACCACAGCCGTCGTGGCCCGAAATGTGCGGCTCATTTTTGCCTCCGACCTTGGGGTCTTGGGGCCGGAGTCTCAGGGCCAGGCCTCAGGAGGGTGCGGTCTGTTTGTGAGGGTTCTGTCGTGAAGGTGTGAACCCTCTCCAAAAGAGAGACAGGGCTTCGGGCTCGTCTCTGCGCCGGCTCGCCGTTCGTCGCGTCGGCGATTGTCGCTTGACAGTCGCAGACGGCCCCCGTAAGAACCGCGCTACCGGCAGCGCCTTCCCTGGGCGCGGAAAAGGAGGCGTTTCGTGGCGACGAAGGCGAAGAACCGCACCACCGACCTCGAGGAATTCGTCGCTACCGAGGGGCGCGACGAGCAGATTGCAGCGATCCGGCAGCGGATCGACTCCGAGGGGATTCAGTACATCTACTTCCAGTTTCCGTCCGTCACCGGCCGGATCATGGGGAAGGGCGTCCCGTCCGCCCACTGGGAATCGCTGGCGCGCAAGGGCTTCCAGCTCGTCTACGGCGCCACAGCCAACCTCTTCACCGACCGCCACGACAACTACATCGGCTACGGGCCCGAGGCCGCCGAGCTCGTTGGCTTGCCTGAGCCCGAGACCTTCATGCCCCTCCCCTGGGACTCCCGCATCGCGCGGGTGTGGTGCATCTGCTTCCGAAACCGCGAGGAGCGAGAGGACCCGGGCGGGTTCCTGACGTCGGACTGCCGCGGGAACCTGAAGCGCATCCAGGTCGCCTTCGAGGAGGAGACCGGTCTCCATCTTCGCGCCGGCACCGAGCCCGAGATGATGTGGCTGAAGCTGAACGACGACGGGACGCCGTCGGTCGAAGGCGTCACGAAGCCTTACTGCTACCACATCGACCAGTTCTCGGAGCTCCAGCCGATCATCCACAAGGTGGTCGAGTACAGCCAAAAGCTCGGGCTAGACATGATCCAGGGCGACCACGAGGACGCGCCCGGGCAGATCGAGCTGAACTTCGGCTTTGACCGCGCCGAGGAGACGGCCGACAACCTCTCGACGTTTCGCCAGGTCTGCAAGCAGGTCGGCCGCGAGCTCGGGGCCTTCCCGTGTTTCATGCCGAAGCCCTTCATGGGGGTTTCGGCGAACGGCTGCCACCACAACATCTCGCTGTGGCGCGGCGAAGAGAACGTCTTCATGCCCGAGGGCGAGGACCAGCAGAAGCCGAGCGAGATCGGGCGCTTCGCGATCGGCGGCATCATCGAGCACCTCGGTGCGCTGACCGCGGTCACGGCGTCGACGGTGAATTCATACCGCCGCCTTTGGGACACGGGGTTCTGGGCACCCGTCTTCGCGGACTGGGGCTACCAGAACCGAACGACCGCGCTTCGTGTCTCGGCACCCGGGCGGTTCGAATACCGCTCGGTGGACTCGGCCGTGAACCCGTACCTGTCCATGGCCGCTCTCATCGCGGCCATGCGGGACGGGATCGACCGAAAGCTCGACCCGGGCGAGCCCGAGGAGCGCAACATCTACGAGGCGATGGAAGCTGGAAAAGAGGTGCGGAAGATCCCGATGACGTTCGGTGACGCGCTCGACGCGCTCGAGGCCGACGAGGTCGTCAAATCCGCACTACCAGGCGACATGTACCGTGTCTTCATGCACTACAAGCGGGACGAGTGGGAGCGGTATTGCGCCCAGGTCAGCGACTGGGACGTGCAGGAATACCTCGACGTCCTTCCGTAGTCTGACCAGGAGAATCAGGAACTCTCATGTGTGGAATCGCAGGGATCATCTATCGGGACGGGACACATGGGATCGGGCGTGACATGACCCAGATGCTCCAGTCCCTGAAGCACCGAGGGCCCGATTCGACCGGCTTCGCCCTCTACGGGCAGAGCAACGGCGACGGTAACTTCATCATGCGCTACACGCTCGCCGATGCGAACGACGCGCGTGACTTCGAGTTCGACGACCGCATCGACCGTCATCAGGACCAGGTCCTCCAGCGGCTGAAGGCGCTCGGCGCGAACGTGAAGGACGTCGAGGAGGAGACCGACTACGCCTATCGCGTGACGTTCGAGTTTCCCGGTGACCGCCTCAAGGAGCTGACCGACCGGATCGAAGACATCTCGGGAGCCGAGGTGCTCTCGCTCGGCCATTCACTCGAGATCATCAAGGACCTCGGTGACGCGGACAGCGTCTGCGATCAGTACGAGCTCGGCGGGTTTAAGGGCACGCACGCGATCGGCCACGTCCGGATGGCGACCGAGTCAGACGTCGACATCTCGGGCGCGCACCCTTACTGGGCCTACCCGTTCACCGACGTCGCGGTCGTCCACAACGGCCAGCTGACCAACTACTTCCAGTGGAAGCGACGGCTCGAGCGCTCGGGGCACCGCTTCCAGTCGGAGTGCGACTCGGAGATCATCGCGGTGTACCTCGCCCAGAAGATGAGCGAGGGGGCCTCGCTCGAGGGCGCGATGCGCGACTCGCTCGAGGAGCTCGACGGAGTCTTCACCTACATCGCGGTGACGGAGGACGCGCTCGGGGTGGCGAAGGACGAGATGGCCGCGAAGCCGCTCGTGCTCTACGAAGCCGACGACCTGGTTGCGCTGGCCTCCGAGGAGATCGCAATCAGGGCGATCGTCGACCGCGAGATCGACACGTACGACCCGTATGAAGGGGAGGTCATGGTTTGGGCTCGGTAACCGGCGAGAGCCGCATCACGTACGACGCGCGAGGGCTCGCAGAGCCCGATGCCGAAGTCCTACAGGTCTCGGAGATCCAGGGCGAGACGGCGAGCTTCGACGCCCACGATCTTTCGACGCGTCAGATCAACCTCGAGCTCCGCTGGCTCCTCTACGAGCAGGGCATCAAGGAGGTCACCGTCCGGAACCCGGGCTCGAAGCACTCGCTCGGAGTCGGGATCCTGACTCGCTGCAAGATCACGTTCGAGGGCTCGCTCGGCTACTTCGGCTGCGGTCTCATCGACGGGCCGGAGATCCGGATCACCGGCCGGGTCGGCTGGTCGTCCTGCGAGAACATGATGTCCGGCGTCGTTGTCGTGGACGGGAACGCCGGCTCGCTGACGGGGGCGGCCTTCCGGGGCGGCGACCTGGTGATCAAGGGCCAGGTCGGTGCACGAACCGGTATCGACCAGAAGGGCGGCACCATCATCACGATGGGCGACGCCGGGTCGATGACCGGCTTCATGATGCAGCGCGGCCGCCAAATCATCTGCGGCAACGTCGGCCCGGGCCTCGGCGACTCGATGTACGACGGGACCATCTACGTCGCCGGCAAGGTCAAGGCGCTCGGGATTGACTGCGTGCCGGGGGAGTGGGACGAGGCCGACACCGAGTTCGTGGAGCGGAAGTTCCGGATCTACGACCTCGGCGATCCCCCCGAGTTCCAGAAGTTCGTGTGCGGCAAGATGCTCTACAACTACGACAATCTCGAGCCTTCCGAGCGGAAGCTCGTGCTGTGAGCAGGAGAGACTGATGACGACGAGCGACCGCTACGACCAGGTTGGGGAGAACATCGGCAAAGACCAGCCGGACCGCCGCACCGTCCTCGGCCGCAGCCCGATCTTCACGCCAGAGGTTCTGAACGACATCCACATGAAAGCCGACCTCGGCCGCTACCGGATGCGCGGCTTTTCGATGTTCAAGAAGATCCCGCACTGGGACGACCTCATGTTCATGCCGGGCACGCTGACCCGGTTCGTGATCGAGGGCTACCGCGAAAAGTGCGAGACGAAGACGATCCTCGGGGCACGGTTCGCGAAGAACCCGATCGAGCTCGACATTCCGGTCTACATCACGGGCATGAGCTTCGGCGCGCTCTCGCTCGAGGCCAAGATGGCGCTGGCGAAGGGCGCCTCCATGGCCGGGACAGCCACGTGCTCGGGCGAGGGCGGCATGATCCCGCCCGAGCGCGATCTCTCCACCAAGTGGTACTACCAATGCATCCAGAGCCGGTACGGGTTCAACCCACACCACCTGATGCTCGCGGATGCCTGCGAGTTCTTCATCGGGCAGGGCTGCAAGGTCGGTCTCGGCGGCCACCTGATGGGCCAGAAGGTGACCGAGCAGGTCGCGGAGATGCGCTCGCTGCCGCCTGGAATCGACCAGCGCTCGCCTGCGCGCCATCCCGACTGGCTCGGCCCCGACGACCTCTCGCTGAAGATCCAGGAGATCCGGGAGGCGACCGACTACCGGATCCCGATCCAGCTGAAGCTCGGTGCCGCGCGGGTCTACGACGACGTCCGTATGGCCGCCAAGTGCGGCCCCGACATCATCTACCTCGACGGCGCCGAGGGCGGGACGGGGGCAGGGCCCCACATCGCCACCGAAGAAACCGGGATCCCTCTCATGGCGGCGATCCCGGAGGCACGGCGCGCGCTCGAGGACGTCGGGCTCGCTGACGAGATCGACCTCGTCGTCGCGGGCGGGATCCGAAACGGCGGGGATGTCGCGAAGGCACTCTCCCTCGGCGCGAAGGCGGTCGCCATCGGCCATGCAGCGCTCGTGGCGCTGAACTGCAACAAGGAGATCCCCGGCGTTACCGACTACGAGGGCACGATCGGTGTCCCTGCCGGCGAGTGCTATCACTGCCACACGGGCCGCTGCCCGGTCGGGATCACGACGCAGGATCCTGAGCTCCGGCAGCGGTTGGTCGTCGACGAGGCCGCCGAGCGGGTTTACAACTTCCTGCATACGCTGACGCTCGAGGTTCAGATGCTGGCGCGCGCGTGCGGGAAGACCAACATTCACTCGCTGGAGCCCGAGGATCTCTGCGCCCTGACCCTCGAGGCGGCTGCGATGGCGAAGGTGCCCCTCGCTGGAACCCAGTACATCCCCGGTGTGACCGAGGAACGCGCACTGGGCGAGATCAAGCGCCTGCTCGAGAAGCATCTCGAGTATCCGGTCGACTACCTGCCGGAACAGCCCGCAGAGTTCGCGGGTGCCGGAGACTGATGTCCACGCAGCAGCCGGGCCAGCCTGAGCACATTCGTTCGATCGACTCCGAGTATCTCTCGGGCAAGCGCTTCCCCTACCAGGAGGACATCTCCGTCCTCGACGACGTCGACCTCCTGGCGGCGACGCCGGGCGAGGACATCAACTGGCTCGAGGACGTCGAGCTCCTCGAGGAGGAGGGAACTCCGGCGGTCTTTGACCGCTACTCGAACTCGTTCCTGAAGATCTACTTCCCGATCCCGGAGGGCAGGGAGCACGAGATCGCGCGCAAGGTGCTCGTCAAGCACCTCCAGTCGGGCAACTCCTACGGGATCCTCTTGAAGGAGAAGCACACGAAGTTCCCGCAGCCTGAGCTGGGCCCGTGGGTCGAGGGCTCGAAGACGGTCGGGGAGGACTACCGCGCGCCTGTGCTCGAGGGCTGGGAAGCCCCGATTCACTAGCCACGGTAGGTGCTAGCCGCAAAAGGCTTGGTCCTCGTTCCACTGCTGCTGGCGGTTGCTGTCGCGGGCTGCGATTTCTCCGAGTTGGGAGACCGCGAGGATGGCAACACCGCACGTACCGTATTGGACGAGCGTGGTCTGTACGGCGGCGTGGGCCTCGGTTCCTCAGAGGCCGAGATCCGCGCCGCACTCGGTGAGGCGGGTGGCGGCGATGGTTACAAACCGCTCAATGAAACGGAGTATCGCGGTCCGCCGCACATCCGGGCACAGGGCGATGTCAGGCCGATCCTGCTTCGCTACGCCGTGACCGCCTACCTGATCAACGCGCGAACCAAGGTCGTCTTTTCAATGATCGTGTCGAGCCCCGGCGCCACGACAAGGGCGGGCGTGGGGGTGGGCGATCCTCTTTCCCTGGTACGAAGGAAGTACGAGCACGTCGTCTGTGGTAAGCAGGTTGCCGGAGAGCCGCTCTTGGGAGGTGAGACGCCGACCTATCCCTGGTGTCGAGTCCGTCGTCACGGCGTCGAAGTCTTCTTCGGGGACGACCCGATCGAGAGCATCACCCTGACGCAGAGATAGCTCTAGGCCGGCTCTGCAAGGGCCGCGTCGAGCTCGATTCGCTCGCGGTGGCCGGTCAGGAGGATGCGCGCCCCGAGCGCGCCACAGAGGACGGCGACGGCACCGAAGGTCCAGCGCTCGCCGACCGCGCCCGCCATCGCGCCGGCGACCACCGGGGTCGTGACCGCTGTCGCCCCCCAGACGACGTTCGCGAGACCGACCGCGGTGCCGCGGCCGATCCCGGCGCGCCGTCCACCTGACTCCGCGAGGGGGTAGCAGATCGTCGAGAGCGGCGACTGGAGGGTCGCTCGGAGGATGAGGAAGGCTGCCAGGGCCGCGGTCGCGGCCGTCGCGAGCGGCACGAGCACGACTGCGGCCAGCGCCACGACGCCGAGTCCGGCCGTGCGAACCGTGGCGGCTCGGTCACCGAGGCGGGCCACGAAGAAGCTCGCAGCCACCCAGAGGCCCGAGGCGAGCGAGAAGAGCGTCCCGATCTCGCTTGCCGACAGGCCGTTCCTGTCGAGCTGGAGTGGGACGAGTAGCGGAACTGCCCCGGCCATGATGCCGAGCACGGCCATGAGGAGAAGCGCTCCTTCCATCCGGCGCTCGCCTCGCGCGGCCCGCAGCGCCTTTAGGAGAGATTGGCGGCCGTCCGTGAACGGGACGCCGCGTGCGGAGAGTGCAAGCAGGGTGCCAATGGCGAACGCGAGGGTGCCGATCGCGAGGAACGGCGCGGCGATCCCCACGGACTCGGCCATGTTCCCGGCAATCACGGGCACGATGAAGTGTGCGAACCCGGCCGCCGTCACGATCCCACCGAGTGCGACGGCCCGACGGGCATTCGAAGCTCCTGAGACGACGACGACGCCCGCTGTCCAAGCGGTGCCGAAGCCGATCCCGAAGAGCAGCCGGCCCGCGAAGAGGACGCCGTAGTTCGGCGCGAAGGCCTGCATGACCGCGGCCGTCCCGACGATGAAGGCCGCAGCGACGGCGAGCGTCTTGGCCCCGAGGCGGTCGGAGAGGAGCCCGATCGGAACTCCGATCACGACCGTCGCCAGCGTCGCGGCCGAGAGAAGCGACCCGGTCTCCACGTCCGAGAGTCTGAAATCGTGCGCGAAGCGCGGCAGAAGCGGCACGAGGGCAGCCTGGAGCGACTCCGTGACAAAGATCAGCGCATAGATGAGCAGAATTGTTCGACGCATTCGATTCCCCCCGACGGTAGCCAGCACGGAACGGCCGGTGCGCCGGTCCCTTGCCTCTCCCATCGGCGGCGCCTCGCAGGACTTGAGAGAGACCCGTCGGGTGGGGGATCCCAGCGGTGGGCCTCGTCGTGAAATGATCTATCCGTGCCGGGGGCCGACCACCTGATGTACATCGGAGGAGCCTGGGTCGAGAGCGACTCAGGCGCGACGATGATTGCGACCAGCCCTGCGACGGGTGAGCCTATCGGCACCGTCCCCGAGGGCACGAGGGACGATGCCCGTAGGGCGATCGGAGCCGCGAACGCTGCCGCCCGCGAGTGGGCTGCCAGGTCCGCCTTCGAGCGGGCCGAGGCGATGGAACGGGTGGCGGCGATCGTGGGCGAGCGGCGCGACGAGCTCGCTCGGACGCTCAGCCTCGACCAGGGCAAGCCGCTCCGCGCGGAGGCCTACGACGAGGTCGATGAGCTGGCCGAGTACTGGCGCATGGCCGCGGCCGACGGCCGGCGCCTCGAGGGCTCGATGCCGCCGTCGGTCGACGCCGGCAAGCGCGTGCTTGCGTACCGGGTCCCGCGGGGGGTGGTGGCCGTGATCACGCCCTGGAACTGGCCCTACACGATGCCGGCAGAGGTAATCGCGCCGGCGCTCGCGTCAGGCAATGCGGTCGTCTGGGTGCCCGCGCCGACGACCTCGATCTGTGCCGTCAAACTGGCTGAGTGCGTCGTCGATGCGGACCTCCCGGCGGGCGTCTTCAACCTCGTCACGGGACCCGGAGCCGAGGTCGGGGACGAAATCGCGGGCAGCCCCGGTACGCATGCCGTGGGGTTCGTCGGGTCGATCGACACCGGCCACAGAGTCGCCGAGCGCGCCGCCGGAAAAGCACAGCTCCTTGAGATGGGCGGGAACGGGCCCGTGGTCGTGCTGGAGGACGCGAACCTGGACGCCGCCGTCGAGGCGACTCTGACCGCCTCGTTCCTTTGCGCCGGCCAGAGCTGCACGGCAGGTGAGCTCTTCCTCGTCCACGAGACCGTTCACGATGACTTCCTCGACCGGCTGACGGCTCGGGTCGCCTCCGACATCCGCCTCGGCGACCCGTGTGCCGACGAAACGACGATGGCCCGCTGAACAACGAGCCCGCGGCAGCGAAGATGGATCGGCACCTGGAGGATGCCGTCGGCCAGGGAGTGGAGGTCGTCGTCGGTGGTCGCGCGCCGACGGCTTCCCGACCAGCCTTTACTACGAGGCGACGGTGCTCGACCGGGTGAGCTCGGACATGGACGTGGCGAGGGAAGAGACCTTCGGCCCGGTCGTTCCCATCTCGACGATTCGGAGCGAGGACGAGGCGCTCGCGATCATCGACTCGGGTCCCTATGGGCTGCTCGCCTCGATTTTCACGGAGGACCTGCGCCGCGGGCTCCGTTTCGCTGAGGCGGCGCGCGCCGGCTGGGTGAACGTGAACGAGGGCTCGAACTACTGGGAGAGCCATCTCCCGTTCGGAGGCCGGGCCGGATCGAAGAGCGGCGTCGGCCGTGTCGGCGGCCGCCATGCCATGGATGCGTTCACAGAGCTGAAGACGGTTGTCCTGAACCTCGGTTGAGGTGGCGCTCAGCCGTTGAGCGCGGCCATGAGGCTGCGCAGGTCGAGCGGGGCGGTGAACATCGCCACCTTGCCGTCGCCGCTTCGCGGCCATTCGTCCCTGGGGCGATCCCAGTAGAGCTCGAGCCCGTTCCCGTCCGGGTCGCGCAGGTAGAGCGCTTCGCTGGCACCGTGGTCGGAGGCGCCGTCGAGCGGGATGCTCGCCTCTCCGAGGCGCCGGAGCGCGTCAGCGAGCGCCTTCCGCGTCGGATAGCGGATCGCGGCGTGGAAGAGGCCGGTCGTTCCGCGGGGTGGCGGCGAGCCGCCGCGGCTCTCCCAGGTGTTCAGGCCGATGTGGTGGTGGTAATCGCCGGCCGAGAGGAACGCCGCCTGGTCGGCCAGCTGTTGCTGCAGCTCGAACCCGAGCACGTCACGGTAGAAGCGAATTGCCCGGTCGAGGTCGGCCACCTTCAGGTGGACGTGGCCGATGTCGACGCCGGGATCGATCGGTTCCGTCACTGGGGAGACTCTATGCCTGCGACGTCCGCGGCGGTCAAGCCGCGGAGCGCCAGCGTCGTCCGCCGCCTGAGCACGTCCTCCGCCGTGCATGCCCATTCGGCGTCACGGGCGTAGACGGCCTGAGCGACGAGCTCAGGTGCGTCCGGGTGGAGGAGCTCGAGGAGCTCCGGTCTGTCGGCTGTTGGGGCCAGCACTTCCTCGGCGAGCGTTCCGTAGGCGTGGATCAGCTGAGCGCGGACGTCGGGCGCGAGCTGGGGGAACTGTCGCGCAAGGCGCCTGGCGGCCTGCCCCTGGTCGGCCGCGCCCGGAAGCGGGTTGGGGGTGCGCTCGAGCCGATGGATGCCGAGCTCTGGCCCGAGAGCTTCGAGTGTGTCGAGCGCGATGCGCCGATACGTCGTGAGCTTGCCGCCCGCAACCGAGACCATCCCCTTCGTGCCGTGCAGGAGCACCGTCTCGCGGCGTGCAATCGCAGTGTCCCTACCGGCGCCGGGCAGCACTCGGAGGCCGGCGAACGTCGAAAGGACACTCTCGGGACGGAGCAGACCGGGGTCGACTGCCGTCGAGGCCTCATCGAGGACCTGCTGGACGTCCTCGGGCGTCGGCGCGACGTCCTCGGGCTCGCCGTCATACAGCGTGTCGGTCGTTCCGAGGAGGAGCATCCCCTCCCACGGAAAGGCGAACGAAACCCGCACCTTGTCGTGAGGGATGGTCAGGGCCGCAGACCACGGTCGGGGCATCGGTAGAGTCACGTGGACGCCCTTGCTGAGGCGGTTGGATGGCGCTGCCGCAGGATCCTCGAGCCGGCGCACGCGATCGACCCAGGGGCCAGTCGCATTCACGACCGCCCGCGCTGAGATCGTGATCGCTTCTCCTGTCAGGCAGTCGATCGCCTCTGCTCCCTGCAGTCGACCGTCAGTGTCCCTGAGCTCTCGTACTTCGACGTAGTTGGCCACCGTCGCCCCCGAGTCGGCGGCGCCGCGGACGTTCGCGAGGCAGAGCCGGCTGTCGTTCGTCCACGAGTCGGAGTAGAGGCCGCACGCCTGCAGGCCGTCGAGCCGGATCGCCGGCACGGCCTTACGGGCTCGCTCCGGTGGGACGAGCCCTCCGAGTCGCTCCCGAGCGAGCGTCGAATAGAGCCAGAGCCCAGCTTGAAGGGTGCGTCGCCGGTACGGCGCGCCCTCGTAGAGCGGCATCAGGAACGACAGCCGCCGGACCAGGTGGGGCGCGACGACCTGCATCAGCGCACGGCGTTCGGCATGGGCCTGTCGCACGAGTCTGAGATCTCCGAGCTGTAAGTAGCGCAGACCGCCGTGGATGAGCTTCGACGAGGCGCTGGAAGTTCCGGACGCGAAGTCCGCGCGGTCGACGAGCGCGACGGCCAAGCCCAGCCGCGCCGCCTCGCAGGCGACGCCGGCGCCGATGATTCCTCCTCCGATGACGAGAAGGTCGAAGAACCGCTCAGAGAGCTCGGCGAGCGCGCGGTCGCGGCTCAGCTCCACAACGGGTTCGTCCAGGCTACGCCGCCCTCGGCGTCCCGGAGCTCGAGCCGGCCATACAACGTCGAGCCGGGCCTTGCGAGTCGTGCGGCCGTGATCTCACCGCGGTCGTCCAGCTCGAGGACGCGCGCCCCGTGGACGTAGCCGAGGCGCCCCGCGCCCACCGCCGTTCCCTGCTTCCTCTCTGTCAGAAGCCTCGCGCTTCGAACTGGGCTCGAGCGGAAGACGACTGCGTCCGCCTCGACGGTCAGGTCGTGAATGCGCGGACCGGTCGCGCTGTAGAACGCTCCCTCGCGAAGCGCCCCGAGCACGGATTCCACCGACCGCTCGGCCGCGCGGACCCAGACCCAGGCCAGCGAGCTGTCGAAGCCCGGATGGTGGCAGTCGTCAGTCGCGATCCCGAGCAGGTGGTGGCCGGCCTCGAGCGCCTCGTCCCAGTGGAGCGTGGCAAGGCCGCGGCCTGTCTCGAGCTCGCACCCGGCGTTGTAGATCTCGACCCCGGCGAGGCCTTCGCACGCCTCGAAATCGGCTGTCCTCAGGCCGCTCCAGTACGAGTGGGCGAGGAACGGGACGCCGCCGTCGTTCCGAACCCAGCGAACGATCTCGTCGAGTTCCAGAAGCTCTCCTCCCCGCGGAGCGGGCTCGGCGGACACCCCGAACGCGAGCACGTGCGCATCGCGATCGGTGCCGGGGACCCCTGCATCGAGCTCCGTGCTCGGGATGATGAGCAGGTTCTCCGTCGACGGCTCTACGGTCCTCACATGGTGGTCGGTGATAGCGAGGACGTCGAAGCCGGCCCGTGCGTAGTGCCGTGTGAGCAACGTGGGCGCGAGCTCGCCGTCCGAGTTCGTCGTGTGCGCGTGGAGCGCGCAGCGCAGCCATTCGCCCGGCGTCGCGAACGGGTTGGCGGCCACGCCGAGACCCTAGACGGTCGATCAGCTTTGCCGCTCGTTGGGGCGACGATCGCAAGATGGGTCAGGCTGGATTCGACCTGGTCTGGCCTTCGCCGAGACGTGGACCGCCTCGGGACGCGCCAACCCGTTTGGCTCAGGGCCTGAGGTCTGGTATAGCTCGTCGCACGTCGCTCGACGGGTTGCGCCTTACGCAACGGAGGGAAGCACAGGCTTGGCCGACCGCCCGAACGTGGTCATGATCGTGTCGGACACTTTCCGTCGTGATCATGTCGGGGCGTACGGAAACCCGACGATCCGCACTCCGAATCTCGACCGCTTCGCCGAGGCGTCGGTCGTCTTCGATCACGAGCTCATCTCGTCGTTTCCGACCATGCCCGCCAGGGCCGACTTTCTGACCGGCCGACACTCCTACACCTTCATGGGCTGGGAGCCGCTGCCAGCAGGGCTCCCGAGCCTTCCCGCTCTCCTTTCGGAGGCCGGCTACCTGACGATGGGCGTCGTCGACACACCGTTCCTGATCCGTGAAGGGTACGGCTACGACCGCGGCTTCGACGACTTCATCTGGGTGCGCGGTCAGGGGGACGACACACGTCCTGCCGAGCGCCTCGACGCCCGCTCCACTTGGACATCGGAGGCAGATCGACTCGTCGCCCGCACCATGACGGCCGCCGAAGAGTGGCTCGAGCGGCATTACCGCGAGCCGTTCTTTCTCTACGTCGACACCTGGGACCCGCACGAGCCCTGGGACGCGCCCGACTACTACACGCAGCTCTACCTGCCCGACTACGACGGGCGGAAGCTCTACCCGGCGTACGGGAACTGGCGGGAGGCAGGGCTCACGGAAGAGGACGTCGCGCTCGCGCACGCGACGTACTGCGGCGAGGTGACCATGGTCGACCGGTGGATTGGACGGCTGCTCACGAAGCTCGACGTCGTCGGGCTCGCCGACAACACCGTCGTGCTCTTCACGTCCGATCACGGCTTCTACTTCGGCGAGCACGGCTACTTCGGGAAGGCCGAATGGGTCCACGACCCGGGCGCGCAGCTGAGCGAGGACGCGGTGGTGCCCACGTGGTTCTCGCAGTCGTGGCTCCTGACGATCGGCTGGTCGCCGCTCTACCAGGAGCTCACGCGGGTCCCCCTCGTCGTTCGGGCCCCGGGCGTCGTGCCCGGGAGGCGCGCGGCGCTGACGACGGCGTCCGATATTCCGGCCACGATTCTCGATCTTGTCGGGATCGAGCCGGCCGTGGACATGCACGGAAAGTCGTTTAAGGACGTTCTTCTCGGAGAGACGAATGAGCACCGGCCTTTCGTCGTCAGCTCGTGGCCCCTCTACTTCGCCGAGGGCGAACTGACGAGTGCGATCGACTCGCGTCCGCGGCGGATCGCGAGCTACATGCCGATCACGGTGACGACTCACCGCTGGTCGCTCGTCATGGGCGGGCCCGACGAGCCGCCCGAGCTCTACGACCTGGAGCGGGACTCTGCCGAGTCGGTGAACGTCTGGGCCGAGAACGCCGCCGAGGGCTCGCAATTGTTTCAGCAGGCGATCGAGTTTCTCGAGGAGTGCGGCACGTCGGAGCGATTCCTCGCGCCGCGCCGAGAGTCGCTTCGGACGTTCGCCGCGCACATCGCCGCGGACAGGTCGACCGACCATTGAATCCGGGGTCCTGTTGGACTATGGTCGCCCAGTTGCGCCATGAGCAGTCGCTCGGACTACCGGCGGGGATAGTGACCTTGTCTGTCCGGGACGGAAACGAGGCAGTGACGCTCGCGCTTCGTGGGCTGGCAACGCTATGCAGGCAGGCGACCACGGCGACCGGGTCCGACCTGATGTGGAACGTGCAGGCGGCCTAAACGAGGAGGAGGCACCTATGTCAAACGCAGGCGATCGAATTCCGCGCGGGCCATACGAGAGGGGGCTCACCCGAGAGGAGCTTCTCCGGCGAGCGGCCTTCGGCGGCGTGCTGCTCACGGGCTTCGGAGCGCTCGGCGCAGGGTGCGCAGGCGACGACGACGCCACCGCCACCGGTACCGGCGAGACCGACACCACGGGCCAGCCGAAGCGCGGCGGCACGTTCCGATTCGGAACCACCGGCGGGTCCGCCAAGGATTTCATCGACGGGCAGCACATCGTCGCGAAGCCTGACATTGTCCGCCTGGTCGCGACCTTCGAGTCTCTGGGCCGCTTCGACGAGGAATATGTGGCCCAGGTCGACGGGCTAGCCGAGGAGATCACCGCGGAGGCGGCGGATCGTTGGACAATCCGCCTGCGAGACGGGATCGAGTTCCACAACGGCAAGACCGTGACGGCCGACGACGTCATCTACTCGATCCAGCGAATCTTGAATGCGGATCTAGGGCTCTTCGGGCACGGAGGCTTCGCCGCGGTCGACGGCAATGCGATCGACAAGGTCGACGAAAGAACGGTCACGCTGAACCTCACCCGTCCGGACTCGACGCTGCTCGACGCCTTCTCCCAGTACTACGACGCGATCGTGCCCGAGGGCTACAGCCCTAACGGCGTCGGCAAGGGCGATCCGATCGGGACCGGGCCGTACAAGGTCCAGAGCTTCGAGCCCGGCCAACGGAGCGTCCATGTCCGCAACGAGAACTACTGGCGCGAAGGCCAGCCGTACTTCGATGAGGTCCAGATCATCGACTTCCCCACGGAGACGGCCAAGATCAACGCCCTCCTCGGTGGTCAACTCGACGCCATCAGTGACGTACCGTACGGACAGATTCCCTTGATCGAGGGGCGCGAGAACCTCGCCATCTACGAGTCGCAGACCGGCGCCTGGGATCCCATCTGCATGCGGGTCGATCAAGAGCCGTTCAAGGACGCGCGCGTCCGCCAGGCGTTCCGTCTCATCGCCAACCGGGAGGAGATGGTCGCGCAGGCCCTCGCGGGTCATGGCTCGGTTGCGAACGACATCTACTCTCCGTTCGACCCCTGTTACGCCGGCGGCGATTTTCCGCAGCGAGAGCAGGATGCCGACCAGGCGAAGTCGCTCCTGAGCGCGGCCGGGCAAGACGGCCTGACTATCGACCTGTACACGACGCCGGCCGACACCGGCATGGTCGAGTGCGCGCAGGTCTTCGCCCAGAACGCGAAGGACGCCGGCGTCAAGGTCAACGTGAAGAACGTCGACGGCGGCGTCTTCTACGGCGACCAGTACCTCAAGTGGACTTTCTCCACGGATTACTGGGGAACGCGCAACTACCTCGCGCAAGTGGGTGCGGGCAGCCTGCCAAGCTCGGCCTTCAACGAGACGCATTGGAACCACCCTGAGTTCAACAAGCTCTACGAGCAGGCGCTCGCGGCCGTGGACGAGGAGAAGCGCTGCGAGATCATCCGCGAGATGCAGCAGATCGAGTACGACGAAGGCGGGCACATCCTCTGGGGGTTCAAGAACCTCATCGATGCCCATAGCAAGAGCGTCGCCGGCTTGAAGCCCGACAGAGGAACGCTCAACCTGAACAAGTACGGAAACGGGTTCCGAACGATCTACTTTGTCTAGAACGCCTGAAACCGACGCGGTCGAGCCCGTCCAAAGCGAGCCCAGCCTCATCGCGCCGGTGTCTGCCGAGGCCGCGGTTAGCACGGACCCGCTGACCGCGGGGTTCCTCAGCGAGACGGGCACCGCTCTTCCGCGTCGGCACAGGCGGCCGAGGGTCTTTCGAGGTATCACCGGCTTCATCGTCCGGCGGACACTGCTGGGCGTCCTAACGCTCTTCGTAGCCTCGATCATCATCTTCGCGGCCACCCAGGCGCTCCCCGGCGATCCCGCCCGGGCGATCCTCGGGCGCACGGCTACTCCGGAGTCACTGGCCGCGCTAAGGGAGCAGCTCAACCTCGACCGGCCGGTCGTCGGGCAGTACTGGGACTGGCTGTCTGGAGTCGTCAGGGGTGATCTGGGGGACTCGCTCGTCGCCGGGCAGCCCGTCACCGAGCTCCTAGGGTCGCGGATCGTCAACTCGGCGTTTCTCATGTTCATCTCGGCGCTGATCAGCGTCCCGCTCGCGATCCTGATCGGCACGGTTTCCGCCCGCCGCCGCGATGGGCCGATCGACCACGCCCTCTCGGTCGTCACGCTCGCGCTCGCCGCGCTGCCGGAGTTCGTCGTCGGGATCGCGTTCGTGGTTCTGCTCGGCACGACCGTCTTCACCGTGCTCCCGCCTGTCTCGCTCATTCCACCCGGCAGCCCACCCTGGAACTACCCCAAGGAGCTCATCCTGCCGACCCTGACTCTTGTCGTCGCCGTGACGCCTTACATCGCTCGGATTATGCGGGCGTCGATGGTCGAGGTGCTCGAGAGCGAATACGTCGAGATGGCGAGGCTCAAGGGGCTTCGCGAGCGGAAGGTGGTCTGGCGCCATGCGCTGCCGAATGCGATCGCCCCAACGATCCAGGTGACGGCGATCAACCTTGCCTATCTGGCCGGGGGCATCGTCGTCGTCGAGTTCGTGTTCGCCTACGCCGGAATCGGCGCGGCGCTGGTAGACGGCGTCGCGAACCGTGACATCCCGATCGTCCAGGCCGTCTCGTTGCTCATCGCCGGCGTCTACGTCGTGCTCAACCTCATCGCCGACGTCGCCACGATCCTAGTCAGCCCGCGCGTGCGAACGACACTCCGATGACGACGGCCACTGCTCCGGCGGGACCGGCATTCATCTCCCCCAAGCAGCGCCGACCGGGGGTGGTCCTCCTCCTCGGCGCCTGGGGACAGGCGCGGACGAAGATCGGGCTCGGTCTCGTCATCCTGCTGGTCGGCTGCGCTCTGATCGGGCCGCTGTTCGCGCCTGCGGACCCGACAGAGTTCGTGGCCGCGCCGTTCGCCGAGCCGTCCGCGGACGCGCTCTTCGGTACCGACAACCTCGGACGCGACGTACTCAGCCGCTTTCTCTGGGGCGGCCGCTCCGTCCTCTCGCTAGCAATCCTTTCCACCCTCATCGGAGTCAGTCTTGGAGTCGCGATCGGTCTCGTGGCGGCGTACGCGCGCAACGTCCTCGACGACGTGCTCATGCGCACAATGGACGTCATCCTCGCCTTCCCGCAGATCGTCCTCGCTCTCGTCGCCGTGGCGACCGTGGGCCCCAAACTGTGGCTGCTCGTACTCGTGGTCGGGATCACGACCGCGCCGCGCGTCGCCCGAGTCGTTCGCGGGGCTGCCCTCGACGTGGTCGAGCGGGACTTCGTCCGCGCCGCTGAGGGCATCGGCGTCTCGCGAAACAAGATCCTCTTCGGCGAGGTGCTGCCGAACGTGACAAGCCCTCTCGTCGTGGAAGCCAGTCTCCGTCTGACGTTCTCGATCGCGCTCATCTCCGCTCTGAGCTTTCTCGGCTTCGGGCTTCAGCCCCCCGCGGCCGACTGGGGTCTGATGATCAACGAGAATCGGCTGGGCCTGGAGATCCAGCCCTGGGGGGTCGTCCTCCCCGTGACCGCCATCGGCCTGCTCACGATCGGCACGAGCCTGATCGGAGACGGGTTCTCACGCGCCTCGATCGGAATCCAGCGGGGCGCGCGCGCGGAGTGAATACGCCGGCCCTGGAGCACGGTGGCCCCGTCGTCGAGGTCGACGGTCTCCGCGTCGATGTGGTCGAGCAGGGCTTCGACATCGTCGACGAGATCTCGTTCCAGATCGACGCCGGCGAGGTGCTCGGGCTCGTCGGTGAATCCGGCTCGGGCAAAACAACGGTCGGCCTCACCCTTATGGGCCACACGAGGCGAGGGGCGCGGATCGCGCGAGGGCGGATCCTCATCGAGGGACGCGACATCCTGAAGCTACGGCCGAGCGAGCTGCGCGCCCTGCGCGGGCGAACCGTCTCCTACGTTCCGCAGGATCCGGCCTCGGCGCTCAACCCGGCGCTGCGGATCGGCACCCAGCTCGAGGAGACTCTTTCGGCGCACGAGTTCGGCTCGTCTCGTGCGGAACGGCGTGAGCGACTCGACGAGATGCTAGACGAGGTCCTCCTCCCCCGCGACCAGCGCTTCCTCGCACGCTATCCGCACCAGCTCTCGGGGGGCCAGCAGCAGCGCGTCGGCCTGGCGATGGCCTTCTCCTGCCGCCCGAGCGTGATCGTTCTCGACGAGCCCACCACCGGACTCGACGTGACGACGCAGGCCCACGTGCTTGACACAGTGCGCGACCTCTGCAGCGTCCACCGGATCGCGGCGCTTTACGTAAGCCACGACCTCGCCGTTGTATCTTCTCTCGCGAGCCGCGTCGCGGTCATGTACGCCGGCCGCATCGTCGAGCTGGGTCCTCGCCACGAGCTCTATCACGCGGCGGCTCACCCCTACGCGCGCCGCCTCATCGAGGCGATTCCCGAGATCTCGGGGCGCCATGCCCTCGCCGGCATCCCCGGCACCGCTCCTCGGCCCGGCCACCGGTCCAGCGGGTGCTTCTTTACGCCGCGCTGTACATACGCCGTCGAGCAGTGCGGCCGGGAGTTCCCGCCTGTCGAGCGGGTCGGCGATGACCACGAGGTGCGCTGCTACCGACACGACGACGTGCTGGCAGAGGCTACTCGCGACCGGAAGCCCGCCCAGGCGCTGGGCGCGGTCGCCCCGGAGGAGGGAGTGATCGCGGCGGACCGGATCACCGCCTCCTACGGCGAACGGGAGGTGCTGCACGACGTCAGCCTCGCCGTCCAGCCGCAGGAATGCCTCGCACTGGTGGGCGAGTCCGGCTCCGGAAAGACGACGCTCGCTCGGTGTATCTCGGGCCTGCACCGCGACTTCACCGGCGAGTTGAGACTGCGTGGAGAGCACCTTGCTCCGGGTGCGCGTGCCCGCACTCTCAAGATGCGCCAGGAGATCCAGTATGTCTTCCAGAGCCCGTATGGCTCCTTGAACCCGCGCAGGACCGTGGGCCAGATCGTGGGGCAACCGCTCAAGCTCTTCTTTGACTTCCGACGGCGTGAGACCGAGGCGCGTGTCCTCGCCGTACTTGAGCGGGTCGCGATGAGCCCGTCCATCGCCGACCGCTATCCCGACCAGCTATCCGGGGGCGAGAGGCAGCGAGTAGCGATCGCCCGAGCCCTCGTCTGCAAGCCCTCGCTCTTGATCTGCGACGAAGTCACGTCTGCGCTCGACGTCTCAGTTCAGGCCGCGATCGTTGAGCTCCTGCGGGCCCTACAGCAGGACATGGGTCTGACGATGCTCTTCGTGACACACAATCTGCCACTTGTGCGCTCGATCGCGCATCGCGTGGTGGTGATGAGCGAGGGCCGCATCGTCGAAGTCGGCCCGGCGGACCGGGTGCTCGACGCGCCCGAGGCCGAATACACGCAGAAGCTGCTCGCGAATACGCCAACGCTCGAAGCCGTCGCGTGAACCCTGCCGTTCAGAGCTAGTCCAGACTGCTTCCGGAACACGCGGGACAACCCCGCAACGCGGGGACGGTCGTCTCGACGTGGCCCAGCGCTCGGTAGAGACTCAGGTTCTCGGTCACTTGGCTCGTTCGTGTACAGCTCGACCGCCGGAAGGCAGAGCTTGCTCGCAAGACGCTCGGCGAAGTCGATCAGCGCGCGGTCGATGCCCCGACCTTGCCCTGTCGGGGGCGGCCACGTTCTCGAGGATGAGCAACTTCTGCCGAGGTCTGACGACGAGCACCGCGAGCGTGTTTCGGGGATCTCCCAGCAGGCTCCGCGGTGCGCGAAGACGATCATCGGGAGAGGTAGCGGCGTAACACGTCCACGTCGACACGGTCGACGATCTCCTCGGCTCCTGCCAGGCGCTCCGGGACGAGGGTGCCGCGAACGGCAACGACTCGCATCCCTGCCCCGCGCGCCGAGGCGATGCCCGCCTCGGTGTCTTCGAAGACCAGGACGTCCCCGGGATCGAGGTCGCCGTCGAGGAGCTCGAGCGCCCGCCGGTAGCCCTCAGGATCGGGCTTCCCGCGGGCGATGTCGTCGGCCGGGACGATCGCCGTGAATTGCGAGGCGAGGCCGGCCGCTTCGATCACGGGCTCGATCTCCGTACGTGCCGCTCCCGACACGATCGCGACGGGGACTCGCTCGGCCGCAAATCGAACTGCTTCTCGGGTCGGCTCCTCGATCGAGGACCCGTCCGCACAGGCAGCGCGGTAGCGGACGATTCGCTCTTCGATCACGGCGTCGACGTCGGGGTGGTCTTCGCCTAACCAGGTGCGGACGATCTCGGGGTCGGACAGGCCGGCCAGGTGATCGAAGTACTCCTGTGCCGAGAGCGGCTTTCCGTGCACTGCGAAAAGCTCCGCGAAGATCTCGTAGAGGATCGGCTCGTCGTTCGAGAGCGTCCCGTTGAAGTCGAAGACGACGGCGCTGACCGCCATGGAGCGCGACACTACCGCCCGTGTCCGCCGTCGCCCTCGCCTTTGCGATCGCTGCGGCGTTCCTGCACGCCTTCTGGAACCTGCTGCTGGCGAGGGCGCGAGACCCGGAGGCCGCGTCCGCGGTCATGCTCCTTTTCGCCCTCGTGTTCTATGCGCCTGTCGCGGCGTTGGCCTGGCACCTGGAGCGGCCCACGATCCCTTACCTGATCGTTACGGCCTTTCTTCAGCTCGCCTACATCGCCCTCCTGGCCGCGGCCTACCGCCGCGCCGAGCTCTCAGTCGTCTATCCGATCTCCCGAGGCACGGCGCCGGTCCTCGTGCTTCTGGTGGGGATCTCGGTGCTGGGTGCCGCCACCTCCGCGTATCAGGCCGCGGGCGTGTGTCTCGTCGGACTTGGGATCCTGCTCGTCCGGGGCCTGAGGCGGACGGCGGGCCCCGCCGGGGTCGTCTTCGGACTCATCCTGGCCGGCTTCATCGCCGCCTATACCCTCGTGGACAAGTACGGGATCCAGTACGCCGCGCCATTCGTGTACCTCGAGCTGTCGATGATCCTCCCGGGCGTCGGGTACGCGCTCGTGCTCACGCGCCTGCGGGGATGGCGCTCGCTGGCCGCCGAGGTGGGCCCCGCGACGGCGCTCGCCGGACTGGCAACGTTCGGCGCCTACGGGCTGGTGCTCGCTGCTCTCGCGCGCGCCCCGGCAGCGTCGGTCGCAGCCGTCAGGGAGACGAGCATCGTGATCGCAGCGGGCTTCGCCGCATTCGTCCTTCGGGAGCAGGTCGGCGTCGTACGCCTCGGCGGCGCCGTCCTCGTGGTGGTGGGCGTGGCGCTCATCAGTCTGTAGCGTTCCCGGGGATGGACACCTGGCTCGCGATAGCCAGCCGGCGTGAGGTTCGCAGGTACGCAGATACCGAGCTTCCTGCGGGCGTGGTCGAGCGGATCCTCGACGCCGGCCGCCTCGCCGGGAGCGCCGGCAACAAGCAGCCTTGGCGATTCCTGGTCGTGGAAAGCGCCGAGCTGCTCGAGAAGGTCGCTGAGCAGGTGTACGAGGAGGACAACGTCCGGGGCGCGAAGCTCGTCGTGGCTCTCTCTGTTAGCGGGAAGGGGCCGACCTCGTTCGACGCTGGGCGGGCGGCCCAGAACATGATGCTCGTGGCCTGGAACGACGGCGTCGGTTCCTCCCCGAACGGCATGCCGGATGCGGAGGCCACCGGCCGCCTGCTCGGCCTCGGCGAGGGCGAGCGCCTCGTGATCGTCCTGTCGTTCGGCTATCCGGCCGGCCCGCGCGACCCAGAAACGCGAAGCGCGGACGAGTGGAGCCGCCGGGCGAACCGGAAGCCGATCGACGAGATAGTTACCCGGCTCTAAGACGCCATAGGGCGAGCGCAGCAAGCGATCCGGCATCCGAGACCAGCGCCTCTGCCTCTCGGGCCGCAGCCCGTTCGACCTCGATGTCCTCGTCCTCGTCGAGATGCAGAGATGGAACGACCGTGAGCTCGGCCGCCTCGAAGACATGGACGAACTCGGTCGAGTAGGACGGTACCGTCCAGAACGACCCGAGTTCCCGCCACGTCGCCGCGGCTAGCCCGCATTCCTCCGCCAGTTCGCGCCTCGCCGCCTCGGCGGGGCTCTCGCCGGGCTCCATCGTGCCGGCCGGGAGTTCGAGGATCCTCTTGCCGGCGCCGCGCCGCGTCTGGCTGACGAGCACGATCTCTTCACCGTCGACAGGGACGATCGTCACGGATTCCGGGTGGCGGACGAGTGGGATCTCCACGGCCGCGCCAGTCTAGGCCGCCGCCGGAAGACCGCGAGGGTGGACGAACGGGTGCTCCCCGTTCCGTCGCAGAGCGTGTCAATCCGAGCGGAAGCGGCCTGAATAGCATCTCGCGGGAAATCTACGCCGACGACACGCGAGAGGTCCCTCGGACGAGGTTAGGCTAGCCCGGTGAAGTCGAGCGCACGCGTCGTCGTGATCGGAGGCGGGGTCGGCGGCGCCTCGATCCTCTACTGGCTCGCCCGGATCGGCTGTGAGGACGCCGTCCTCTGCGAGCGGGCCGACCTGACGAGCGGCTCGACCTTCCATTCAGCGGGACTTGTCGGTCAGCTCCGTGGCTCCCTCAGCCTCACCCGCATGATGATGAACTCGGTCGACCTCTACCGTTCGCTTGCGGACGAGGTGGGGCTCGAGACCGGCTGGCACGAGGTCGGGTCGCTCCGGCTCGCCTCCTCGCAGGAGCGAATGGAGGAGCTCTCGCGCCAGGCCGGCTGGGCCAAGACGTTCGGTCTTCCGCTCGAGCTCATCTCCGCGGCGGAGGCGCAGCAACTCTTCCCACCGATGTCGACAGAGGGAGTCCTCGGCGCCGCCTACCTCCCGACCGACGGGTACATCGACCCGAGCCAGCTCACGTACGCGCTTGCCGAAGGAGCGCGGAAGCGGGGCGCGGAGATCTCCGCGAACACGCGGGTGACGTCAATCGACGTCGAGCGCGGTCGAGTCCGCGGCGTCCAGACGGACAACGGGCCGATCGAGGCCGAGGTGGTCGTGAACGCCGGCGGTATGTTCGCGGGCGAGATCGGCGCCCTGGCCGGCGTCACCGTGCCGGTGATCCCGATGGCCCACGAGTACCTGATCACAAAGCCGGACGGGATTCCGCTCGACGTGCCGACCATGCGGGACCCGTCGCTCCTCGTTTATTTCCGCGGTGAGTCCGGAGGCCTCGTCATGGGCGGCTACGAGCGCCATCCCGCCCCGTGGGGACTCGACGGCATCCCCTCCGACTTCAACGGCAAGCTCCTCGCCGAGGACTGGGACCGATTCGAGGAGCTGATGACGAACGCGCTCGTCCGCGTGCCCGACCTCGACGAGGCCGAGGTCGTGAAGCTCGTCAACGGCCCGGAGGCGTTTACCCCCGACGGAGAGTTCATCCTCGGCGAGACGGACGTCCGCGGCTTCTGGGTTGCCGCGGGGTTCTGCGCGCACGGTCTGGCGGGGGCCGGCGGGATGGGTCGGCTGGTCGCCGAATGGATCGTCGAGGGCCAGCCGAGCCTCGACACGTGGGAGATGGACTCGCGCCGCTTCGGGCGCCATTACGCGAGCCGCGAGTACACGCTCGCCCGCACGCTCGAGGTCTACCAGACCTACTACGACGTCAAGTACCCGGGCCACGAGCGCCAGGCAGGCAGGCCGCTTCGGCTCTCGCCGACCTACGAGCGCCTGCAGGACCTCGGGGCTTCGTTCGGGGAGAAGTCCGGCTGGGAACGGGCCAACTGGTTCGGGCCGAACGCACAGGCCGGGGACGAGACACTCCGCCCACGGGGCTGGGCCGGACGCCTCTGGTCGCCCGCGATCGGAGTCGAGCACCGTGCCTGCCGGGAAGCGGCAGCGCTCTTCGACGAGACGTCCTTCGCGAAGATCGAGGTGCTTGGACCGGGGGCAGGCGACTTCCTCGAGGGCCTCTGCGACAACCGGGTCGCGCGGGACGTCGGTGCCATCACGTACACGCAGATGCTGAACCAGCGGGGAGGAATCGAGTGCGACTTCACCGTTACCCGCCTCGCCGAGGACCGCTTCCGGATCGTCACGGGCACAGCCTTCGGCCAGCACGACCTCGCCTGGATTCGCTCCCATGCGCCCGAGGACGGCTCGGTCTACGTCGAGGACATGACGTCGCGCCTCGCCTGCCTCGGCCTCTGGGGTCCTCGCGCCCGCGACATCTTGCAGCCGCTGACCGAGTCCGACCTCTCCAACGAGGCCTTTCCGTACATGCGGGCGCGCGAGCTTGCGGTCGGGCCCGTTCCCTGCCTGGCGCTGCGCGTCACGTACGTCGGTGAGCTCGGGTGGGAGCTTTACTGCCCGACCGAGTTCGGTCGCCGTCTCTGGGACCGCATCTGGGAGCCCGGGCAGGCCGAGGGCCTCGTGGCAGGTGGCTACAAGGCGATCGACTCGCTTCGGCTCGAGAAGGGCTACCGGGTCTGGGGGGCGGACATCACGCCCGAGGAGACGCCGTACGAGGCGGGGCTCGGGTTTGCGGTCAAGCTGGACAAGGGCGACTTCATCGGCCGCGAGGCGCTGTTGGAGGCGCAGGAGCCGCAGCGCCGGCTCGCGTGCATCGTTCTCGACGACCGTAGCGCGGTGGCGCTCGGTTCCGAGCCGGTGCGAATCGACGGCGAGTCCGTGGGCCGGGTAACGAGCGGAGGCTACGGCTACACCGTCGAGCGCTCGATCGCCTACGCGTATGTGCCCGCTCCTGCGGCAACGGCGGGCCGGCGCGTGGAGATCGAGATTTTCGGCGAGTCCATTCCGGGAGAGATCGCGGTCGAGCCGCTCTACGACCCGCAAGGCGAGCGGCTCCGGAGCTAGAAACATGCCGCAGCGAGCGCAGCAGCCGATCTTTCGCCCGCTCGAACAGCTCCGGGCCCATGAGCTCGTTGCGGAGCAGATCCGGAGGCAGATCGCGCTCCGGCTCGTGTCGCCTGGACATTCGCTTCCACCCGAGCGGGAGCTTGCCCGTCTGTTCGGCGTCGGCCGGACCACCGTCCAGCAGGCGATCCAGCTCCTGGAGCGCGAGCAGCTCCTCGAGAGCCGCCGGGGCCGAAGCGGCGGCACGTTCGTCGTCGGTTCCGCGCAGGGCGACGAGACACCGGTCGGCGTCCTGGACCGTGTCCGCAACGAGCGGGAAGCAATTCTCGAGGCCCTGGTCTTCCGCGCTGAGCTCGAGCCCGCAGCTGCGGCAGCCGCTGCGGGTGCGCGGGGGGAGGCCGACCTGGCGGCGATGAAGGCGGCGTGCCGGGCCGCGGCGGCCACCGAGGACGACGCCGAGTTCATGGAACACGACACGGAGCTCCACCTGGCGCTCGGGCGGGCGACGGGGAACCGCTACTTCGCCGAGAGCCTCGAGCGGCTCCGACTCGTCCTGAACGACGCGCTCGTCGCTCTGCCCGACTCGGCCCTATGGCATGCACGCTCGAACCGCGAGCACGAGCTCCTACTCGGGGCGCTCGAGGCGGGCGACGGACGAGCGGCACGCCGAGCGATGCACACCCACGTGGCGCACACGGGCCAGAGCGTTCAGGCACTCCTCGCCGCGCTCTGATTGGTCGTTTGACCTTCGTCGGGGTGGGCCCCTAGACTCTTTTGGCCTTGAAACCAGTCCTTTACTCGGCGGCGGTGGACGAGTACGTGGACGGCCACGTTGACGAGCTGGTCGAGGTGGTTCGTACCCTGGTCTCGTTCGACACGACGTCGGTCGATCTTTCGCCGGACTCGCGGCACACAGAGAACGAGGAGGCGGCGCTTCAGGCCTATGTCGCGAAGGAGCTCGAGGGGCTCGGCGCCAAGATCGACCAGTGGGAGCCGGACCCTGCCGAGTTCCGCGACCACCCCATGATGCCGCCCTGGCATCACTGGCGGGACCGCCCTCTCACAGTGGGTACGTTTCGGGGGTCGGGCGGAGGCCGCTCACTCGTGGTGAACGGCCACATCGATGTCGTCAGCCCCGGCGACGAGTCCAACTGGACCTCGCCGCCGTTCGCGGCCGAGATTCGAGACGGCCGCATCTATGGGCGTGGGGCTTGCGACATGAAGGGGGGCGTGGGTGCCGCCCTCTTCGCCTTGAAGGCGCTGCACGCCGGCGGCGTCGGTCTAGCAGGCGACGTCTTCTTCGAAGCCGTCCCGG
>Ga0126307_10000456_pt1 | contig 26136 bp, 25 predicted proteins | sample Plot28_FD_89955 | JGI IMG/M metagenome (GOLD analysis project Ga0126307, IMG submission 89955) | Serpentine soil microbial communities from UC McLaughlin Reserve, CA, USA - Plot28 | ecosystem: Environmental > Terrestrial > Soil > Grasslands | place: USA: UC McLaughlin Reserve, Lake County... | reverse complement strand
GATCGCGATCACGATCCCGAACCAGACGAAGGCCGCAAGCGAGAGCACGAGCCCGTGGCCGAGCCCGAAGAGCAGCGCCGTCACCGTGACCGCGACCGGCGTGGCCGTCCGCGCCAGCAGCAACGACAGGCCGACGCCGCGGTAGAGCAACTCCTCGGTGATCGGCGCCGCCACGGCGACGGCGATGAAGCTGAGTGCGTAGGCACCCGCCCGGCTCCCGTCCCAGCCCTCAGGCGTCAGGTTTTGCTCGTCGCCGGCATCCGACAGCGAAAGCGCGACTGCGGCGCCGACGTAGATCACGATCAGCGCCCCGAGCGCGAGCCCGAGCGCACGGCCCCACGACTGCGGCGGCCGAAGCGCCAGGACCTCGCGCCGCGGCAAGCCAACCGTCAGGGCGAGCACCAGCGAGAACAGCACCGCGTAGCCGGCGATGCTGCCGATGGCAAAGTCGTACTGGTAGATGATGTCGTCCTCGGGCGCCGCGCCCTCGCTGCGGCCGTAGAGGTTGAGCGCCGCGAACGCGCTGACGAAGAGGAGCCAGAGAACGAGCCTCACCGCGCCATTGGAGCAGAGGCGCGTCTCCGCGCCTTTGAGGAACCCGTGGACGGCCGTCGAACGTGACGGCCATGGAGCTGTGGGAGCGTCTGCTCGTGATCGTCGTCGTGCTCGGCCTCACCGCCGTTGCGGCGCGCATGATCGACCGCCGGATCATGGGGGCGAACCGCTCGCCGGAGGCCCTGACGCGGTACAAGGTTCTGCGCCGCACGATCTCCGTCTCGATCGTCATGGTCGGCCTCCTCTCGGCGCTGCTCGTGATCCCGCAAATCCGTGCGGTGGCCGGCGGTCTGCTCGCATCCTCCGCGATCGTCGGCCTCATCATCGGCCTGGCGTCGCAGCGGACGCTGGGCAACTTCGTCGCAGGCCTGATGATCGCGGTGACCCAGCCGCTCCGGCTCGGAGACTGGGTCTCCGTCGGAGGTGTGGAAGGCGCGGTGGAGGAGATCGGGCTGATGTACACGTTCATTCGCACCGAGGACAACGCCCGGCTCGTGATCCCGAACGAGAAGTTGGCCTCGGATACCATCACCAACTCCACGATTCGCAGCGCTGCGAAGTACGCCGAGGTCACCGTGCAGGTTCCACCCACGTCAGACCTTCGTCGGCTCGTCGAGGATCTCCGCGCGGAGGTTCCCGGTGAGCGAGACGAGGTCTTCGTCTCGTCCCTCGAGGGGTCGCCGACCCTGACGCTCCGCGCCTGGACCGAGAACGAGGCCGCCGCGGAGCGGCTTGAGCAGGACCTGCGCCTGCGCATCCACGGGCTGCTGCGGGAGCGCGGGATCGTCGCGTGACGCCGCCGCGCGGCAGCCGCGGGCTCGACGACGAGATCTACGCTCGGCGGCGGCGCAAGCGCAAGCGCGTCGAGCGGAAGTCGACCCGCCGGCGCGCCGTCATCCTCGCTCTCGTCGCCGTGCTCGGCCTCCTCTTCGTCGTCGCCGGCGCGGCCGTCACCTCGGTCGCCACCTTCGGCTCCTCCTGCGACCTCAACTCCCTGCAGCAGGTCGAGATCGGGTCGAACACGTTCATCTACGCGGCCGACAACTCTCGCCTCGGCGTCATCCCGGCCGAGCGGAACCGCCAGCCCGTCCCCTTCAAGCGGATCAGCGCCTGGATGCCGAAGGCGACGGTCGCGATCGAGGACCGCCGCTTCTACCAGCACGACGGCGTCGACGTCGAGGGCATCGCCCGTGCGCTCTGGAAGAACGTCAGCGCCGGCCAGGTGGTCGAGGGCGGCTCGACGATCACCCAGCAGCTGGTGCGCAACCTCTACATCGGGCGGGAGAAGACCGTCGAGCGCAAGCTGAAGGAGGCGTGCCTCGCGATCAAGCTCGACCGGGCCTGGACGAAGAACCGGATCCTCGCCACCTACATGAACCAGGTCTACTACGGCAACCTCGCCTACGGGATCGAGGCGGCCGCGCAGACGTACTTCTCCAAGAACGCGAGCGAGCTCAACCTGCCCGAGGCGGCACTCCTCGCAGGCTTGCCGCAGGCGCCGAGCGACTACAACCCGTTCCAGAAGGAGCAGGTGGCGAAGGCCCGGCGAAACCAGGTGCTGCTGGCGCTCCGCAGCGAGGGCGGGATCAGCCAAGAGCAGTACGAGTGGGCCGTTGAACGCGGGCTCGGCCTCAAGGCGGGCAAGCTCTACAAGGAGATCCGCGAGCCGGACTTCTTCGGCTACGTCCGCGACCAGCTGATCGCCGAGTACGGGGCCGGCACCGTCCGCTCGGGCGGGCTCAAGGTCTACACGACGATCGACCCGCGCTTCCAGCGCGCGGCCCAGAAGGCGATCCGGGACACGCTCTACCTCTCGGACGACCCGGCCGCGGGCGTGATCTCGATCAACCCGAAGAACGGCGCGATCCGGGCGATGACGGCCGTTATCCCAGGGAACAAGAAGAACCAGTTCAACCTGCTCTCGCAGGCGCGGCGCCAGTCGGGCTCGACGTTCAAGACCTTCGTGCTCGCGGCGGCCGTCGAGAAGGGGATCGATCCCGAGTCGACGACGTACCTCTCGGCGCCGTTCTTCTACCGCCCCGACCCGAACGGCAACTGCGAGGACGGCACCTGGTGGTGCCCCGAGACCTACGACCACAGCTACACCGGCTGGACCACGATCGAGCGGGCCACGCTTCGTTCGGACAACACCGTGTACGCGCAGCTGACCCTCGACGTGACCCCCGAGGCCGTCGCCGAGATGGCGCGGAAGCTCGGCGTCCGCTCGCCGCTCGCCGTCGACGGCGCCTACGTCCCCTCGATCGGGCTCGGCGCGATGGACGTCTCCCCGCTCGACATGGCGTCGGCATACGCGACGCTCGCCGCCGGCGGGGTCTACTCCGAGCCGATGGCGATCCGCAAGGTGATCCTCCCGACCGGCGAGGACACGAACGCGGGCTGGGGCAAGCCGAAGCGCAAGCGCGTCATCTCCGACGGCGTCGCCTACACGGTCACGGAGATCCTCGAGCAGAACATCCAGTACGGCACCGGGGTCGGCGCGAACTACGGCCATCCGGCCGCGGGCAAGACCGGTACGACCGAGGAGCACTCCGACGCCTGGTTCTGCGGCTACACGCCCCGGCTCGGCACGACGGTCTGGGTCGGGTACCCGCGCGGGAAGGTGCCGATGACGAGCGTGCACGGCATCAGCGTCGCCGGCGGAACGTTCCCCGCCCAGATCTGGCGGCTCTTCATGAGCTCCGCGATCGGTCAGCTCGAGCCCGTCGACTTCGAGGAGCCGAAGGACTGGCCCGAGTGGGTCGAGTTCGAGCGCGGCCAGTACGCGCGCTCGTTCGGCTACTACGACGACGGGAGCGACGACTACACGCCGCCGGCGACCACGGAGGAGGAGGAGACGACGGAGACACCGACGGAGTCGGTTCCCGACGCCCCGCCGGCCTCGCGGCCGAAGCCTCCGACCCCGCCGGTTGTGCCGCCCACGACGCCGCCGCCGACCGAGCCGCCCTCGGAGCCCGAGTAGCCCTGAGTCGGGCCGCACCGTTCGCGGCTGCCGCGGTCGCCTTCCTCGTCGCGGGCTGCGTCGCGTGCGCGTGGGTCGAGGGGGCGCCGCTCGTGCCGGCGGACGCCGGCCGTGCGGACGGGGGCTCGCTCGGCCACCTCTTCCTCACGCTCCTGGCGCTGGCCTTCGCGGTCTACCTGGTGGGACTGCTCGCCCTCCGTCGGTCGCGCGCGGTGCTGCGGTGGGTGATCGCCGCTGCGTTCGTGATCCAGCTCATGCCACTCGCCGGGCCGCTGCTCGTCTCCACCGACGCGTGGACGTACTGGGAGTACGGGCGGATCGCTGCGGTGCACGACGCCGACCCGTACGTGGACACGCCGAACGAGTTCCCGGACGACCCCGCGTACGACCGGGCGGGCGCCGACTGGCGTGACACGACCTCGGTCTACGGCCCCGCCTTCACGCTCCTGTCCGAGGGGGTTGCGCTCGTCTCCGGCTCGTCGGCCGCTGCCGCCGCCTGGATCTTCAAGGTGCTGGCGGCGCTCGGCATGCTCGGCTGCACGGTGCTCGCATCCCGGCTCGCCCGCGACAAGGTGCTGGCGGCCGCCCTCGTCGGCTGGAACCCGCTCTTCGCAATCCACTTCGCAGGCGGCGGTCACAACGACTCGCTGCTGATCGCGGCGACGCTTGGCGCGCTCGCGCTCGCCGCAGCCGGCAGGCGTCAGCTCGCAGGCGCCGCCTGGGCCCTCGCGATCCTCGTCAAGTGGATCCCGCTCGTCTTCTTCACGCTGCGCGCGATCGCCGCCCGTGCGACCCGGCGACCGGTCGGTCACCTCGGGTTCGGACTGACTGCCGTCCTTGTGCTCGCACTCGCGACCTGGCGCTACGGCTTCGACTGGCTGCGGTCGGTCGGGCCGCTGGCCCGGAACGCCGAGGAGCAGTCGAGCTACGCGCTCCCGCACCGGCTCGAGCAGCTCGGGCTCCCGCACGACGTGACGCTGGTGCTCGCCGGCCTCGCACTCCTCGGCGGCCTCGCCTGGCTCGCCCGCAAGGCGTGGCACGGGGACGTCCGGCTCGGGCTCGCCGGCTGCCTCCTCCTCGCGACGACGCCGTGGCTGACGCCGTGGTACGCCATCTGGGCGCTGCCGCTGGCGGCGGCCGAGGACGATCGCTCCGCGCAGCTGCTCGCACTGACGTTCTGCGCCTACCTGCTGCCGCAGGCGATCCCGCTCTAGCGCCTCCGGAAGACGAGGATCCCGTCCTCGGCGGACACCAGGCGCCAGCGCGGGTCACGGCGGAGCGCGGCGAGTGCCGGCCGGGCACGATCCGGATCCAGGCTGTCGAGGAAGGTCAGCCGGCGAGTGTCGACGGCCACCCACTCCGCGTCACGGAGGACCGGGAAGCTGAAGATCCGGCGCCGATCCGACAGGTGAGCGCCGAGTGCATTCGTGGCGCTGACCGGAGCGCCGTCCGGCACCTCCGCCAGCGCCCGCCGCGCGGCCTCCTCGTGCGGGCCGGCGTCCACGTCGACCCTGCCAACAGGTCCGAGCATGACCGCCCCGAGGAGGGCCGCGGCCGCCACCAGATAGCTCGCGCGCGCTCCGACCCTCTCGACGCCGTAGACCGTCGCCGCGAGGAACGCCGGGATCGCGGTCGCCGCGTAGTGGGTCTTGACCGACGTCTGCGTGATCGTGCTCGAGAGCAGGTTCAGCCCGAGCTCGGGCAGCGCGGCGAGCAGCGCCAGCGGGGCGGCAAGCGGGAACAGCCCGAGCGGCAGCAGCAGCGCGGCGAGGTAGGAGAGGTCGCGGCCGTCGAGGGTGGGGGCGTCGTAGCGGCTCTCGAACGCCGACGAGCCGGCGGGGGCGAAGTGCGGGACGACGACGAGCACCGCGGCGAGTACGACCGCACCCGCGACGCCCGCGATCGCAAGGCCGTTCCGCGGCGCCCGGTAGCGGAGCGCGTACCAGGCCCCCATCCCCGCGACCGCGAGTCCGACGTGCTCCTTGGCGGCCATCGCTGCCGCGGCGCAGAGTGCGAACGGGAGAAGCCTGCGCTCGTCGAGAAACCACCACGCGAAGAGCAGCAGCGGGCACGCGAGCGCGACCGGGTGGAAGTCGCTCACCGTCAGCCATTGCACGGGCGGATAGAGGAGGTACGCGAGGGCGAGGGCGAGCGCCGGTCGCTCGCCGTCGAGATGGGCGCGCGCGAGCCAGTAGACGGGTAGGGCGCCGAGAGCGACGGCCGCCGCCTGCACGACGAGGAGCAGCTCCGGGCTCGGCCACAGCCACCACAGTGGCGCCAGCACGACCAGGATTGGGTCGAAGTGCGAGCCGAGGCGGGAGATCTGCTCCCCGTGCACGTCCGTGACCGAGAGCACGTCACCGTGCGCCGTCGACCAGACCGCCTGCGTCATGTTGCCGAGGTCGAACCGGCCGCTCCCGAACGCGCGGTGGCGGAGCACCGCCAGCGCGCCGAAGACGACGGCGAAGAGGGCAGTGACGAGCCAGACGAGCCGGTGCGGCCTCATCGGTCGAGCAGCCGCTCGATCAGCTCGCGCCAGCGCAGGCCGAGGACCTCCTCGCTCGCGCGCTCCCGATAGACGGCGAGACCGCCTGCGCCGAGACGCCGGGCGAGCACCGCGTCATCCGCCAGCCGCTGCAGCGCGGAGGCCAGCGCCGCCGGATCGCCGGGCGGCACGAGCAGCGCGCTTTCTCCGTCCGTGAGCAGCTCGCGAGCCGCGGGCGTGTCCGCCGTCACGAGTGGGGTTCCGCACGCGATCGCCTGGAACGCCTTGTTCGGGATCACGCGCGAGGCCTTCGCCGACGTCCCGAAGATCCCGAGCGCGGCACCGGCCCGCTGGTACTCCTCGGGCAGCTGCTCGTACTCGACCCAATCGACCCAGTGAACGTTCGGCGGCCGGTCCTCGAGCAGCGCCTCCAGTTGCCCGCCGCCGACGACGCGGAACGGGAGCTCCGGAGCGAGCCGCGCCGCAGCGAGGATCGTCTCGAGCCCGTGCAGTGGGATCAGCTTGCCGACGAAGAGGGCGTGGAACTCCTCTGCGGGTTGCCGGCCGGGGCGAAACAGCCGCTCCTCCGCGCCGACGAGACACACCGCGGTGCGCGCCTCGTCCAGGCCGCCGAGCTCGGTGAGGTGGCGGGCGTTCTCAGCGGTGTCCGCGACCACGAGGTCGGACCGTCGCAGCGCGAGTCGGTCGAGGCGCCGCAGCATCGCGGCGGCCGCGGATCCTGGCGCGAAGCGGGAGCGGTCCTCGACGAGCGTCTCGTGCAGCGAGATCAACGGGTTGAAGACGACGGGCCGGCCGCGCGCGATCCGCCGCGCAGCGGGCAGGTCGAAGTGACCCGGATAGCCCACGACCACCGCGTCGAAGCGCTCGCGGCGGCTGTTCAGGAGGAGGCGGATCTCGGCGGCGCCGACGCGCGCCGCCGCGCCCACGCCGAGAGACCATTTGTGTCGTCGGCCCTCCCAGACACCGGCGTGCCGCTCGATCACCTCCACGCCTGCGCCGCGGAGGCACGAGATCACCTGCGCGTTCCGCGGGTAGTCGCGCTCGTACGTGCCGAAGTAGAGAACCCTCAAGTCAGCGCAGGATCTCGTCCACGTGCTGGTCGAGGGCGCGGCTGCCGGCGCGCTCCTCGTGGTGGCTCGCGACGAGCTCGCTGACGAGGCCGAGCGAGACCAGCTGCACGCCGACTACCACGAGCAGTACACCGAGCGTCAGCAGGGGCCGGTGGCCGATCGCCTCTCCCGACACCTTCAGCACAGTGAGGTAGGCGAGCACGATCGTCCCGACGGCCCCCAGCAGGAGGCCGACCCCGCCGAAGAGATGCAGCGGCCGGTGCCGGTAGCGGCCCATGAAGGTCACCGTCAGGAGATCGAGGAAGCCGCGGACGTACCGCTCCATCCCGTAACGCGAGCGTCCGTGCCCGCGCGGCCGGTGGTTGACGGGCAGCTCCGCGACGCGGAACCCTCGATAGTGGGCGAGCACCGGGATGAATCGGTGCAGCTCGCCATAGATGCGAATCCCGCTGAGCACCTCGGCGCGATACGCCTTGAGGCCGCAGTTGAGGTCGTGCAGCCGCAGCCCCGACAGGCTGCCGGTGACGCGGTTGAAGAGCCGGGACGGGAGCCGCCTCGAGAGCGGGTCGCGCCGCTTCGTCTTCCAGCCGGAGACGAGGTCGAAGCCCTCGTCCAGCTTCGCCAGCAGGCGCGGGATCTCCGCCGGGTCGTCCTGGAGGTCGCCGTCGATCGTGACCACGACGTCGCCACGTGCCTCCTCGAACCCGGCCTGGAGCGCCGCAGCCTTGCCGAAGTTGCGCCGCAGCCGCACCACGCGGACCTCGTCGTGAGCAGCGTGCAGGCGCGTCAGGGCCGTAAAGGTCCCGTCCGTCGAGCCGTCGTCGACGAAGACGACCTCCCAAGGCCGGCCGAACGGCTCCAGCGCGCTCACGAGCTCGTCGTGGAGGAGCGCGACGCTGCGCTCCTCGTCGTGCACCGGGACGACCACGGAGATCACGGCCGTTAGCGTATGTCTCCGATGTCCGAGCTGCTGTCGATCGACGAGGCTCTGCGCCGCGTCCTCGCGCGTGTGACACCGCTGGCGGCGGAGCGCGTCCCGGTCGGCGCCGCCGCCGGCCGCGTGCTCGCCGAGGATGCCGTCGCGGTCGTCGATCTGCCGCCGTTCCGCAGCTCGGCGATGGACGGGTACGCGCTCCGTGCAGAGGACGCCCCGGGTCGGCTGCCCGTCGTCTTCCGGATCGCGGCCGGCCGGCCTGCCGAGACACCGCTCGAGCCGGGTGCGTCGATGGCGATCTCGACCGGTGGATCGGTCCCGGAAGGTGCGGACTCCGTCGTACCGATCGAACTTGTTGCCGAGAGAGACAACAACCTTGACGTTCCGGGACAGGTGGTCGAGGGCGCGAACGTCAGGCCGATCGGCGGCGACGTCCGCAAGGGTGAGACCGTGCTCGGCGCGGGCACGAGGGTCGGCGCCGCGCAGGTGGGGGCCCTGGCGGCGGCGGGCGTCGCCGAGGTCGCCGTGGCGCGGCGTCCGAGCGTGATCGTGCTCAGCACGGGAACGGAGTTGAGAGCGCCCGGCGAGACGCTCGAACCGGGCCAGATCTACGAGTCGAACGGCTGGATGCTGGAGGCTGCGTTCCGTGCGGCCGGGGCCGAGGTCGAACGGCTGGGGCCCGTGGCCGACGACGAGTCCGATCATCGGCGCGCCCTGGAACGGGGCCTCGAAGCCGACGTGCTGGTCAGCTCCGGCGGCGTCTCCGTGGGACCGCACGACCTCGTCCGGCGGATTCTCGCCGAGCTCGGCGTGGAGGAGGACTTCTGGGGCGTCGCGGTGCGGCCCGGTAAGCCGCTCGCGTTCGGCGCGCGAGGTCGGACGCTCGTCTTCGGCCTGCCCGGCAACCCGGTGTCCTCGCTCGTGTCCGTCGAGCTCTTCGTCCGACCGGCGTTGCGCGCCCTTCAGGGCGAGTCCGATCCGGGGCCGGACTACGAGGTCGCGCGGCTCGCGTCGCCGCTGCGGAGGAACACGGCGCGCGACGAGCTCGCTCGGGCACGGACGTCGCGGGAAGGCGACGGGATCGGGCTCGAGCCGCTCAGCGGCCAGGAGTCGCACATGATCGCGCGGGCGGCCGGTGCTGACGCGTTGGTGCTCGTCCCGATGGGCGAGGGCGAGCTGGCCGCCGGCGAGCCGGTCCGATTTCTCCGGCTCCGCTAGGAGGAAGTGCCTCGTGGGTGTCGAGGGATGACTGCCGTGCGGTGTGCGTCTCTTCAGCCTTCCAGCGCGTCGCGCTCCTCGCCCCTTCCGCCGAGGAGGCGGAGCGGCCGCGCCGGCTTCCGCCGGTGCGTGTCGGAGTAGGGCGCGTAGCGGCCGACTGCGAGCGCCGTCAGCTGGGCGGCGACCGCGAGCCAGGCGAAGCCGAGTCCGACGACGAGCCACGGGACATAGCCGACGGAGACCAGTGACAGCAGGTACCACGGGGTTTGCAGGCCCAGGTCCAGCCGTGTCGAGAACGAGAGCAGGAGGATCAGCGGGCCGAGGAAGCCGAGCACGAGCAGACCGGCACGGACGAGCGGGCCCGACGCTTGCGCCTGCGGCAGCCAGAGCCACGCGTACAGCGGGGGCAAGAGGTAGACGAGTGAGAATGGATTCGTCGCGACGACGAGCAAGGCGATCAGCCCCAGCGCGAGGAGCGCGACGGTGTGACCGGCGAGCGTCTCCTCGGCCCGGATCGGCCGGCGGGGAATGAGCCGCTCGCGGGAGACGAGCCAGCCGACGAGGAGCACCGTGGCGAGGATCCCGATCACCACCGGTGACGGTTGGTAGAGGCTCGGCTCCGGCGGCAGGGGCCGCGCCTCGCCCTGCGGAAAGGCGCCGAGCTGAGCGGCGACGAAGACGACCACGCCGGCATAGCCCCAGAACAGCAGTCGGCTGCGGAGGCTGCGGCCGGCGGGGGAGAGCGGGATCCGGCGTCGGCGGCAATGGGCGAAGAGGTCGATGGCGCCGATCAGGAACGGCAACAGCGCCGTCAGGAGTACGAGCTCGATCGCCCACCCGCGCACGATCCGCGTGCCGAGGTAGACGTAGCTCGTTGTCCCCTGGGCGAGCTCCAGACCCGCGTCCAGCGAGCCGATCAGGTTCTGCGCCGCGCGCCCGAGCTGTCCGAGCCCCTGTACGTCGAATGTGTCGTCTGCGAAGACGCTTGGTGCTGCCCCGTCCGGCAGCGTCGTCAGCGTCACGGCAGGGACACCGCGGGCAACGAACGGACCCTGCTCGCCGAGGGTGAAGGGGAAGCCGAGATCGAGGAGCTGGCGGGCCGCGGATGCGTGCAGCGGCTCAGTGCCGGATTGCTCGAGCACGCGCAGCGCAGCGGTGCGAACCAGCGCCGCCGACGGGGAGCGCGCGGTGTCACCCGCGATCAGCAGTCGCGGGCGCGCGATGCCTGCGATCGCGTCCAGGCTGATCACGGCGAGCGCGTTCTCGCCGTAGCGGGAGCTCTCCGCGAAGTGGGCGGCGCCGAGCGCGCCGAAGGAGCCACCGTCGGTGGAGACGAAGACGAGCGTGTGCGTCGGCCGCGTCTGGACGAGAGATGATCCGCCCACGGAGGCGTACGAGCGCGCGAGCTCGATCAGCGCCGCCGTCCCGGATGCGTTGTCGTTCAGCCCGCTGGCCTCACCGCTGTTGTCGCGGTGCGCGGTGATCACGATCGTCCGCTGGGAGGCGCCGCGGACGACGTTCACGACGTTCTGGAGCTCGACCTCTCCGCGACCCGGAATCTGCGCGCGGAGGCGCTCGACCTGCGGAGTGAAGCCGTAGAGCTGGAGCTGCTCGGCGACCCATGTGGCCGCTCCGAGCCCGCCGGACGACCCGGGGGAGCGATCCGGGTACTCGCGTGTCAGCTCGCGCGCGAGCTGATCTGCGATCGCGACGTCGAAGGTCGGCGGCAACGTCGGCGCAGGGAGCGGCTGCGGCCTCGCGACGCTGAATGCGGCCAGGAGCAGCGGCAGCGCGACGAGCAGCCACGTTCCCCGAACGAGCCGCGCGTTGACCGGCCGCTCGACGGAGCCGCGGCGGGGACGCCCGCGGACTGCGGGCGCTCGTCTGGGCGGCGCCATTGCCCGCCCAGTGTAGGGGACTCCGCGGCCGTCTCGAGTGTCCGCACCTCTAGCATTCGCGCATGGCCGAGGCCTCCACCATCCTGCTCGTCGACGACGAGGACGCCGTCCAGAAGCTGCTCACCTATCCGCTCGAGCGCGACGGCTTCAAGGTCGTCCATGCGCGGGACGGCGAGGAGGCGCTGGCGCGCTTCGGCGAGGAGGACATCGACCTCGTCGTGCTGGATCTGATGCTGCCTCGGCTCGACGGGCTCGAGGTCTGCAAGCGGCTCCGCGCCGAGAGCACCGTGCCGATCATCATGTTGACCGCCCGCGACGACGAGCTCGACAAGGTGCTCGGGCTCGAGCTCGGCGCCGACGACTACATCACGAAGCCGTTCTCGATCCGGGAGTTCCGGAGCCGCGTCCGTGCCCTACTCCGTCGTGCGGCGGCGCCGCGGCCGGGCGAGCGGCGCGACGACGAGGTGATCGAAGCCGGTGAATTGACGATCGACGTGCCCCGGCGGACGGTGGAGGTGCGCGGCGAGGAGGCGCAGCTGACCTTCGTCGAGCTCGAGCTGCTGCGCGTCCTGGCGTCCGCCCCTGGCCGGGTCTTCTCTCGCCGCCAGCTGCTCGAGCGCCTCCGCGGGGGGGCCGACTACCGCGAGCCGCGGACGATCGACGTCCACGTGCGCCACCTGCGCGAGAAGATCGAGCAGGATCCGCACGAGCCGAGGCTGATCCTCACGGTTCGCGGGGTCGGCTACCGCTTCCGGGAGCGGTGAGCCGGGCATGGGCCGTCTCCGGGTCCACGGCATCCGCCTCAGGCTGGCCCTCGCGCTCCTCGTCGTGGTCGCGGGCTCCCTCGGCGTCGTCTACCTGATCGTCGTCCCCTCGCTCGAGGCCGAGCTGATCGACGCGAAGCTCGACCAGCTCGAGGAGGACGCCCTGACGGTCGACCGCGCCTATGCAATCGACATCGGCAGCGAGCAGGCGTTCGCGGAAAATACGGCGTCGGTCGTGCAGGCGCGTGTCGTCGTCTACTCGCTGCTGAAAAACCAGCTGTTCATCTTTGGCGACTCGAACACGTCGCAATCGCGCGACGTCGAGCGCGATCCAGTCGCGCGGCGCGCGTCGATGACCCGCAAGCTCCAGCGCGGCACGGTCGAGCGTGAAGGCCGCAGGTTCGCCGAGGTCGCGGTCCCGCTCGAGGACGAGGGCGTCGTGATCCTCCTCAGCGACTCGTTGGCCGACCCGATCTCGAGCCTGAAGCTGATCGAGCGGCGGCTTCTGTTCGCCGGTCTGATCGCGCTGCTCTTCGCCGTCGTGACGGGCTACGCGGCCGCGTCGCTGCACGCCCGGCGCATCCGTCGGCTCGAGCGGGCCGCCGAGCGGATCGCCGACGGACGCTTCGACGAGCCCGTCGTCGACCGCGGAAGCGACGAGCTCGGCGACCTCGCGTCGGCGTTCGAGCGGATGCGCGTGCGGCTGGAGAAGCTGGACCGCGCTCGGAGCGAGTTCATCGCGAACGCGTCCCACGAGCTGCGTACGCCGCTCTTCTCCCTGGGCGGCTTCCTGGAGCTGATGGCGGACGAGGATGTCGACGACGCGACGCGGCAGGAGTTCCTCGTGACGATGCGCGAGCAGGTCGACCGGCTCGCCAAGCTCGCGACGGACCTGCTCGACCTCTCCCGGCTGGACGCCGGCCGGATGCGCGTCGAGCACGAGCCGGTCGACCTCGGCGAGGTCGCCCGCACCGTCGCCGCCGAGGTCGCGGCGCTGGCGGAGCGAAGCGGCCACGCGGTCGAGGTCGTCGTCCAGGGCCGGCCGGTGGCGCGGGCGGACGAACTGCGCGTGCTTCAGGTCGCGCGTGCGCTGGTGGACAACGCGCTCACGCACACGTCGCCCGGCACGCACATCGCGCTGCGGGCCCGGGCCGACAGGGAGCATGCCTACCTCGAGGTCGAGGACGACGGCCCCGGAATCGCGCCCGAGCATGCGCCGCACGTCTTCGACCGGTTCTACCGCGGCGACGGCACCGTCGCCTCCGGCAGCGGCCTCGGGCTGGCGATCGCGCGGGAGCTGGCGCAGATGATGGACGGGACGGTCGTGCTCGAATCCCGGCCCGGGCGCACGCTCGTCCGGGTGGTACTCGGCGCCGCGCCGACTTCCGTTCCGGCCCCCGAGGCCGAAGCGCCCGTTTTCACGTGAAAACGGGATCGACCTCGCTACAGTGAGCGCGATGCGCGCCGGCGTCCTGGCAGCAGTCTCGATCGTCGCCGCCTGCCTCGGCGCGGTCACTGTGCTCGTGGTCGGCGCCGCCACCGGGTGGATCGACGGCGACAGCGGCGTGCGGACGGTGCTTCTGCCGACCGTGCCCGCCCAGCCGGGCGCGCCGGCGCCGACGGCCTCGCCCCTGATCGGCAACGGCTTCGATCCCGCCCGGATCTACGCGAGCCGCTCCGAGGGCGTGGTCACGATCTACTCGTACTTCGCCAACGGCCAGCGCGCCCAGGGATCGGGGTTCATCGTCTCCGACGCGGGCCACATCCTCACCAACTCGCACGTGGTCACGAACTCCGGGGCAGAGGGCGCGACGGTGAAGGGCGCCGAACGGGTGTACGTCGTCTTCCACGACGGCGACCGGATCCCCGGCACGATCGTCGGCTGGGACCTCTTCAACGACACCGGGCTCGTCAAGGTCGATCCGCGGAACCATCCGGTGGCTCCCGTCCCGCTGGGCGACTCGAGCCGCGTCGTCGTCGGTGAGCCAGTCGCCGCGATCGGCAGCCCGTTCGGGCAGGAGAGCTCGCTCGCGGTCGGCGTCGTCTCCGCGACGGAGCGGTCGATCGACTCCCTCACATCCGCCTACGACGTCTCGGATGCGATCCAGATCGACGCGCCGATCAATCACGGGAACTCCGGCGGGCCGCTGCTGGACGCGCGCGGCCGCGTGATCGGGATCAATGCGCAGATCCGCTCCGACTCGGGCAACGCCGAGGGCGTCGGGTTCGCGATCCCGATCAACTCCGCGCGCCGCTCGATGGAGCAGCTGATCTCGACCGGCCGGGTCGCGTACGCGTACGTCGGTGTCACTACGCAGGACGTCACGCCGGCGCTGTCTCGTCGGTACGGACTCGGAGCGCCCCGCGGTGCACTGATCCAGTCCGTCGTCGACGACGCGCCGGCTGAGCGTGCGGGACTGCGGGGCTCGTCCGACGAGGAGGTCTTCAACGGCGTCCCGATCAGTCTCGGCGGCGACCTGATCGTCGGCTTCGCCGGCCGCAAGGTCGAACGTGCGGCCGACATCGCGCGCATCGTGACCGACAGCCTGCTTCCGGGCCAGACGGTCTCGGTCACCGTGCTCCGGCGCGGGAAGGGCACCCGCGAGACCGTGCGACTGCGCCTGATCGAGCGGCCCCTCGACCCGACCCGTTGACCGTGGTTTAGATCGAGACCCATCCGGGCAATTCCGCAGCAGAAGTACTTAGGGTTCGAAAGCTTTCGGTAGAACCGATCCGCAGGAGACGATGACTGAGGGCCTGACAGAGGAGGTGGCACTGGGCCGCCTCGTGCGACTGACGATTCCGGCGAAGCCGGAGTACATCACGCTCTCCCGGTTGGCGCTGGCCGGTCTTGCGCGCGTCCGTGCCTTCTCGGAGGAAACGCTCGCCGACCTCAAGCTCGCCCTGACGGAGGCTTGCTCGAACTCGGTCCGCCACGCGTACGGAGACGGCGACGGGCACGTCGACATCAGCTTCGAGCTCCTCGACGACCGGCTGATCGTCGAGGTCGCGGACGACGGCACGGGCTTCGAGCTTCAGGTCGGATCCGGCGACGGCGTCGACGACGAGCTGACGGAGGGCGGGCTCGGGATCGCGATCATCCGCTCGATCGCCGACGAGGTCGAGATCACCGGCGGCCCCGATGGCCGCGGTTCACGGCTGCGCTTCGTCAAGCTGCTCTAGTTGCTCGGCCGATGACTCAACGGCGAAGGTTGATCGTCGTCTCGAACCGCGGTCCGATCTCCTACGACCGCGAGGACGGGCAGCGAGTCGCGAGGCGTGGTGCCGGCGGTCTGGTGACGGCCCTGGCGCCGCTCGTCTCCCACCACGACGTCACCTGGATCGCCAGTGCGATCTCGGACGAGGATCGCGCCGCCGCCGCCGCGGGCCCCGTCGAGGAGACGGCCCCCGACGGCTCGCGGTACCGGCTCCGGCTCGTCCCCCACGATGCGCGGGCCTATGCCCTCTCCTACAACGTCGTCGCGAATCCCACCCTCTGGTTCGTGCAGCACGGGCTCTGGGAGCTCAAGGACGAGCCGCACGCCGACGTCCTCGGTCCGTGGGAGGACGGGTACGTCGCGGTCAACCGTGCCTTCGCGGCTGCCGTGGTCGAGGAGCTCGAGCGCGACCCTGACTCGGCCGTGCTCTTCCACGACTATCACCTCTACCTCGCGCCGGCACTCGTCCGCGACCGCTGCCCGGGCGCCGCACTCGCGCACTTCACCCACATTCCCTGGGTCGGGCCCGACTCCTGGTCGGTCCTCCCGGAAGAGGTCGTCCGCTCGATCCACGAGGGGCTGCTCGCCGCGGACGTCACCGGCTTCCACACGGAGCGCTGGCGGCAGGCGTTCCTCGCGTCGTGCCGCGCTCTCGGCCTCGAACCGGACGAGCACCGCGTCACCGCGCATCCGATTTCGATCGACCCGGGCGAGTTCATCGGGCTCGCCGAGAGCGAGGGTGTCCGCCTCCGCGAGCAGGAGCTCGTCGCGCGCAGGCCGGAGCGCCTGATCGTCCGTGTCGACCGCACCGACCCGTCGAAGAACGTGCCGCGCGGCTTCGAGGCCTTCCGTCTGCTGCTCGAGCGGCGGCCGGACCTGCGCGGCCGCGTCGGCATGCTCGCCCTCCTGGATCCCTCCCGCCTGCAGATCCCCGAATACGGAGCCGAGCGCCGGCGCATCGAGGAGACTGCGGCGGCGGTCGAGGCCGACTTCCCCGGCGCGTTGACCCTGCGGATCGCGGACGACTTCTACGACTCCGTCGCGGCGTACAAGCAGTTCGACGTGCTGCTGGTGAATGCGGTCATGGACGGCCTCAACCTCGTCGCGAAGGAAGCGCCGCTCGTCAACCGGCGCGACGGCGTTGTTGCCTTATCAGTCAACGCAGGCGCGTACGAGGAGCTCGAGGACTGGGTGACGCCGGTGGAGCCGCTCGACGTCGCGGGCACCGCGGACGCGCTCGAGGCGGCGCTTGCGCTCGACGAGGGAGCGCGCCGCGAGCGACGGGAGGCGATCGAGGCGCAGGTCCGATCGAACGATCTCCAGCGCTGGGTCGCCGCGCAGCTGGCCGACCTCGACCGCGCGAGTAGCATTCGGCCCCGATGAGCGACCTCTCCCATGTCGATGAGGCCGGCTCCGTCCGGATGGTCGACGTCGGCGGCAAGCCGCTGTCGCGGCGGCGCGCAGTGGCGCGCGCCACGGTCCGCATGGCGCCGGGCACGGCCCAACGCCTCCGCGAGCTGCCGAAGGGCGACGCGCTGGCGACGGCACAGCTCGCCGGGATCATGGCCGCAAAGCGGACGAGCGATCTGATCCCGCTCTGTCACCCGCTCCCGCTGTCGGTCGTCGAGGTCTCGCTCGAGATCGTCGGCGACGGGGTCGAGATCACGGCGGCTGCCGAGACGACGGCGCAGACAGGGGTCGAGATGGAGGCGCTGACCGCGGCGTCGGTGGCGGCTCTGACCGTGTACGACATGGCCAAGGCGATCGACAAGGAGATGGTGATCGCCGAGGTGACGCTCGTCGCGAAGACGAAGGAGAGCGTGTGAGGGCGGCGGTGCTGACGGTCTCGGACGGGGTCGTCGCAGGGACGCGCGAAGACCAGAGCGGCGACATCCTCGCGGGCCTGCTCGCGGGCGACGGCTACGAGGTCGAGCGTCGGATCGTGCCGGACGAGGCGGGCGAGATCGCGACCGCGATCGCCGAGCTCGCCGAGGGCGCCGCGGTCGTCCTCACGACGGGCGGCACGGGCGTCGCCCCGCGAGACGTCACCCCGGAGGCGACACGCTCGGTGATCGATCGCGAGGCACCGGGCATCGCCGAGGCGATCCGCGCGGACTCGATGGCGAAGACGCCGCACGCGCTGCTCTCACGGGGAATCGCGGGGATTCACGCGCGCACCCTCGTCGTCAACCTGCCGGGGTCTCCGGGCGGCTGCCGCGACGGCTATGCGGTCCTGCAGCCCGCGCTCGCGCATGCAGTCGGCCTGCTGGCCGAGGCCGAGACGACGCACGAGCAGACATGACGACCACCGCTGCCTCGCTGCCCCGGCGCTTCGCCTCGCTCGTGAAGCTCGAGCACACGGTCTTCGCGCTCCCGTTCGCCTACGTCGGCATGCTGCTCGCGCTCTGCGAGTCGCCCGCGGCGGCGGACTGGCTCTGGGTGACGGTTGCGATGGTCGGCGCGCGCACGCTCGCGATGGCACTGAACCGGCTGATCGACGCCGAGGTCGACGCCCGCAACCCACGCACGGCAACGCGGGAGCTTCCGGCGGGGACGCTCTCGCGGGGGCAGGTGCTCGCGCTCTGCGCCGGCGCGCTCACGGTCTTCCTCGCCGCCGTCTTCCAGCTCGACCCGCTCGTGCGCTGGCTCTGGCCGATCCCGGTCGCGTTCTTCGTCGGCTACCCGTACCTGAAGCGCGTCACGTGGCTCTGCCATCTCTGGCTCGGCTGCGCGCTGGGGCTGGCCCCGATCGGGGCCTGGGTCGCAGTCACCGGTGAGCTGCCCTGGCAGGCGTGGGCGCTCGGGGGAGCGGTGGCGCTGTGGGTCGCAGGGTTCGACCTCTTCTACTCGCTCTTCGACCTCGAGCACGACCGTGAGCACGGACTGCACTCGTGGGCCACGCGCTTCGGCGAGCGCGGTGTCTTCGTGGGCGCGCGGCTGCTCCACCTCGGGACGATTGCGCTGCTCGTCGTCACAGGGCTCGGGCTCGACGTCGGGCTCGCGTACTGGCTCGGGGTCGGGGCCGTGGCGGCGCTGCTCGGCTACGAGCACTCGCTCGTCGGGCCGGGCGACCTCCGGCGCCTGGACGCTGCCTTCTTCACGGTCAACGGTGTGATCAGCATCCTCTTCCTCTGCTTCGTGCTCGCCGACGTGCTCCTGTGATCCGGGCTCGCGGCGTCGAGAAGCGCTACGGTCGCCGTCGCGCGCTCCGGCCGCTCGACCTCGACGTCGACCGTGGCGGCTTTCTGGTCGTCACGGGAGCGAACGGATCGGGCAAGACGACGCTGCTCCGGCTGCTCGCCGGGCTTGCCTCGCCGACGCGGGGCAGGCTCGACGTCGATTTGGATCGTGGCCGGCTCGGCTACCTCGGCCACGAGCCGCTCCTCTACCGGGACCTCACCGCGCTCGAGAACCTCGACCTCTTCGGCCGCCTCTACCGCGTTCCCCAGCGCCGCGAGCGGATCGGAATGCTGCTCGAGCGCTACGGCCTCTGGGACGGGCGCGGCGAGCGGGTCGCGTCCTACTCGCGCGGAATGACGCAGCGGCTCGCGCTCTGCCGTGCGCTCCTGCACGAGCCCGAGCTGCTCGTGCTCGACGAGCCGTTCACCGCGCTCGACGCCGAAGGCGCCGAGCTCCTCGACCGGCAGCTGGCGGAGCTCGCCGGCACCGCGACTGTCGTGCTCACGACGCATGATCCCGGGCGCGTCGAGCCGCTCGCCTCCGGTCGGCTGGTGCTGCCCGGCGCCGGAGCGGGATGAGGTGAGCTACTTCGCCGACGTCGCCGCGCTGGCGCGGAAGGACCTGCGGCTGGAGCTGCGGGCGCGGGACACGCTGCCCGCGATGCTGCTGTTCGTGCTCTCGACCCTCGTCGTCTTCCACTTCGCGCTGCCGACGGGCGCCGACGAGGTCGCAGCCCAGGGACTCCTCTGGGTCGCGCTCGTCTTCACGGCACTGCTCGGGCTTGCGCGCGCATGGGCCCCCGAGCGCGAGGGCGGGGCGCTCGAGGGGCTCGTGCTCGCCCCGTCCGACCGGAGCGCGATCTGGCTCGGCAAGACCGCCGCCGTCTTCGTCTTCCTCGTCCTGATCGAGCTCGTCGCCCTGCCCGCCTTCGCGGTCTTCTTCTCGCCGATTCAGGCGGAGGGCGTCGTCGGCGTTCTGCTGGCCAACATCGGCATCTGCGCCGTCGGGACGCTCCTGGCCGCGATGGCGGCCGCGAGCCGCACGCGCGAGTTGATCCTGCCGCTCCTCTTCCTCCCGCTCGCGATCCCGCTCGTGGTCGGCGGCGTGGGCGCGAGCGTCTCGACCGACCCCGGGCGCTACCTGCTGTTTCTCGGGCTGTACGACGCCGTCTTCGCGATACTGTGCTGGGCGTCCTTTGAGTACGTCGTCTCGGAATAGCAGGCTCTCTCTCGTCTCGGTTCCGGCGCTCGCAGCGCTCTCCGCGGCGCTCGTCGGGCTGGCGATCGTGCTCTCGTTCTGGGTGGCGCCCGAGGACGCCGACCAGGGCATCTCGCAGCGGATCTTCTACTTCCACGTCCCGATCGCACTGACCGCGTACGCCTGCTTCGGGTGGGGTGCCTGGAAGGCTCTCCGGCTCCTCTGGACGCGCGAGGAGCGGTACGACCTCGAGAGCTACGTCGCCGTCCACCAGGGCACGATCTTCGGCGCCCTGACGCTGGCGACCGGCTCGATCTGGGCGAAGGCGTCGTGGGGGCACTGGTGGGTCTGGGACTCGAACCAGCTCGTCCTCTTCCTCGTCCTCTTCCTCTTCTACTCGGCCTACTTCATGCTTCGGTTCTCGATCGAGGAGGGGCCGCGCCGCGCGAACGTCTCCGCCGTCTACGCGCTGTTCGGCGTCGCGTTGATCCCGGTCAGCTTCTTCGCGATCCGGCTCGCCGAGGACTTCATCCACCCGACGACCTTCACGCGGGAGGGGCCGCAGATGACGGGGACGATGTTCTTCGCCTTCTGCGTCAGCTGGCTCGCGATCAGCCTCGTCGCGTACACGCTCTACCGGGTCGAGCTGCTCGGCAAGCGGTTGGACGGCAACCTGCGGGAACTGCGCGAGGCGCTGAGCGGCGTCGGCTTGACCGAGCCGCCGGGAGCGCAGGTCCCGGCTTTGCCGGGGCCGGAGCGGGGATCGTGAGCCAGGCCGACTACGTGGTCGCGGCGTACGGCATCGTGTTCGTGACGCTGCTCGTGTACGTCGCGATCATCGCCGCGAAGCTGTCCCGCCTCGAGCGCGAGACGGGTGAGCTCGCAGAGTTGGCGCGGCGGCGTCGAGCCGATGGCTGAGTTCCTCGTCGTCCCGGCCCTGCTGGCCTACGGTGAGGCGGCGTTCGCCTATGCGGGGGAGCTGCGGGGGCCGGGTCTCGCCGGGCGGCTCGCAACGTGGGGTGTCAGGCTGGGTTGGCTGGCGCAGACCGCGCTGCTCGTCGGGCAGGGTGTCAGCGCGGATGGGTTCCCGTGGGGCACCTGGGCCGGCGCGCTCAACCTCTTCGTCTGGCTCGTCGTCAGCGCCTATCTGATCTGGGGCCGCACCCCACGGTTCCGGCTCCTCGGGCTCACGGTGATGCCTGTGGCGGTGGCGCTGCTCGCGCTCGCGTGGGCGGGCGGCGGGACCGCGCTCGACGAGGGGGACCGCTCCGGGGTCGTGCTGGCCGCGCACGCCGTCCTGATGCTCGCCGGCTTCGCCGGACTGACCCTGGCGGCCGGGATGGCGGCGCTTTACCTCTGGCAGGAGCGGCGCCTGAAGCGGCACGAGCGGCGGGTGCTTCGCGTCCGGATGCCGCCACTCGAGGCGCTCGATCGCCTCGCTGCGCGCACCGTGCTCGGCGCGCTCGTCGTCCTGACGGTCGGAATCGGCGTCGGCGCGGCCAGCTTCGAGCGCGGTGACTTTGATGCGGCTATGGCGGTGACGTTCCTGATCCTCGCGACGTACGCCGGGCTGCTCGTCGTCCGCCACGAGGGCTGGCGCGGCCGCCGCGCTGCGCTCCTGAACCTCGCCGGCTTCGCCCTCGTCGCCGTGGTGCTCCCGATCACCCACTTCGCATGAAGCTGACGCTCGCAGGCGTGTCGCACCACAAGGCTCCGATCGAGCTGCGCGAGCGGGTCGCCCTTGACCTCGATGCGTGCCGGGCGCTCGCGGCGGGACTCGACGGGGAGGCGGTCGTGCTCTCGACGTGCAACCGGACCGAGCTCTATCTCGTCCAGGACGAGCACGCGGAGGAGCTCGCCGTCGAGACGCTCGCGGGCCTCGCAGGCGACCGCAGCGACGATCTCGCCGCCGCCCTGTACCGGCTCCGCGACGAGGCCGCGGCCCTGCACCTGTTCCGGGTCGCCGCCGGGCTCGACTCGCTCGTGCCCGGCGAGGGGGAGATCCTCGGCCAGGTCCGGAGCGCCTTCGAGGCCGGCTCGACGGGCCCGTTCCTGGACAAGCTCTTCCGGCAGGCGCTCCACGTCGGCCGCCGCGTCCGGCTCGAGACCGCGATCAGCGAGAGCCCCGCCTCGGTGCCGTCGGCGGCGGCCGCCTTGGCGCAGCAGGTGTTCGACGACCTCTCGGGGCGGCGGGTGCTCGTGCTCGGCGCCGGAAAGATGAGCGAGGCAACGGCGCGCAATCTCGACTCCCGCGGAGCGGACGTCGCGGTCGTCGCCAACAGGACGCTCGCTCACGGCGAGGATCTGGCCCGCCGCCTCGGGGCAGAGGCTCTCGCGCTCGAGGCAGTCGCAGGCGAGCTCGAGCAAGCCGACGTCGTCGTCTCTGCGACGAGCGCATCGGGCCACGTCCTCGGACGCGATCTCGTCGCAGCGGCCCTGAAGGCGCGGAAGGGCCGGCCGCTCCTGCTCGTCGACCTCGCCGTGCCGCGCGACCTCGACCCGGCCATCAACGAGCTGGACGGCTGCTTCCTCTACGACGTGGACGATCTCGAGGCCGTTGTCGCGGAGACGCTCTCCGGCCGCCGCGTGGAGGCGGCGCAGGCGGAGCGGCTCGTCGCAGAGGAGGCCGATCGCTTCCGCGAGTGGCAGGCCGCGCTGGACGTCGTCCCGACGATCGCCTCGCTCCGCGCACTGGCAGAAGAGATCCGCGACAGCGAGCTCGCGCGTGCCGGTGGACGGCTGTCGGAGCGCGAGCGGAAGCACGTCGAGTCGGTCACCTCTCAGATCCTCGCGAAGCTCCTCCACCTGCCCACGATCCGCATGAAAGAGGCGGCCGCGGCAGCCGATGGGGTGGTCTATGCTGACGTCGTGAGGCACCTGTTCGGGCTCGGAGAGGAGGAGCGGCGGCGTTGAACACGCGGTTTCTGACCGGTCGGCCGCTGCCGCTGCAAGTCCCCACCGCCTTCGTGCGCATCCGGCCGACGAGTGCGACCGGGGTGCGCGGCTGCGGCGAGTCGAGACCCGGATCGCGGCGAAGCTGTGCTCATCCGCGTCGGCTCCCGCGGCAGTAGGCTCGCGCTCACCCAGGCGGAGCAGGCAGCCGACCGGCTTCGTGCGGCCTCTGGGGGAGCGGCGATCGAGATCGCGCTGGTGCCGATCACGACGGCGGGCGACCGCGACCGGACGAAGCCCTTCGGCGAGATCGGCTCCCGGGGCGTCTTCGTCAAGGAGCTCGAGGAGGCGCTGCTCGACGGTCGCATCGACGTGGCCGTCCACTCCGCCAAGGACATGACCTCGACGGACACCGAGGGTCTCGCGGTGGGCGCCTATCCACCGCGAGAGGATCCGCGCGATGCTCTCTGTGGCGTGAGCGAGCTGGGGCCGGGGCTGCGGATCGGGACCGCGTCGGTGCGGCGGCGCGCGCAGCTGCTGGCCCTCGAGCCGACGCTCTCGATCGAGCCGCTCCGCGGGAACATCGACACGCGGCTCCGCAAGCGTGGGGAGCGCGCGCTCGACGCAGTGGTGCTGGCGGCATGCGGTCTCGACCGGCTCGGGCTGGACGCCGAGATCGGCTGCCGCTTCGATCCCGAGGAGCTCCTGCCCGAGGCTGGGCAGGGAGCGCTCGCGCTGCAGGTCCGCGCCGGCGAGGAGCAACTCGTCGCCGCAGCCGACGATGCCGAGACGCGGCGGCGGGTCGAAGCCGAGCGACGCTGCGTCGCTCTCGTCGGAGGCGGCTGCCTCGCGCCGGTAGCGGCCTTCCACGACGGGGCCGCCCTGACTGCGCTCGTCGCGGACGAGGACGGAGCCTGGATCGAACGACGAACCGGCGACGACCCGGACGCGGTCGCCCGCGAGCTGCTCGCGTTCGTCTCGTGAAGGTCGTGGTCACGCGGCCCCACGGTCAGGAGGAGGAGCTCGTGCGCGGCCTCGTCGCGCTTCGCCACGAGGTCGTCCAGTGCCCCCTGCTGGAGGTCGAGCCGCTCGCGGACGAGCCCGTGGACGTCTCGGGCTACGACTGGGTGATCGTCACGAGCGTCAACGGCGCTCGCGAGCTGCGGCGGCGTCTCGCCGGCACGCCCGCTCGGGTCGCAGCGATCGGGAGAGCGACCGCTGACGCGTTCGGCGGCGCCGATCTCGTCCCCGCGGTCTCGACGCAGGAGGGTCTGCTCGCCGAGCTGCCGCGCCCGGCCGGCCGCGTCCTGTTCGCCGGCGCAGAGGGCGCGCGGAAGCTGCTCGTCGACGAGCTCGGTGCCGACTTCGTGCCGCTCTACCGGACGCGCGAGCTCACGCCGGAGGCGCCGCCGCAAGGCGACCTCGTCGTGCTGGCTTCGGCATCCGCGGCGCGGGCGTTCGGCCGTCTCGGCGTCGACATCCCCGCCGTGACGATCGGCCCCCAGACGACGGCTGCGGCGCGGCAGGCCGGGGTCGAGGTCGTGCGCGAGGCGGCGACGCACGATCTCGCGGGCCTGCTCGCGGCGATAGGCTCCGCCGCGTGTTCGTCACCTTCCTGAGCGACTTCGGGCTCCAGGACGACTTCGTCGGCACCTGCCACGGCGTGATCAAGCGGATCGCGCCCGCGGCGCAGATCATCGACATCACGCACGGGATCCCGCCGCAGCAGATCCTCCAGGGTGCGCTCGTGCTCTCGAACACGATCCCGTACATGCCGATCGGCTCGCACCTCGCAGTCGTCGATCCCGGTGTCGGCGGTGCCCGCCGGCCGCTGGCGCTGCGCGACCGGGACGGGCGCTGCTTCGTCGGCCCAGACAACGGTCTGCTAATTCCGGCGTCCGAGCGCGCGGGCATCGAGGCGGCACACGAGCTGGCGAATCCCGATTACGCGCTCGATTCGATCTCCCGCACCTTTCACGGCCGCGACCTCTTCGCGCCGGCGGCCGCGCACCTGGCTGCCGGGATCCCGATCGACGAGCTCGGGCCACCCCTCGACCCCGACGCTCTCGTCCGGCTCGACCTGCCGCAGCCCGAGCTGCGGCCCGACCGGATCATCGCGACGATCCTCTATGTCGACGCGTTTGGGAACATCGCGCTCAACGTCACCAGGGAGCACGTGAACCAGGCGGGCATCGTGCCGGGGACGCAGATCGAGCTCGACCTCGCCGGCGAGCGCGTCTACGCGGTTGCCGCGCGGACGTTCGCGGACGCGAGGCCCGGCGACATCATGCTCTACGAGGACAGCTACCGGAACATGTCGATCGCGATCAGCGGCGGCAACGCGGGCGAGATGCTGCACGCGCGCGCCGGGCAGCCGATCCGGATCAACGTCGGCCGGTTGTGAGTTGCAGACGCGTCGTCGGTCTGTAACGCTGCGGGCCACAAGGACGTTCGCGGAGCGGTCATTCCGTCCCGGACGTCCTTCCTTCGTGTCTAGGCGTGGGAGGGCGCCGGTCGAGCCAGGGTCGTGCGGCCTCGAGCTGCGACGAGACCCTGAAGAGGAGCGCCTCGCCGAGCGGCGGGCCGACGAGCTGGACGCCGATCGGGAGGCCGTCGCCCGTCCAGTGGAGCGGCAGCGAGACTGCCGGCTGCCCGGTGACGTTGAACGCGGCGGTGAAGGGCGTGAAGTGGGCCGCTCGGTCGAACTGCTCGCGTGGGTCGTCCGGCTCGGTCTCCCAGCCGACCGGCACCGGCGGCAGGGCGAGCGTGGGCGTCAGCAGCAGGTCGTAGTCGGCCCAGAGCGCGGCGATCCGACGCGCCCGCAGCTGCAGCCGGCCGATCGCGGCGGCGTAGGCCGGGCTCGGGGTGGCAGCCGCGCCGTCCAGGTACCAGCGGTTGAGGGCCGAGAGCTGCGACGGGTCGGAGACGGGGTAGAGGGCGGGGATCGCCTGCCAGACCGGAAGGAAGTCCTCCATCAGCTCCTCGCCGCCCCAGTCGGGTGCGGCCTCCTCGACGTGGTGGCCGAGCGAGCCGAGCAGCTCGGCGGCGTCACGGGCGGCGGCGATGCACGCCGCGTCGACGTCGGTGTCGATCGGCGCCTCGGTCGTGAGCGCGATCCGCAGCCGACCGGGATCCGCCCCGACCTCCTCGACGTACGGCCGCTCGGGCGGCGCGGCCGGAAACGGATCGCCCCACTCGTAGCCGGAGACGACGTCGAGGTAGGCGGCCGCGTCGCGTACCGCCCGGGTGATCGGGCCGGTGGTACCGAATCCGATTCCGGGCACGAACGGAGCATTCGAGACACGTCCCCGCGAAGCCTTGATTCCGAACAGGCCGCAGCACGAGGCCGGGATCCTGATCGAGCCGCCGCCGTCGGAGCCCTGAGCGATCCCGACGAGCCCACCCGCGACGGCCGCTGCCGCACCGCCGCTGGAGCCGCCGGCGTTGCGGTCGAGATCCCACGGCGTTCGGCACGGCCCGTTCAGCGGCGAGTCGGTGAATGCCGTCGTGCCGAACTCAGGCGTGTTGGTCTTGCCGAGCACGACGAAGCCGGCCGCGCGGATCTTCGCGACGTGCGCGAGGTCGAAGTCCGGCACGTGCTCGGCGAAGGCGGCACACGAGAAGGTGGTGCGGATGCCGGCGGTCGTGTCCAGGTCCTTGAGCGCAATCGGCACGCCGTGGAAGGGCGCGTCCGCGGGCGCGCTGCCCTTTGCGCGCGCCTCTG